>Ga0105053_10010298_pt1 | contig 11689 bp, 12 predicted proteins | sample BON01_FD_78093 | JGI IMG/M metagenome (GOLD analysis project Ga0105053, IMG submission 78093) | Freshwater microbial communities from Lake Bonney liftoff mats and glacier meltwater in Antarctica - BON-01 | ecosystem: Environmental > Aquatic > Freshwater > Ice > Glacier meltwater | place: Lake...
ATCGACTTATATGTATACACATATCTCGTGACTCACTGTTGGAGAGGTTATGATGTGCCATTGTGCATTCATACATGTGCCCTAACGCATTCATGTGTGTGCCATGACTAATGTATGACTAATGCACAGATTGGGCGCCACAAGCGTTGGCAAGTGCTTCGATGAGGCCCCACAGCGCTGCCATGCACATAAACCTGACAGACTCCATGGCCCGTGACCCCCTTCGAAATTCTGATCCCCTGTCTGCACACGGCACACGCTTCCTCAAACAGGTCTGTGTGTGCGCGCGCGGGTGTATGCGCGTGTTGTGGGTGTGGGTGTGGATGTGGGTGTGGCTGTGTTGTGGCTGTGGGTGTGTTGTGGGTGTGGGTGTAGGTGTGGGGTTTCATGCGCACATAACACACACACATATATACACACACACGCACACACACGCACACACACACACACACACACACACTCACACAGACACACATACACACACACACACACACACACGTACACGTACGCGTACACACATGCACGGACATGCATACATAAATATATGCATACAAACATACAGGTATACATTTGTTCATCCCTCCATCCATCCATCCATATATACATACATACATACATACATACACACATACAAACACCACACATACATACAAATACAACAACTCATTCTACTTTCCTCGTCTGCCACCTCATGACAGGCCTTGAATGAGGTCCAAAACAATGAAAACATCGAGAATCAAACCGAGAACCAATCGCCTCAGAAACCAGCGCAGTCAAGCAACGTCACCCCTCACCGTACCCTCGCCTCAAGGTAGTAGAGTAGTTGTTTCATAATACTTGTTTCATAGTTTGTGTTTTTTGTTTGAAAGTAATTGTTGTATAGTAGTTGGTATAGCCTCTAGATGTGTGCTTGTGCGCGGAAGTACATGCAACAGAAATGTGCTCGAGTGCAATGAATACGGCTCAAATACATACGCATGCAAGACACGGTCATTGCTACTGCCACGCACTGCAACACACTATAAAACAGTGCAATATACTGCAACACACTGCTGCACGTGCTCATGCGCAAGAAACTGTGAGACACTGCAACGCATGCTGATGCGCAACACATTGCAACACACTGCAACACATGCACACAAGCAACACCCTGCAACACATTGCAACACACTGCAACACACTGCAACACGCTGCAACACGCTGCAACACATGCTCATAGCAACACAATGCAAAAATGCTCATAAGCAATCCTCCTCTTCTCCCTCTGTTGTCCTACTCCTTTGTTGTACCGCACGACAATAGACCAGGAACAGGGGCTGACTGGACGCCGCGAGGCGGGCCAGCAACACCACGCCGCATCGCCACCCCACGAGGAGGAGGAGGGCGACTGCCTCTCGGCGCACATTTTGCAAGTCCCGCCGGCCTGGACCAAGAGGGCGAGGGGGGAATGACTGCAAGGGCGGTTTCATTGCCATTTTCGACGGATGTGTGTCTGTCACTGCAGGTAATGCGTCGCTGTGCATTTACGAAATTGTTGCATTCTGAAACATGTTTTATGCTCCCTTTAATTAGGAGCATTTGAGTTGAATGTAGAACGGCGCTGAAATCAAGGAGTTTTTGTTTTGTCTGCTCTTGTTGTGCAGGCAAAGTTGGGCAATAGGGAGTGGGCACCTTTAGATGTGCGTACGTTCAAAAAGATGGTGCGTGATTTGCCCGTCACACTGGATGAACTGTCTGATGCCGATATGGACTCGCTCGTACGCTCGCTCTCAACTGGTCTCCCTCACTACCTACTTCTTTATCACCCATCTTTGATTCCTCTCTCTCTGAATGCCACTCGTGTAAAGACAAGTGATGAACGCAGCCAGTCATGGATGTAACCAGTTTGATCTGACCCGTTTGAAACTTGCGTTGGCAGATCCTGGTGGTCAGGTCAGCATGCGTGCCCTTGCTCGCGCCCTCGAGGTGCGCTGAGGAGAAGGAGGAGGGGGAGGAAATATGTGGAGATGTAAGAGAGGAGACAATACGCTGCAGGAAAATTCGCAGAGCAAGACATGACAAAAAGAAGACTCTGAGGTCTTACCCACTTGGGTGAATTTACCAATTTCACCCACCGTGCGTAAAAGTCGTAAAGTTTTTCGGCCACGGGTCAATTTTGCAGTTTTCACCCACCCTCCACCCACGTGGGTGAAAATAAGTGGGTGAAAATTGGTTGGTGAAAAAAGGTGGGTGAAAAGAGGAGGGTGATAAGGTGAAACACGATAACAATCAGTATTTCGCACACGTATTATGCGCAGATATGTTACTACACTGCATTGATTCAAGACACTCGAAAGTCCAAGACGGGCTGAGAGAGTTGTAGTACTCATCATTCGACGGAGGAAAATTGGGGCTTTTTAACTATGTATCCACTTTTACTGTGCAATCATTGGGGTCTCATATATAGAAAATCTGAAATATACACTCGAACATCCAAAATGCGCTGTGAGAGTTGTGGTAGCACTTACTTACTATTTGACACACAAATATGAAGGCTTTTCAAATAGAAACCCAATTTTACTGAGCGATCATTGAAGTCTCGTACATTGAAAATCCTGAGTATACACTCGAAAAACCAAATTGAGCTGAAAGAGTTGTAGTACTCACCAAGCAGGATGAATAAGGGCTTTTCAAGTATGTATTTACTTTTACTTTGCGATGATTGGGGTCTCAAATTCTTTTTCCTCTTGGTTGGCGAAGACCCAACTTAATCACTGGACTAAGCGGGTGGTGAGCACCCGATTAATCCCGTAGGACCCAAGAAACTGTCCCAAACCGTTGCCAACCTGGTTTAAGGACGAACTGCTAGGGAGTCAAAACAGGTTACAATGTTTGTGGGCAAGCATGCATCCTCGGGTCTGACAAGTTTCCAGCAATTAAGTCCCCTTAAGTACCAAGGAACGTAGCCCCCAAGGAATGGTGCCCCCCCCACGGGCGCGCAGCGGCGAATGGGCTTTAGCCCCGAGCTACCGCGTGCCACAAGGTCACGACCAAACCCCGGCAGGTTTTGCGTGCATTCCAATTTTTTCCCAATTTTCGACCTACGGCACCCGCAAGGCGACGAATATCCGACCTGCGACGGAGGAGGTTTCTTTTGAGATTAGTATGGTGAGGATTGTTGTGTATACAGATTTATTCCAGATTCCCCTCGGTGTGATGGTTCTGATCACGTCAGAAGAGAATGTGACAGTAACGTCTGTTTGTTGATCTATAAGCGAGGCACATTTCCATTCTCATCAATTTATGTCCGATTCAGAGTAGGGTGCACTTTGTATTTTTGCACACATTACCCAGTTCTATTGTCTATTCACCGGCGGGGGTGCAAGTCGAATTTTTCCGGACTTTGTTAGCGAGTGAATGAAAGTCTTCTGTTTTTCCTGATTGTTTTCTGCCGTATTTGGGCATACCTTTTTTTCCAAACCTACAATTCTTTTTTGGTACTGCGTACGTAGCAGGCACCCGTTTTCACACTTTCGGCAGGACGTAATTCTTGTTGTCCTGGCCAACTTGTCCTCCGCCACCTTGGCTCGGGCTTTGTCCATCAACTCGGCCACAACCTTGTCTTCACCAGTCGCCTCGCGCAGCCCTTGCATGCGGAAGGGACAAGACGACTTTAGGCGTGCTGGTTGACGCAGTAGTGCAGCACTGTTCTCTTTTGCTCGTTATAATTATCTTCCTCCAAGTCTTCCAGCCTGTCTGTGGGCTGCACACACAGCAGCACCAGGGCAACGCCCAGCGCGACGACGAGCACACGGCCGATTTGCGCCGAAGGTTGAAATCTGTTCACTTTCTGCCACCGTGCGCAGCGTCTGGTGGTGCGATTCGATCTTTCGCATAGTGAGGGTTCCCTCTGAATGTTCACCGAGGGTACGGCGACTCGACCAGACGATTTGTCGGACCGTAGTTGCACAAAAATTCAAGAGGAATGTTGGCATCACATACGGACACACAGGCAGGAGGTGTTGACACTCTATGTTTTGAAGTATTCATTTGTATGCTGTCCTTTTGTGACCTGTTTATTCCCTTTTTTAATCTTCTGACCTGCGGTAGTCGCAGATCGATTTGCACAGAATATTTGTTCAATCTTTCTGAATTTTACCTCCATTTTTCTTTCTCGTGGTCCTTCTGATTTTACATTTTTTTGGACCTGCGTCTGCCGCAGGTCGATTTTCCACATTTTTTTGTCGATTGTCACCTCATACCGTTTTCCCCCTTTTTTCCCACACAATTTTTTGCGAAATGTCGACCCTCGGACAAAATGCGACTTGCGACGGTAATGTCTGCGACTGTGTTGTCTGCAACGGTGTTGTCTGCGACTGTGTTCAGTGTTGCAGGTCGGGTTTTTCGACCTGGGGCTGCTGCAGGTCGAAACAACCAAAAAAAGATGAAATTTCTTCCTAATTTGGTCGTGACCTGGTGACGCGCGGCAGCTCGGGGCTGAAGCCCCTTCGCCGCTGCGCGCCCGGGTAGGAAAGGCACCAAGTTACCCCAATTATAGTATTGAAGATGATTAATTCGTTTCAGTGAATACCAATGTCCAAAAACATTCATGTTCAAAAGTTGGAAATAACATTGTCAAAAAAAATCGCGTGAATTTGAGGGAATGTGGAAAAAGCTTGATTCATTTCGTAGGTCAATTTGGGTCAAAATTTGGGGAAGTGTGAAAATTTCACTTTCATTTCAATTATAGGCGCGGCTTGCAGGCGCTCTTCTGCGGGTGGAGCTGCTACATGCCAGGTCATAAGCCCTGTGCTGTCTAGTGTTGTGTCGAGCACCCCCGTTGAAGTTGCCCCTGGTGCAACATACCTCACTAGACCTGCTTTAGTACCTTCCCCACTCCACTTTCACACCCCCGCACACTAGGCATCTGGGGAGCTTGACAGCTGCAAACTCTGTGTCTTTCGATTTCATTGTTTCTTGCTCCTCTTGCTGAGGTTAATCTTTAATAAACACCCTGAAATTAAAAAAAAAAATAGAATCTAACTTGAAGGAATACAATTTTCACCAAAATTTGTGATAGCGTGTGTACTAACCTGTATGTGTGTGTGTGCGTGTGTGCGTTTGTGTGTGTGTGTGTGGGTGTGTGCGTTTGTGTGTGTGTGTGTGTGTGTGGGTGTGGGTGTGGGTGTGTGTGTATATGTGAGTGTGTATGTGTGTGTGAGAGTGAGTGTGTGTGTGTGTTCAGATGTGTGTATGTGTGTGTGTGTATGTTTAGTGCCAGTGCGTGCGTGTGTGTGCGTGTGTGTGTGTGTGTGTGCGCGTGCGTGCTTGTGTACGTGTTTGTATATGTGCATAAGTGTGTAGTGCATTGTGTATTGCTATTATTCTGACTGGATTTAAACAGGGCGTCACTGTCACGCAGTACGGGGTTCATTCTGATTAGTTTGGTATCCCCTCCTTCTAATTTCGGTGAGACCTCTTGATTTGATGCCATTTTTTTCGTGCTTTGCTAAAAAACGAGAATTGAAAGTAATGAATGAAAGATGTCTTTCATTAGAACAAGCTGTTAATTTCTAAGCTAAAGGCAGACCAAACTGCTATTGGCACTACAGCACAGAGTTTGTGCTAGACAAACTCAAAGGCAGAAGAAGTGTAGTTCAAGCTCGACAAAGGTGATTCAAATAGATGAGAGAATCTGACTCAATAGCGGCTCACTACGATTTATCAAACTTATAGCCCGCACGTAGCCCCGGAGTTTATGGATAACAAACGAACGCACTATCATGCATGCCAAACATTGTCAAATGTTGAACAAAAAATTTAGAATCTAGTTGCTAGACTATATCCAATCGTATTCTGCAGTGGGAAAACCCTATGTAGTAATATGAAAACCACTATTAGCAACCCTTCGTAACTAGAACCATTAGGTCTACTCACGGTCTGCAAAATAGTTTCTACAAACGCACGTGTCTTTACAGTTGTCATAGGAAATAGAACTATTGGTCTATTCACGGTCCATAACTAGAACCATGACTCACCTTGAAAGACATGCTCTCAGTCACAAACTTTCATGTCACAGTTGTCACACTGTAGACAAACTAATCAAATATCATAGATATCATGAATAGCTTGACACCCCCCACTATGTGTAGCTTATACAGCTATAAATCGAAAGACATACCATGATTCAATAGATGCAGTGACATCAATATGATGCGATAGAACAATCTCAAACATACAGAGAGCGAATCAAGTAGGGCATCACAAGTTGAATATGACGCTTCAAAATCCTATTGGAAGACTTTAAGGAGATCCCTCGCTAACATGGAGAGATCCAAAGTGGGAAAGCGGCGTCATCAGAAAATGGCCATTCAATGCTTGCCTAGAACATGAAGGCTGTCATTTTGTAAAATGTAGGTCGTGCACGAGCAACAATCGAAAGGCTTGCCAGTGAGCTTAGGTGACCTGATTTGACAAGTAATGACAAAGCGAAAACTAATATGTATACAATGTCCACTCAAATAAATATCAGAGCCAGCAAATTACAGCTTTCGTGACCTCATACAATATGAGTATGTCGAAGATGGGTTTACCCAAGTTCAAACCTCTACTTGTATGTACAGACAACGTCACAAGAAACCATAATGCAAGCCTTGAGCTCAGTGTCGATGTAGCGACGAAGAGTCCAAACATCTGATATAGGAATCAAAACACAGCCAGAAGCCATTGGTGAATGATGAAATAGGAAAGGAAAAAAGAAAAACATTTGTGGTTGGGAATGTTGTCAGCAACATAAGCAAAGCAAAATCATAGAGCTCGCAAATAAGCAAAATTGCTGGAAAAACTGTGTACACACAGTGTATAAAGTACTCTGTACCTTTCGAAGATACTTAGGCATGGCTCTAGTACCTCAAATTGGGCCAGCCTTCATATTCGTATTGTAGGGAAAACTGTACAAGTTTCTGTGAAATGTCAGAGTGACGAGTTTCACACATGATGATCCGTCTCCCACCACCACTGCCTTCCGCTATTCTATTACACTTTGTAAGCGAAGAGAGCCTCAGGGGAGTGTGCGACAGCAGTGATCGGATTTCGAGAGAGGACAGCAGCAGAGCTTTTGGAGTTTGTTGTTTGCCTCAGCTCAACTGAAGGAGACGATAGCCATTGGGGCCGTCATAGGCAGAATCTGTTCGTTTGCGCATTTGCAAACAGGAAAAGGGGTGGACAGTGGCTGAGAGGCCTCACGACCTTGTCAACACTTTTTGATACAGATCTTCTGAAGAAGAGAGTGACGGGGTGGCTGGCAGCCGCTAGGCGCGGACGGCGCATGGCTGACGCACTCGCCGCGCAACTGTAGCGCACGGTCGACACCACTCGCAGCGCAAATACAACCTGTGCGGCCTCGCTCGACACGAGACTCCATCTGCGGTTCAGGCTGCAGGGCTCCAGCGTGGCCAGAAGCACAGCGCTGAGCTACCGTGGTGGAGGCACCACAACACGGGCAGCTGCATTACAGCAGGGTTCACCTGTGTGGCTGTCTGAGGTTGCGACCGAGCGTTGTCACACGGCATCAGCAGCACTGGGACCGTATTGATGCTTGTGAGCATGTATGTTGATGACATCTTGCTTGTAGTGTCCGCTCAAGTGGACCACCTGCTGCCGGTGGGCAATCTACAGCCTGCACCATTGGCCCTCCACAACTTGGGCAGCGTTCCAGGACAGTATGACATCCGCTGGCCTCCCCAGTTTGTCGATCTGCGGGTGTCGACCTCCATATTATACTCGGCGCAGGTAGGGTGCTCCTACCTTGGGACCACTCTGGACAACACACCCGTGTGGTTGTCCGAGGTTGCGACCTAGCGTTGTCACACGGCAGCAGCGGCACTGGGACCTCATTATTGCTCGCGCCAGGGCCCGGGAGGAGGCGCAGGAGGGGTTGCATTGACAGTCGGGGCGCGTCAAGGACAAGACGCTGACACGCAAGGGCTGGCGAGAAGAGTAGTCAAGAGAGGACAAGCCGGGATGCATTCAAAGGCCAACGAGTACTGGCACGTGCCGCCACTGAAGTTCATACTTTAATTTGTGGATTTGTGTATGTTTGAATTTGTATCATGATATGATTTTATTTGGGGGATTTTCCTGTAGTGTGTGACGGTGTGTATATGTTGCGCGAAATTTTTGTGGGTGCCCTGCCTGCGCATCCGGCGCGGATGTAAGTGTGAGAAAGTGTCACAGAACACTAGGGGAAAATGAGTTATTGGAAGTCACGGGGCTTTTATAGACTCGTATTGTGGGAAAACCGTACGAGTTTCTGTGGAATGTAAGAGTGACGAGTTTCACAGTAAACGACCAGTTTTTGATCAGTCCATTTTGCCATGTGTGTACAACCCTTTGTACCCGATGATGATCCGTCTCCCACCACCACTGCCTTGCCGCTGTTCTATTACATAGACTGCATTGCAGGCACACCGATGATATTATTCGCAAGTTCCACGATGACACATTTGTCAGGCATGAGTTTTGTAAACAAACTCGCATATAAACTTCACTTTTGAGCATGAAAACAACACGAAAGGATTCACGCAGACCACAAATGCATCCATTCAGCGAGAGGCAATAAGTGTCTGACGTAATATCAAATCCGCTAGGCAAATTCATGTGTATACATGCTTACCTCCTGAACAGCGAAATTATCGACATAGAATACATGACGAAAAGAGCAACAGCGCTGTGTAGGCATGTTCATGAGATACGTAGATCTTAAGAACAAACTCTTATCGAGATCAAATAAGCATACTATACTCAGAAAAATAGATTTTAGGTCTCTGCTTACATTATAACTTATGTCCTAACAACACGAAGACACATTGGTACAACAAAAATTGCTAATTTCAAGAAACAAGAAATGCTTCATATGTAAAGACAAGAAGGTACTAGATTGCAGAGATAGTCTATAGATGCAGTATTTGAACAACACGACAAGGCTGCACGACAGACAGTATGCAATGATAGAACGGCAAATTTCCCCCCCCATGCGCAAAGTTCCCCCCCCATGCATGTAGCCCCGTGGTGACAGTACAAAATAAATGAGTATTTTCCCCAACCATCACACAAGCATGAATTAGGTGAGAGCAAGCTGCGCATTCAAGCAAAGTACTCTATAGCGCACACAACCAAGCATGTACCACAAATGGTACCGCAGCATAATGCATCATGCAAGATACATCTCAGGCATGCGAACAAAAAGGAGAGCAGAGCAAACTATTTGCAGAAGAATGCCGAGCACAACAATGTATACTGAGTACAAGAGATAGTGTATAGATGGTTGAGTGACAATTGACTGATTGTGAGACTCGATTTTTCGTACTAATCGTGAGTTCGTGGAGACGCCGTAAGCATTTTGCTCTCACTGAGGTAAGAGCACAATCCTGGTACAACGTGTGCTCTTATGATGAATTAGTCAACCCGACTTTCAAAATCAGTCTATTGTTTCAAAAGTCACACGTGGACAAATCATGATGCACATTTTGTTCACCTTCAAAATTGACGAGCGTAAAAGGAATGCAGTACAGTATCCTTTGGTTTATGGATATTTTATGACTGAGAGAGGACCGGGGCGGTGTAGTAATCTGGTGAAAAAAATGCTGACACAATCTTTTTAGGGGCAACTTGCGCGAAAATTTGTTGCAAAAATTCTCCCCTTTCGAGAAATTCTGGTAGGGCCTAGAGGACGAGGTTATGCCGGTAGCAGGATCAATTTTCGGACCACTTTCCCAGACTCATTGTTCCAAACGAGTTTTCAAGAACGGCCATATCTCCAGATTTTGCTTCGTTTTTCAAGTAATCCAGGTAATCTCGTCTGCAAAGGTTTTCTCTGTGGAGGAAGTTGACCTCAGCTTCAACTCAGAAACGAAGGAACACCCCCAGATTTCAAAGCCTTCTTTTTGGAAAAGAGACTGTGAAAATGTTTTTCTACAAATGTTCTAATTCGGGGAGAAATGAATCCACTCCACAAACACAAGGTAATGTCGTTGGATATCAAGTAAAGCAGAACTTCAAATCTCGATCATGAAACTCGTTTAGAAAAGTGAATCTGGTAAAATGGTCCGAAAATTGATCTGCTACCGGCGCTAGGCCGGGGGGAGAGAACATGAAAAAAGGTCGACGAAGGGTTTCCGCAAACCATGTAGCACGGATCAATCTGTTTCTGAGCAACATGATGCATGAATTTCATTCCAGGGCAAATTGGTCCAAAAAAGTTACATTCATACCTGCTCCACTTAAGTGACCGCCCCTGGCCTCTCATGACTGACGGAAGTCTGACAACTAGTTGCAAACCTGAGACTTTCAGAAAAATTTGGGTCCTAGTTTGACAATATCCCAGAACAACTTGACAACGTCGAGTTTGTTTTGTTTAATGTTGTAATAAAACACAAAACACTATACTCCGCCTCCTGTCGGGAGGGAAAAGTAAACCCCCTGGGAGTGGTCACACACGGGCAGAGTCACAAACCACGTGCATACCAAAGACAGCGGCACAAACCACGTACGTGTCAATCCATGGTCAACACCCTACAAGTTGACGGGCTGTCTCTCATCACTGGACTTACGTAAGCCCTATACAAGACGCATCCTCAACCACCAAACGGCGTCCTTCCATGCCTCGTATGACGTATTAGTTTTGGACGAGGGGAGAGATTAACTATTTGGTGGGTAGAGATCGCAAACTGCCCGCCAACTCAACAAAACTAATGACTGAGACCTGACTCACGTACCGGATTCGGGGGAATTGTTGAGACGTCATCATCACATTTTTAGCAAAATAGGCACAGCAATTACACACAGCAAGTCGGATATGGTAGCGTACCAGGGTGGTGTCCACAGTGTCGGTGTAGGTATCATCATCATACTTTTATGTGTCACAAATATCACGTCAACCATACATCGAAACAATGCAACCTAGACCTTTTGAAAAGTGGATCGAAAAGGGACACCAACGGGACGCCAACCTATGCGGTGCCTGTGCACGCCCCACAGACGAACGCTCTTTAGTCAGGGGAGGAGGGGGTACAACAAGGTTCTTGTGTATACTTGTCCAAGGCGTGTGGGAATTGGGTGTGCGTGGGTCTTAATTGAGTGGGTTGAGTGGATGTGGGGTGTCGCTCTATCCTTAGCGGCTGTTGGGACGAAGCCCAGCAACACGCCCGGGACAGGCTGTGTATAGCCAAAACAGAGATGGCTATGGGGTGCAGGGTGTGGGCAGGAAGGAGGTGGGAGTGAAGTGTAGTTGCATGCAAGGGTGTTGTGAGGGTGCGAGGCCAGGTGTGAGATCTTGGCGGACCATGGCGCAGCCTCGGTAGTGGTGAGCACGAAGAGGTGCTGCCGCGCGCCAATCGTAGGTTTTGCCGCCGCGCGCCCATGTTCTTTTGGGGGAGTCTCCCCCTAATGGTCTTCAACTGGGAGAGAGGACACAGGGGATGTTTGGTCCGAGGGTAGTAGGGGAGGGTATGGAAAGGGGGAATGGTGAGAGTTTAACCGCAAATGGAATGACAAGCAGACCCACAAATGTCACCAAAACTAATCAGTGCCCTAGGTCGTCGGTTCGATTCCGTCTAAAACCCGATACCTCAAATTCTCATGAATTTGAACTTCATAGACCCTCCAACAAGGGTACTAAACTACTTTTGAAAGTAATAAAAGCAATCATCAT
>Ga0105053_10010301_pt1 | contig 11688 bp, 11 predicted proteins | sample BON01_FD_78093 | JGI IMG/M metagenome (GOLD analysis project Ga0105053, IMG submission 78093) | Freshwater microbial communities from Lake Bonney liftoff mats and glacier meltwater in Antarctica - BON-01 | ecosystem: Environmental > Aquatic > Freshwater > Ice > Glacier meltwater | place: Lake...
AGGCTGAAACAGGCAGATCGATACATTGAACTTGAACGAAGCCTTGATATGCCGGATAACAACCAAAACAAGCAGTGAAAGAGCAGGCAGACATGACACTTCCACCGAACGAAGGCATCCCGAACTTCGTCGCAAGGGCCCAGAGAGGCATTGAGTCAGCAGCAAGCTCAATGCGATTTTCGGACACCAGAAAGAACCGGATCCAGAAAAGATACTCGGTGCGGGAAGTCTCTGACATGCTGGGTTTCCACAGGTCGGTCGTCACGCAATGGCTCGACCAGGAAGATGCACCAAAAGGCATCTTCAAGGGAAGGGAAAACACTTTTTCAATCTACGATATCCTGAAGCTTCGCGCGCTTGCAGCAAGTCGTCCGAAGGTTGCGGGATCACGTCAGCAACGACCATCTCTCTTCTGGAGAAAGCCGGAAGATCCGATTCCGGTAATAACATTTTCATCACAAAAAGGTGGCGTCGCTAAATCCGTCAGCGCGGCCAATTTGGCACAGTTTAGTGTTTTATATCATGGACTTAGGGTCGGACTGATCGACAGTGACGCTCAGGCAACTTTGTCACTTTACTATGCGGATGAAACCATCGATGTCGCCGGAACCGACACCGATACCTTCACCCGCTTCATGGGCGTGCCTGCCCCCGGAGAAGAAGTTCTGCAGCACAGCGATGCAGAACTCGACAACTTCTGGGTGCAGACGCCCTGGCCGGGCGTGCGCCTTATTCCTGGCGGAGCCCCGATCCAGGAGGCCGATATCGCCATGTACTTCATGACCCAGAAGAAGGCAACACGACGCGTCTACCGTCTTCTCAAGGACACGATCGACCGCTGGTCTGCAGCCTTTCCGCCGAGGACACGGCCGGAAGATCTAAGGGACAAGGACGGGCGCTTCCTCGAAGATAAGTTCAAGTCTGCACTGACGGAAACACTGGATGTCATAATTATCGACTGCGCTCCAGCACTTACCCTGACACAGCTCAATTCGGTAGTTGCCGCAACAACTCTCATCGTACCGAACACTTTGCGCGGCTTCGACCTCTCGACACTCAAGGTATATCTGTCATCTCTTGACGACTATCTCAGGTTCATCCGCAACGAACCGGACCCCGTCGTTTTCCCTCCGGTTCCGAGCTACATCCTGCCGACAAACGTACAGAACAACAACGATGCCGACATTGCACAGGTCGGAGAGCTCTATGCTCACGACCCGGAAGTCATCTGTCCGGTTTATTCTGGACATTCGGCAGCAGTGGCTAACGCGGCAAGAGATTTTCAGTCAATCTACGAATACGAACCGGAAAGATCCCGCAAGCGATCCGCAGACCAGTTTCTTGCAAATGCGAATGCCGTCGGTGACGCCATCCTGACCCGGGCCGTATCGTGGATCGAGCCCAGGGGCTTCGCCAATGCGTTTATCGCTGAACGCTTCGCTGGCCAGGTGCCGCCATGGACGACCGAACCCGGTGAAGTTCGTGAAGAGGAGGAAGAAACCCGATGAACAGGAAGGCATCATCCGCTTTCGCGGCCGGAATGAAGCGAGCAGAAGCCGCCATAGACACCGCACCCGCAAAGGGAAGCGGCAACTGGTCCAAAATGGCAATGGATTCCATGGAGAGCAGCCTTCAGGAGATCAAGGTTTCACTGGAGGTAGCTCTCACAACACTCCACGGAGGTATACTCGACGGCACTATCCCCGTTCATGTATCGGTCGATCAGATAACCGATGTCGTCGGGACGGACCGCATCATGGATAGTCCGGACAGCGATGATGCCACTGACAGTTATGCCTCCCTTGTCGAAAATATTCGAAAGCGCGGCCTGAGAGTGCCAATACGAATACGCCCGACAGATCCCGCATGGAGGCCCAAAAAGGAAAATCCAAAGGACCTGGGGGAGCAGACCTTCGCACTCCAGTCTGGCCGGCGCCGCCTTGCAGCCTGCAGGGATCTCGGAATCGAGCCTACGGCCTTTCTGTCTTTCGGAAAGGACGATGCCGCAACAGAGGACCTGCAAGAACGGTTCTTCGAGAATGCAGCCCGAAAGAACCTGTCACTCATCGAGAAACTATACTCGATCGGACTGATCGCAGAGAGTATGAAAGACCTGTCCCAGTCCGAAATAGCGACAGCGATAGGAGCTAACGCAGCCTACGTCTCGCGGGGCATCGCAGTCGTACAATTCTTTGAGCGCCTCAAACAGGATCTCGACCTCAGCCACACAACAGCCCGTGAAATCGACGAAACACTCAAACGCTACCGAGAGGAAAAAACCCCGTCGGCAAATCCCGCTGCGAAAAGATCAAGGGAACACCGCAAAAAGCTTGGCGAGTCGAGCAAGCTTCCTTTCGAGAGGCGAACGGTCGGCAAAACCCGCCTGACACTGAAAGCAAACGTCAAAGGCGAACGGATACTCTCCATGAAGGGCAGGGACCTCGATGATGATACGATAGGTCAAATCATTGACTTGCTTGATGAAAAAAAGAAAATTTGACACACTGATCTACAAGTTGCCGCGTTTGATCTCTGAGCGCCATGTTTCTCCTTCGGGATGTGGCTGAAGAGCCAATATCAGCGTCAGGAGGAAACAAGCCTTGATTATCGCCCTGACGAAGAAACACCCTGCTGCACGGCAACTCTCGACACTTGCCGCCAGCGTGAGAGCGCAGCGGCGTGGAGAACCGTCAGAGGCACCCGCAAATCTGTTTGAAGCCTTGAATCTGACCGAAACAAGTCATGGAAACAATACCGGAACCTATGCGGTTCTCCCGGGGCGGGCTTCATCGGAGGATGCAATCGCAGCCTATCGGCATGTTCGAAAGCATTATCCCCAGGTGCTTGACATATTGTGCCACAGTGCCGCCCACGGCGTCGTCGAGATCACAGTGGAAATCGGAACCCTTGGTGGCAGACAGGATACGCTGGCCTATTCTCAGCACGATCTTCTCAAGATCATGCCGAGAATACTGGCTCTGTTCAGAGGAACAGTGACCGGCACTTGAACCCAGATCCTTCCTGAAGGCGAGCCCTCCTTTTGAATGAGGGTCTTGCGACGAACCCTCATTCAAAAGGACATCTCGATGAAACATCTTGCAAGCGCAGTTTGCGCCAGTCTCGTCATGCTTGCGACGAATATCGCAGTGGCCTCTCCCGGGGAGAAGCAGGCTGAAATCGCTTATGCAGAGGCCTTGGCTGCCCGCGGGGCAGGTCGCCCAGACATTGCAGAGAGCATACTCAGGAACCTCCTGTCGGAAAATCCGAACGCCGCGCAGGTGCGCTTCGATCTCGGAGTGGCACTTGCAGAACAGAAAAGATGCGCGGCCGCATCCCGGACATTTGATGCAGGCGCGAGGCAGACGAACACACCGGACTACCAGCGTGCTGTACAGGCCGCCATGGAGGATCTCTGTCCGGGACTTGCACCCTTCGAGTTCTCCCTTGGATTCAATCTTGTTCTCGACAGCAACGCCAATGGCGGGGCAGGGGACTCGAGCATCAGTATTGGCGGAATTCCGATCGCGCTCTCGAGCGAAGCTGTGGCACAAAGTGTTTCAGGCTACCAGGCAACGGCAGAGATCGCCTACAACCACAAGATCGGGGCGACAAGCTACATCGTTCCCTCCCTGGGTATTGCAGTGTCAGACTATGAGGGGGGAAGTCTGGACAGCTATGCAATCAACACCGGTCTCTCATTCCGATATCAGGGGGACCGGATCGACTGGCGCGTCGGGCCGACTGCAATCTTCGGATTCGATGCAGAAGGACTTGCTACCACGGGTGGCGGCATTTCGGGCCGTGGGAGCATGGCGTTGGGGCCGCGCACAGGGCTCCATTTCGGCGCCAGCCACATCAAGATCTCCGATCAAAGAAACGACCTCAGGGACTACGCGCAGAGCGCCCTCAATGGAACGATCGTCCACAGACTCGAAAACGCGCCGACCGCAATCCGGATCGGACTGGAATTCACCGATCGTGATTACCGGGATGACTTTCAGGACATAAGGTCGTTTCAGATGGTGCTGGGAGTGAGCGGGGCCCTGAGCAAACAGATCGGATACGATCTGTCCTACAACCACCGTTCCAGCAGGGGAAGCGTGCCGCATTTTCTGTTCGGGGACCGCAGAGACAAGGTCGACACCTTGTCTGCGAGCGTTTCATTTTCAAATCTCGAAGGCTGGTATGGGCGACCGTATGTCGGAATAAGCCACTCGATTTCGAACTCGACCTGGGAAAGCAAGACCTATGACAGGACACGGGTCCTGGTCGGGTTTACCCGCCGGTTCTGAACGCCGTCATATCTGTACCAAACGATCCGGAGACACCCCCGCCGGGTGTCTCCGGACCTACCGCAGTAACGACCCGACCCTGCGTCGCTGCGGATCCCCTACTCCTTGCCGATACGTTCTCGCATCTGCTTGGAAATATTGATTTTCAGGGAAATGTCTCCGTCGGAAACAGATTCCTGCTTTGTTCTTGGGTTGAAATACCGGCGTGGCCGCCTTCGACATAGCGAAACCGAGCCGACTTCCGCTATGTGAAATCGCCCGCGCAGGGCCAGCTCATCGCCCACTGCTTCAAGAACGGTCCGCAATACGCGTTCCGCCTCGACCTTGGACAATCCGTGGGACTGAGCCAGTCTTGCGATAACCGCCTTGCGCGGCATTTCCGTCTCTGCCATATCAACCCGCTATTTTCAGCGTTGTTAGTTATGAAAATGAACTTAGGTCGAATGCAACGGAAGTTCCAAGTTACCTGGGCGAATTACCTCCCGAAAGTTCCACTGGACATCACGATGGCAGGGCATGTGGTAAGGTATGGGGCAGGGCTTTAAGCAGGGCTTGGTCGAATTAAGTAAAACCATCCGTTAAAACACAACAAATTTCAGTTTCCATCAAACTGGAACCATTTCTGCACCATGGTCTTACGGGAGTTTGGCATGGTGCGCCTCAGAATTTCAAGCAACATCAGAGCCGCCAGTGCTGCGGAGTTCGCAACATTTGGCTCGCTCGGATTTACCCTGCTGCTTGTTCTATGGATCGGACTGAACGATCGCGGGGAAGGTTTCAATGGGCAGAGCCAGAGGACCCAGGATCTTTTGAGCGACACGATGATTGAGAATTGCCTCATTCGAACCAGGGCAAACGATACCGTTCTTCCCCGTCAGGCCGGTCCGTTCAATTGCTTCCGCCTCGAAAATGGCAACGACAGGATCGTGATCGACAGCGGGGACAACATCATCTACCCCGGAGACGGCAATGACACAGTCACAGTCCTTGCAGGAACACGCGACACCCAGATCGTCTATCAATCCGGCAACGATACATACCACGCCGCCGGGGGGCGAACACTTGTCGATCTGCGCAGCTTTGAAAGAGGGGCAGTACGCCTGCAGATTGATCGGGGAACTCCGGCTACGGCGTTCCCCGGAGATGTGTTCGATCCGATGGATACCGGTTCGCGTGATCTGCATATCAGAACCAGGAAAGGTACGATGACAATTGCAGGGCACTTCGCAAACACCCCGGTTGACACAATCCTCTTTGGTGATGCGCAGCTTTCGGGCGATGAAATAGTATTTGCAGCTCTACAGGATCAGAGCACAGACCGAAATGACCGCATTCTTGGAACGGAAATGTCCGATGTCGTGTCACCCAAGGGCGGAAACGACAGTGTCTCCACCTTCGGGGGTGACGATATCATTTCATATACATCGGGATATGACACCTACGATCCAGGCCCGGGGGCAGACATTCTCGACATGGGAGAGATCACTTCAAACAGCGTGCAATTCTCCATAGAAGTGAACCACAAGGATATTCGGATCGACACAGGCGACAGGGGCAGCATCATCCTGAAAGATCAGGCGACCCACCCGATTTCGGGAACAACCCAGCAATTTACATCAGTCCATTTCGCAGATGATATACTGCGCTCGGACCGGGTAATGACCCGAGCAATCGAAGACCAGTCGAAAACGGGCGTAGAAGATTTTCGGGGGACTTCATTTTCCGATGTGATCCGTCCCGGCTCCGGAACGAAGAGAATATATCCCGGTACCGGGAGCGATCACATATTTATCCAGGGCGGCAGGATCACGATCTACCCTTCGGAAAATGAAATCGGTGACAGGGATGTTCTGGACCTGTCGAACTTTTCAAGGGCCGATCTTGCATTTGTAACAGGTGCAAACGGAGACCTTGTCATCAAGATGAATGATCAGGAAACGGTAACCATTGCAGGTCAGCTGAGCCGGTCGCCGGGTGACGGCACCAACATAGAAATATTCCAGATGAAGAACGAAATCTTGCCCGATGATGTGATGCGGCAACTTTTTTTTAATTGGAAAAATGGTGAATCTCTGGCGACGAAAGTTCCAGGCCTCCCGTAAGCCTTTCGATAAAAATAAACTGTAAATCTTACAATAATTTCCATTCCAGAACGCCGTTTTTAGTTCCTACTTCCCTCCCACAGGCATCATGGGAGGGTTTGGAAAAATGAAAAACAAGACACAGCTTGCGCCGACTTCAGTTTTAATTGGCGCATTTCTGGCAGCCTCCTTTACCGCAGTGGAACAGGCAGGGGCTCAAGAGTTTCATCTGCCAAGCCTTGCATTTGGGCAGAGCGACCAACGCTGGCGAGACTTCACCTACCTTGCAAATGATGTCGTGGCCAGCGCGAACAACGCGCTCTCATTTGCCGCCAACAGCGCAAACGATGCTCTGAAAATGGGGGAGCGCAGTCAGGCAGAACGATTGATTTTCGTTCTGACTGCCGGGCAAATCGCATTTCGTGCAACCTGGGCGAATTCGATCATGACCCATGAGTATGCACATTTTGCCGGCCATCAGAAATTCGGATTGACCGACCACTATTTTGTGGATGCAGCAAGCGGTGAGAGATTTGGCTGGCAGGAGGCATGGCTGAACGTTTTTCTCGGCATGGATGTCGGATCCCCGGCGACATCCTCCGGATTCCCAACCGATCCTCAGAGGTTTCACGATGAAGGGATCGAGACATCTCTGGCCGGCTTGAATTGGCAGATGAATTATACAGAACACAGGCTACGCGACTGGCTCTCGGGGGAGCGCAGAACGATGTTCGATGCACCCGACCTGATGCTCAACCGAATCTATACGATGACCTACGCGATCGGTGATGAAACAAACATCAACAACTCCGACGGGACTGGAGATACTTCGAAATTCGTCCGCCACATCGAATCGACAACCGGTGAGACAAATGTCGCCAACAAGATGATCGCCGCAGGTCTCATTGCAAACGCCCTGTCACCCTCTATTTTCCAGATGGGCGCATCGGTACCGAGATATGTAGCTGACGGAACCCTGGATGTAGAACCTCATACGATACAGATAGCAGGTCCTGGCAGCTTCACCTGGGATATTCCACAATACCTCAACCACAGCAGCATGACCCTTTCTCCAACGCTATACTGGCTTCCCGGTTCCGGGATCCTTGGAACGACAGGCGCAGACCATCTGCTGATTGGCGCGGGCATGGAATTTCCGGTCATCGGGGAAGATGATCCTGAAATAAGAATGACGATTGACGGAACATGGGACAGGACTGAAATCGGAGCCGGCGTGTCATTCGGGAATGACGGCCATCTGTTCGAGATAACGGGATCCTACGACATCAGCGACAGCTTCCAGGCCTACGCGAGGGGCGCGTGGACATCCGGACAAACACTTCGGGGTGCCAGGAATTTGCCCGATTCAGGTGGCGTCGCATGGATTGGACTGTCCTACAAGTTCTGATGAGAAAATGCGAATTGGCCGTGCAGGTGTCAGACCACCCGCACGACCGTTCCAATATCCACCAGGTCATAAAGCGCTTCGATATGGGCATTGATCATGCGCACGCAACCGTTGGACACGTAAGTCCCGACCGTCTCCGGTGAATCCGTGCCGTGTATTCGGTAAAAGGTGTCCGCGCCATTTCGATAGAGGTAGAGGGCCCGGGACCCAAGAGGGTTGCCAGGCCCTCCGGGAACGCCGTCAGAATACCGGGCGTAATGCTCCGGCGAGCGGGCAATCATCTCATCGGTCGGTCGCCAGGAGGGCCAGACAGCTTTCCTCGCGACCACCGCCTCACCCTCGAACTCCAGACCGGCACGACCCAACCCCACGGGATACTGACGCGCCAGTCCTCTTGTTCGGATGTGCCGGATCACGAGCTCCTTCTGATACACCAGTATCGTGTTTTCAGGATAATCCGGATCGACCTCGACATCCTGTATCTCGGCCTTGGGAGCAAGCATGGATTGCTCTTCGTCGATCCTGCTGACGAAGATCTCTCCAGGGGCGTCCGAAACATATGTGGCGGCAGCCGAAGGAAGTGCGGGCGCGCCGGCGAAAAAGGGCAGGGCGCCCAGACTGCAGGCAAAATTCCGGCGACTCATAATTGAAAACTGCATTCCCGACCTTCGTGAAACGACTGCTAGACAGACACTACATAAGGCTCGGTCGAGAAATACACGAACGACAACCCGAGGCGGATATTCAACCGCAGGAAGATCGTCATCATGCAGCCAGAACAGATCCCATATTCCCTGAGAAGTATTTTCAGGAAGGGGTCGGGCCTTGATTGCAAAAATCGTTCAAACAACAAAAAACCGCAGGGTCCTGCGCTCACTTAGGTCAATATTACCGCTCGCCAGGAGCGAATACAGCGTCCTTCATATTCCCGGAACGATACCCGAATGGATGTCGGCAGACATCAGGGCCGGAACGCCAGCCTCTTGCCTGCACGAAATTTACGATGCAGGCCATGCCGTCCGGCTGGTCCAGGATACAGGACACGATCTCTGGCTGCTGCTGTCGCGGCGCGGACTCGAAATCCAGAGTCGCTACCTTGTCCCGCGATTCATCGACAACTACGAGCGAAGGTCTCCAGGTCCCTTTATCGAGACATTCGGGGCACGTCTGGCACTTCTGAAGAAGGACCACATCCCATGGGAAAATCTTGTGCCCTGGCACGACCTCTCTGCTCACGAGAAACTTGAAACACACCGGGTTGTTGCGGGCCTTGAGGATCATGAGAAGCTTCTGGCGCAGATGGCGCAGTTTGAACCGACCATCCTGCTCCAGCCTGTGCCGGGAGCAATCATGATCAAAATGGAATCTGCCGTCATCCGCGTACTCATGAAATCGGATCGTTCAACCGAGATCGTTGCCGCAAGAAGCAGCCGCTGCGCAATGTCCGGATACCGGCAAATTGGAACCAGTGCGTTGCGCGCCAGGGCATCGCATCTCAGCGCGATCTACCAGGATATGCCGACATACTGCAAAGCCCTGATCAGGCTCCGGGGACTGCTGCACAGGCTATCACCTCCATCGACACCATGACACCAACACCGAAAACAGGTACTACTCCTTTGCAAAACAAGATCACAATCATCGGATCCGGACCGGCCGGATGCACTGCCGCCATCTATGCGGCGCGTGCAGGACTTGAACCCATCATGCTGGAAGGCCTCCAGCCCGGCGGGCAGTTGACCATCACCAACGAGGTGGAGAATTACCCACCATTCGCCTCCACCACAGGTCCCGGACTGATGGCGGAAATGCGCAGCCATTGCCTGGCCGCCGGTGTCGTCATTGTCGCGCGCATTGTCGAACGGATCGAAACGGCGCGAAGAGGCGGCTACATCTGTTTTCTCGACGACGGATCGCAACTGGTCTCCACCACCTTGGTCATCGCCACAGGCGCGAGGGCAAACTGGCTCGGACTCCCTTCCGAGGATGCCTTCAAGGGGAGGGGTGTTTCGGCTTGCGCAACCTGCGATGGATACTTCTACCGCGGCCGGGATGTCATCGTGGTGGGAGGAGGCAATACGGCAGTCGAGGAAGCTCTCTATCTGTCCAATCTTGCAAACAAGGTAACCCTGATCCACCGTCGCGACACCTTGCGCGCAGAGAAAGTCCTCCAGACCCGGCTGATGTCAAAAAATAACGTATCGATCGTCTGGAATGCAGAAATCCGGGAGATCGTCGGAGATCATATGGGCGTCACCGGTGCCGTAATACGCAGATCGGACGGTACCCTGAATGATATTGCAGCCCATGGTATTTTCGTGGCTATCGGTCACGCGCCGGAAACCTCGATCGTCGGGGCTCTTCTGGCGCTCGATCCGGCCGGTTATATCCCTGTCGTGCCGGGAACCTCGATCACCAGCGCACCGGGCATCTTTGCAGCAGGCGATGTCGCAGACCCGGTCTATCGCCAGGCCATCACCTCGGCCGGAATGGGCTGCCAGGCGGCACTCGATGCAGAACGCTATCTCTCAGGCCTCTGAGATCGATCGCAACACGCGACCATGGACGCACGGGAACGCAAAAATTATCCCGGGTGGCCTTCAACGACCGACAATCTCGACAGTCTCTACGAGAATGACCTCGCAAGCTCCAAGTCCTACGTCCGTACGCACGATGGATGTATTCCAGGCATATCCCCCGGGACCTGAGATATTGACAAGAAAACCCGACATCCTGACGACATCTCCGGGTCCAACCGTGTCCAGCATGGCACGGATCTCGGGCGATGCCGGCATGATGTGCATGTTCGCGCTGGATACCTCGAAAGACCTCTGATCGATGGGTGTTCCTCTGGGATAGGACCAGCGGTATACCCGATCCGATTGCTCGACACTCAGATGCCTGACCCAGAGTGGATCGGAAGCCTGGCCCCAGGCGAGAGCCAGATCGATAGGCACCAGCTGCCCCATGTCACCCTCGACATAGTTCTTCCGCCCCAAAACCAGCGCTTCGATCCCGAAACCCTGGATCGCCTCGATCCGGTAGCCGTTCCATTCCATTGTGAAATTCTCTTCAAGGGAGACCTGGGCAGGCGGGTCGGGAGCCAGTGGGCCGCCCGATGCATCGGCCGAGTCGAGGGCGCGCATTCCGGCCACTGGATCAAGATCCTCAGGCTCTATAAAGGCAACGCCTTGATGAGGGTGTAGCAAAAGGGCGCACAGGATCGCCCCCGCGCGCACGGCCACAGATAATGTCATGAGAGGTCGCCCCAAAGAAGTCCACCAGGAACCCGGGGAGCGGAGCGAACAGTGCCGACAGCTGGTTCATCGCCCCTTGCGATCCGCATCGACAGCGCAGCGCGATAAGGCGGCGCGCGAGGGGAGATCGCAAAGGCATCAACAATCATGCGCGAACGATCCTGGCATGTCCCCCTTGGCCCAGAAAGACAGACAGCAGGAGTTCCGGATGACCTCAGAGGTTCCCGGCGCGGCATACTGACAAAAGCCGGCCTGACGGCAAGGTCAAGCCGGATCGCATATATACCTGCGCACAGAGAATGCGGAGAAGTCTTGTTGTCCATAGGCCAGACATAGGACCTGGTGGAATGCCTATCGAGAGCGGACCCCGGGGGATACGGTGTCAAACCTCATGCACAGATCGGCCTCCACCCAAACCGGCGCCCTGATACCGGAGATATCGAGAAGCGGGCGCGGGTCGATATCTGCATCCATGCGCTGCCAGTATCCCCGCGGAGGAACGCTGATCCCCTCACGCCGACATCTCTTGGTGATCGCCACATCGGAGATGCCGAAGCGCCCCATCGCATGGGATCGTGGCTCGCTCCATACGATGTCCGCAAGATCTTCCCTGCCCAGAGTCTTCCACTCCCTGGCGCCATGGGCGACAT
>Ga0105053_10010302_pt1 | contig 11685 bp, 8 predicted proteins | sample BON01_FD_78093 | JGI IMG/M metagenome (GOLD analysis project Ga0105053, IMG submission 78093) | Freshwater microbial communities from Lake Bonney liftoff mats and glacier meltwater in Antarctica - BON-01 | ecosystem: Environmental > Aquatic > Freshwater > Ice > Glacier meltwater | place: Lake...
CTATCAACAAGCGTTCCAGTATGCGAGCTAAGGAATCTCAGGGCGGGCAGTTTAGATATAATGTAACGGCTAATAAGTTACGTAACTTGCTAGGCATTCGCTTTGCAGAGGAAGATTTAATCGGCGCTTACGGACAGGTTTCGTTATATGGCCCTGGACAAGGTGCGAAGCTAAACGCTGCTAATAAGATCTCTATGAGTAGGCTGCACCTAGGCACTGAACCACTGGAGAAACTTGCTTTTACCTTACTGCATGAAGAAGGGCACACTAAGTGGCAAGCAATACTAGATAGCGGTACAATAGCTGAGCCACTACTAGACGCACTTCAGAAAGAGCTTGTCTCTGTATCTAAGACTGCTCGCCCTGAGCTGTGGACTAAAGAGTTCTTAGCAAATCCTGAGAATGCAGCATATATGAATGACCTACATGAGCTTATGGCTGATACCTTTGCACTTTTTACGCAGAATGTAGAGGGTATGGCTAAGCGTGCTCCTGTATTTTCTCAACAGTTCGGGCATCTAGTTAGGCCACTACCGAAAGAACTTGTAGCCTCTTACATTCAGCGAGCTAAGACTCTTACCCAAGAGGAGATAGCATCTATGGTGAATATACAATCATCTAAATTAGATGGTATTGTTAGAGTAAAAGCTGACGGCACACCTGATGTAGACGGTGAGCTACGTCAACTGTTTGCTAAGCAATCTGCTGGTGATGATTATACAGCTAAGATGATTGCACAGGGATCTAGGACAGAGCAAGCTACTCCTATAGATATCTGGACTATGCCTGAGTACGCTAAGATGTCTTATGATAAGACTCCTTTTGACGGCATGACTAATGATATTATTAGTAACATGACTATCATTAAAGAGCAACAAAGATTGTATAAGAACGCTACTAACAATGCTGCTGCTGATACCCTTGGCGCTAAGATCTTTGACGCATTACCAGACTTAGACTCTGCTGCAATTAAAGCTGGTGCTGATGAAGGTGGGGCTGGTGCTGGATTGACCACCGCTGCATCTAGTAACTACGGCTCTCTCGCTGGTATCATGGAGTGGGTAGGTAATGTAGTAGCTAGAGGTATTGAGGATTCTAGGGTTAGAGTTCAGGAGGTCTTAACTCCCTCAATGCACAAGCTAGCGAATGATCAGGAGGCTGCTATTGAGTGGGCTATGCTCCAGAATAAGGTTAGATCTATCGAAGAACACTACGGTATAAATGCTGCTGGCGATGCCTTAGAGCCTATTAAAATTCTGCGCTGGAAGGAGGCAACTGCTGAGGCTGTAGCTAAAGGAGAGAAACCTCCAATGCAGCCAGAGCTTACTCGTACTAATGGTGAATACCCTCCGATGTTCTTAGAAATTAAAAGTCCTATCACACGACAAGTAGCTAAAGAGCACATAGAGCTTAATGGCTCGCGTGTTAGAAAGTACGCTACATTACGTAGCGCTCAGGATGTTAAGTTTGATCGTGACCCTGAAATATTCTTTCCTATCCCAGTTAACCCTACGGACTATCCTTTCTTCAGTATTGTAACTGATGATCGTATCTCTGGTATTGGGCACGCTAAAACTTTGTATGCTAATACAGACGCAGAGTTAAGTCAGATGATAGCTAAGGTTAAGCAAGAAGGTGAGCATATTACGGCTCGCACTAAAGCTGAGTCTGAAGAATACTTTAAAGCTACTCATCAATTTGAATATGAAAAGACTCTTAAAGATAACTTCTTTGATGAATCTGCTAAGCGAGTAGGTACGTCTGCTTCCTATACTGTACCTACTGATGTCCGTAAGATCACATCTGATATGATGAACTGGCATACAGAGCGTGAAGCAGCTATGGTACGTGAAGGAGTTATGGCTAAGTACGAGGTTGAGTTTGCTGAGCTGTATCGCTTAGGTGAGCAGTTCACTAATGTTGCTACTTCACGCTTGGGTAGTCAATCTCTCCTACGTAACGCTGATGATGTCGTAGCTAACCCATACGTGGATTATGTTAAGACCGCTCTGAACATTAAGAAAAACTCAGACTATCCTTGGTGGGTTAAGCCTAACCAAATGGCAGATGAGTATGTCAGTAAGGTACTTAAAGCTGTATCCGGTGCGGTAGAGTCTGCTAAGACAGAGGGTGAACTGCTTGCTACTAATGCCTTGTTACGTAAGGCTGGGTATAAAGGTGCCGCCTACGATGAGTCTATGGAAATCTTTGCTAATGCGAATCCGGCGAAAGGATCCCTGACTAAAGCGGTACAAGTATCTAATAGCTTACTTGCCACCGTAGTCTTACGCCTAGACATGCTTAACGCTGTAAATAATGCTGTCTCTGCTAACGTGCTATTAGGCGCTGAGCTTAAAGCTGTAGTTCGCGCTATTAGTGCGGGAGATGCAGCAGCTGCTGGAGCGTTAGCTAAGCTTGCTAAGATAAGTGTTCCAGGAACTGAGGAGATGGTGTTCTCACCGACTAAGTTAATCGCTAACTCAATGTCTAAGTTTGGTAAGAACGAAAGTATGGTTGACTATAAGTTCTTTAAGGACAATGGGTTCTTATCTACTATCTCTAAGCAATACAGAGATACGTTAGATGATATCTCTTTCAATCCTACAGAGTCTGCTGATACTTGGTATGGTCGCTTACAAGAAGTGCAGAAGAAGCTATCTAAAGCTGCTGACACTGGTGAGAAGTGGACAGGTAACGGATTAGCTGAGGAGTTTAACCGCTTCGTAGCTGCTGATGTTATGAAGCAACTGACTGACGTAGCTGTCACTAGAGGGCTTATGTCTGGTAAAGAGCAGCTGTCTTATATTAATACCTTTGTCAATCGTACACAGGGTAACTATCTGGCAGCACAAAGACCTCTTATGTTTCAGGGGCCTATTGGTCAATCTATTGGCTTGTTCCAAACCTACCAGTTTAACTTACTGCAACAGCTTCTGCGTCATGTAGGTGAAGGCCACTCTAAGGATGCTATGACATTGCTTGGGCTTCAAGGTACGATACATGGTATGAATGGCTTACCTGCATTCAATGCTATTAATACTCACATCATAGGTACTGCCTCTGGTAATACTAACCATGTAGATGCTTATGATGTTACCTACGGTGCTGCTGGTAAACAGGCTGGAGACTGGCTTATGTACGGTGTAGCCTCTAATGCCTTAGGTATAATAGATCCAGATTTAAAGATAAACCTTTATACTCGTGGTGATATTAACCCTAGGCATCTGACTCTTATACCGACCAGTGTATTAGATGTTCCTATAGTACAGGCATCTGGTAAGTTCTTTAAGAATATATTTGACACCTTTAAGACTCTTAAAGCAGGCGGTGATATTAGCACTACACTACTACAGGGTATAGAGCATAATGGACTCTCCAGACCTTTGGCTGGTTTAGCTGTTACATTACAGGGATTTAATAATCCTTTAGCTGCTTCGTACTCTACTAGCAGTAAGGGTAATGTCATTGGATCTAACGATGTATTGTCACTTATTAACTTAGGGAGACTGGCGGGCGGTAAGCCCTTAGATGAAGCAATCGCATTAGATGCTACTTATAGATATAAGGCTTATGCTCTTGCTGACTCAGATAGGAAGGCTGTTCTTGGTTCGGCTATTAAGTCTACTATGATAGCAGGTCAAACGCCTAGTCAAGAACAGATTGAGGCTTTCGCCGGTAAGTTTGTTGAGAGTGGAGGTAAGATAAAAGGCTTCAGAAACTGGATGAGTCAGCTAGCTAAGGATGCTAACCTATCTCAAGCTAATGCTTTGCAAGGGGGACTTAACAGTACCTATACGCAAAGTATGCAAAGGCTAATGGGAGGTGAACCTTTGGAAGACTTCTATGACTCAAGAAGTAAGAGAAGGATTACTCCTACTGATCCTACTGATCCTACTGATCCTACTGATCCGAACTAAGGTCAGTAGTAGGATAAGCTAGAGATCTTCTGGCTGTACTACATCTACATGCTTGTCTGCCTGAGCGGCTGCTGCTTCATTAGAGTAGCCGTCTGGGTAGCGAGTAGTAAGCTTATGTATATTAAGCCCTATAATGTATTCACGACTAACAAATACGGCATTACGCAATGCTTGCATATAGAACTCAACATCTCCCATCTCTTTGAATAGAGCTTCCTTATTAAGAGGTTTGCCTGTATTAACATGCTTCTTAATAAGATCTAATACTTCGCCTGCCTCCCCCGCTAATCCAGAAGCTGCATGATTAAGCTCTACCTTATGGAGGGTAAGCTCTTTGTAGATCTCCTCTGGATCTCTCGCTAACCCTGCTACAAACTCACTGTAACCTTTATCAGAGTGGCTAGTTTCTATTGATTCTTTAGAATACTTCAAGTTAACTCTCCTGTGTGATGGAAGTGACTGTAAAACATAGCGTTCGTAGCGATGTGATCAATGTGAGGTAGCCCAGTACAGGCATCAAATATCTCCCCTTTTTTTAGCGCTATTAGATGTCGCTCCAAGGAATCTATTAGCTGCTCTGCTGGTAAACCTTTCTCCCAGTTTCGTGGAGGATACTTACCTTCTTCCCCGTTAGGCCCAGTACAGGCATCAGTAAGAACTGCCGCTATACCTTCCGTAGCCCACGGAGATACAAGTCCTGGACGCAACTTACCCTTATTATATCTAAGAGCACCTCCCTCAGATACAGAAAGGCTACCCGCTCTCTCCGCTCTCCCCGCTCTCTCCGCACTAGGCGCACTAGGCGCACTAGCTTTCTTTTTTGCTGCCATCTTTATCTTCTCCTTTCGCTTAAACTTTAAAGTCATTAGAAGTAATAATGACTGTCCCTACCTTCCTAAGAGATTGAACAAGTTGATCTGCTAACCTGTCTAACTCCCATTCTTGATAATGCCCATCAACAACAACTCCACAGAAAGCTGCAATCGCTCCAAGCTTACCTGCAAAATCATCCCCTGCGTACTTACCCTCACTCAACAATGCAAGCAATGCTGGATGTTTCTTAACTTCTAAGTGTAGGGCTATCCTACTCTCTGAGTGAAAATGTAAATGTGCCATTACTTACTTAACTCCTTTAGTGGGGATAGTACGAGTAGCTAACATATAGTATGTAAGCATATGCCCTGTACGATTTAAGTCTACTTCAAAGCCAGAAGCGTACATATGCCCACCGCCACCATTAGACTCAGCTATAGCACCTACATCAACTCCTACATCTAGATTAGCCCGCATTGATACTTTAGCTATATTACGCTCGTAGTCTATATTAATGATTGCAGCTACATGACCAGTAGCCTTATTAATAGATTCACCTACTAAGGATACGTGAGTATAAGGAGCAGTGCATAACTTCACTAAGTACTTAGTACCTTCTTTACCGCTAAGCAGGAAGTCTACAGGATCTGCTGCGTACTTCTCTACTTCTTTCATGAAAGTGCTATGTAGATACTTACCTCTCTCTACGACAACTGTGTGCCCGAGATGATCCTGAAGTTTTCTATCTATTATATCCCAAGTCTTAATACTAAATGTGCAGTTCTTTAGGTACATATTAACATACCGAGTATCATCACCCTGCTTAAACCACCACATATCATAATCTTCTACATAGGATACTAGGCGAGGGCACGGATACTCGCTACCTAAACTCGTGCGCTTATAGAAATACTGCCAGCAAAGATAAGCGCCAGAGTGTGCATTAGATAAATACACTCCTATGTTATCTCCAACTGTGAACTCATACAGGGCAGCTTCTGTCTGTGCCGCAGGTCTTACAAAGCGGTCAATATTAGTTTGGTGGTGATCAATGATAGTGATATCATCTACATACTTTGCAAGCTCCGTAACCTGCTCCATACTTAGGGAGAAGTCTACGAAAAATACTTCTGCCGCTCTCACACCGCTAATAAGTAAGCTTCTAAGCTTTAGGTAACTGGGTTCGTTATATTCCATAGGCACTAATATTATAGTACCTGTAGCTCCCATAAGAGCATTATGAGTAATCCACGCTGCTGTGTAACCGTCATGACAATGATCATGGTAAGCTATATACACTAGATCAGTAATCTGATTAGTCATAGTAATCTGAGTAGTCATAGTAATTTCCTTTCTTCGGGCCTTAGTATACTCCAATCAACAGTACCTACTGCACTGTCCTCTATAACCTTCCGTATTGGAAGGAATCCTTTAAGATCTGGTACGTATTGTATCTTCTCTGCTGCTGTAAGATTACCTAATATATCACCTAACTGCACCCTAGAGTCTAAATCTGCATGCACCAACTTCCATAGTGCTTGTGTTGTTATTGGCATATTAGCAGACTCTATAGCTGACATGATCTTATGTGTTACGCCAGAGTTCTTAGCTGTTCCGAACTCACCTAATGCTTTAGGCATAAGCTGTTCAGTAAATGTAAGAGTGGTATTAGCATAAACTACATCATAGTGGCTGATGGTCGTACTAAATCTGGAGGCTGCTATTACAAGACATAGCTTTAATAGATGTGTAAGTCTGCGGTTAGCATAGTGCTCAAACCTAAGATCATCTATACCTCCCCACTTATGATAGATTACATGCAATAACTCCTCAGCATCGGGAGTCATAGTAACCTGCCCTGTAACATCACGCTTAATCCTATGAAGCATCTCTATCAACTGCATCTGTAATACTGTGTTAGGCGCAGGAGGGAAAGTATACTTAACACCAGAGGGTTCTCCGTAGATTAGAAGTAAACGGGAGAAGAATCCTTGGCCTATAGCTTCTACTGGGAAAGCCTGTGCAAATCCTGTGGGTGTGTTACCACCAAGGATACTGACAGTAGGATCTGGTACGTACACAGACTTAGATGTTTTAAGTCTATAAGAGTACACACCGTCATAATCCCAAAGCTCTCCTAGTATGCTCATGAAATCTAAGTTGTTTATACCGATGAAGTTATTAAACTCATCTGCTGCAACAAAGACTTCTGCTGGCGGTCTACCTTCATATAACTTTTCTTCTGAATCTGCGCTGTCACCAAAGAGATTCTGATCTAAGATATCAGATACACTATCATCTTGACCCTGCGCTCTCTGACCTTGCTCTGCTAGATCTTCTAGGAACTTTTCTTGCCTAGTCTTCTTAGCTCCAAAGGTACTATAGCCTGCTTGCTTAAGCAGCTTAGCACCAATCTTAATTGCACTAGACTTCTTAGTTCCCGGACTTCCAACAAGCATTACATATAGATTCGGATGTAATACAAAGTGACCATGATTGAAATATACTCGTCTACCTAAGTATGCTCCCAGACAAGTGATAGCCGACCATCTATGAAAGAAAGTCGGACACTCAGTCTCGGAAGTATAGTCTAAGTAGAGATCAATGAACTCAGAACTCATTCAGTCTCGCTCCAATATATAGCTGGCTTATCTGGTTTGCCCATCTTGGCAGACGCTGGCACAGTGAAAGTCCTAATTACTCCGTCATATGCTTTTACCGTTACTGGTATTTGCATTGCTTCTACTACCATATCAGATAGGTAAGCATGACCGAGACGATAAGCAAAGAGTATAGAGTCATGTATTTGTGCTATAAGCTTAAAGTTTTTATAGTGCTTAGGATTCATAGCTATATTATGGAATACATCAAGATAAGATCTATTAAGAGTTTGTGCATTAAGTGCTTGAGGAGGATGAGATATATAAGAATTAAGGTGGTGCTTAACACGATCAGGATACCCGAAACAATATCTAGTAAGAGCGCCTGTCTCTGCAAAGTTAGCTTCATACGCCTCTATGTCTGAGGTATAATGTAATGCAGTAGACTGTAAGGTTCTAGTCTTAACAACTTCATTGACTACGCCAGCATAGTATATAGAACGGATGGTAGGATAAGTCTTATGGAACTGCTCTAGCAAATGCTCTGCTACTTCCTTATAACCCCACTTAGGATTAAGACCTAACAGTTGCTTAGCTAGTACAATGTTTTTCTCTCCCATCGTATCTACTAATACCATCCAACCCATGTTATAGTTAGCGCCATGATTGACTGGTTTAGCTAACTGTCGCAATGTCTTATTGATAACTAATTTATTAACTACATCGTAAATCTTATCGAAAGGTACGCCAAAGAACATAGATGCATTAGAGCTATGGAAGTCAGCAGAGAACTCTACGTTCTGTATAAGCTGATAATCTCCAGATATATAAGCTGTGTCTCTGGACTCTGCCTGCTCTAAATCTACCTCACATAAACCCCAACCTTCTGGCGCTCGCATAGTCTGCTTAACGCTAGGCCCACGAGTGATATTCTGTATCTGTAAGCCTGTCCAGAAGTGATGCTCTCTAGATGCTAGTCTAGTGCTGTCTGTGCCCTGAGGGTTAAGAGCGAATAGAATCTTAGAGCCTGTACCATCCTGTCGCTTAAACTCTTTGGCTGACTCACCAGTTTGTATATACTTCTCTTTACAAGTTCTAGCCTCTCTAATCGCAAGCACAAGAGTAATTATTCTTGTGTTCAGCGGGTGCCGGAACTTAGCCTTCTCCAGATTCTTAGCGTCAGTAGACTTAAGATCTTTACAGCCTAGTATTTTAAGTACTTGCTTTACTTGAGGTGCAGACTTAACATTAAAGTTAGTGACACCTAGCATAGTGTCTAGCTGCTTAGAGAGAGTCTTAATAGTCTCATCTGCACCAGCCCTAGCAGTAGTAAGAACCGCCATGTCTCTATCTATGCCTGTCATCTCTGATAAGTGACAAGGAAAGACTAGAGGGAACTCGTCTTGATAGTTTCTAATCGCCCACGCTGGGGCTTCTAACATCATAGCTAGGAAGCAGTTACCAGTAGCCCAAGTATCGAGAGCATTATAACGATAGTATTCCATAAGATCATTAGTCTTAGCGAGATCTTTCCAGTAGACGGACTCTCTAACAAAGAATGCGTTAAGGAACCCAAGATCCTTAGGTAACTCAGAGTACCAACTATGAAATAGATGTGCAGTATCATACAGCCAGTTATAGCAAGGCGCACTATATCTACATAAGTAGGCGTTATCATACTTTCCGTTTTGAAATACCTTTGGTGCTTTAAGCTCCCAGTTCCACTTACGCATAATAGCTACAGCGTAAGTGGAGTCTAAGGGTAAGACTACTGTCTCTGAATGAATACCAGTAGCTTCCTTAGAGTCATACCAGTACCCTGTGTAAGCTAAGCATTTAATCTGAGCATCTTTTTTCAGTGTCTCTATGTCAATAGATATAAGAAAGCAATTAGATTGCCGGAAAGATTCGAAGTTACCAACCTCATTAGCTGGCGTAAGAATCTCCCATGTAAAAGAGGTAGGCTTACACCACTGATCTGGTTTAGTAAGCTTAGAGATAAATCTGGTAGCCATGAAGCGCCCATAAGTTACAGTGACTAGATGCTTCAATGGCTGTATGAATACTATTTCTATGGCAGGGGAGGTTGCTGTGAGTCCAGCGATCTTAAAGTATGACCCAGCATAGGAATCTAAGCTAGGCTTCTTGCGTTCGTTCCAATCTAGGAGTTTCTCTAGTAGAGATATATTGGTCGTTATGATTTTAGTTACATTCTTAGACTGACAGTACATTTTTACTTGTGTCAAAGTCTCCACATTCTCGTAGCGCAAGTATGTAGTATACTGACCTATACAAGCCTTAAGCCCATGTAGATAAGATTTGTCATGCTCAGTACCCCAGAATATAAGTACATCCTTAATAGGGGTAGCTGGCTTAGCTGCTTCATCAGCCTTGCGCTTAGCAATAAGCTTGGAGAGATCTTTGTTTGGTGTAGGTAATACTTTCCTACGAGCAAGGATCTCATCTAAAGAACTCATTGAGTATGCTCCATCATTCTATTCATAATCTGTACTCCGATATATACTAGTGCGATATAATCTAGTGCGATAGATACTAGTGCGATAGATACTAAAAAGCCCACAGGATCATACAGACCGAGTGGGCTTAGATACTACTTAGTAACTACTACCGAGAGTTAGATAATTACTACCGAGAGTTAGATAATTACTCGATGATAATTTCTTTAACTTCAAGATAGACTTTGCTAGGGTCATTCCTGTCAGCCCGAGTGCTAGTAAAAACACTACACTCTATAGACTTAGTCTGCTCAATAATCTCACGATTATTAGAGACACCCAAAGCAGCACCGAATACTATAGCGTGCTTCTTAAAGTTACCGACGCCGAACTTGTTATCTAAGAAGTACAGTGCCGTAGCCCTATCACCAGGCCTAGGCTCTACATCTTCTGGGTTAGCCATCTCGATAACTTCTAGCAAGATAAGCTCAAGCTCTACGCCAGTCTTAGTGCCAATTTCTTTCAATGACATACTAGCAGATACCTTGTAAGCACCATGTGGAAACGGTGTAAACGCTGGCAAATCTTCCAGATCATCAAGAGTAGCATCTAACAAGTCGTCAAGGGCCATAACTGCATTTTCTTCTAACATAATATATAACCTTATATTTAATATTGATAATGGTATTAAGTGTGGTCTGTAAGTTAGAGTCAACACACCAGTGACTTGTTCGATAGTGCTTATTTATATGTCTCAATCCCCTCCACGAACGGGGCCACGCTCAGACCTTAGCCTTATTGCGATGCTAGTAAGCGCTAATTTGTCTCAATCCCCTCCACGAACGGGGCCACGCTCAGAACATCAGACCTCAGACCTTAGCCTTATTAGCCGCTGATTTGTTGGCTGCTATACGCGCTAAGATAGCTGCACTACTAGACCTAGGTGTGTTGGTAGCAATGGCTGCTTTATTCTTATCGCTGACCTTACTCTCCTCAGTCTCACGCTTCTTATAAAGCTCAGGTTTGAAGATAGCTAGGAGTGAAGGTTTCTCTGCACCTTCTAACACAGCATCAGTACGAGAGCCAGATAATATAGTAGTGCTGTAATCAGTAGAGCTAGAGAATACATGCTTCTTATTCTTACGCTCTGCATACACTACATGACCAAAGTACTTAGCCACGTTACGGGAAAAGTTACGAGTACCAGATACAGGTACAAGAACATTCTTCTTACCCTCAGTGGTAGCTTCTACCTCATGAGAGATAACAACGCAATGATACTTAGCTTGCTGAATATGAGAGAAGAATATATCTAACAACTTCCCTTGCTTAGAGTGATCGTCAAACTCCAGCTTATAGTCATCAGGCTGATTCTTAGTGATATGTGCTACTGCGCTATTAGATAGCTGAGTAGCTGAGTCAACGACTACAACCCAGTCACGGCCTAGAGAGTTAACATCCACTACTGCGGTGGGAGCTTCCGTCTTTTTACAGGACATACAAGCTACCTTACCATGCTGATCGCAGATAACTACTGGCCCCTTAACTATCTTAAGCATTGTCTCTATAGCTATGGGGTAGCTAGAAGTATCCGGTAGAGAGATAACCTCAATGCGATCTTGCCATTCCTCTGGCAGTTTAAATAAGATCTCGTAAGAGTTCTCTAGGTCTATCCACAGAAGGTTAAAGAACTCTGATAACTCTGAGGCAATCTGTGACTTGCCTACTTTAGGTGCACCAAAGATCATAACCTTCTGTGCTTTATCTTGCTCTAAGTCTTTTATCTTTGCCATGTTATATACCTTATATATGATTAGATATGATATAGATTACTATTACTATTACTATTACTATTACTACTATTACTATTACTATTACTATTACTATTACTACTCTTTC
>Ga0105053_10010303_pt1 | contig 11685 bp, 6 predicted proteins | sample BON01_FD_78093 | JGI IMG/M metagenome (GOLD analysis project Ga0105053, IMG submission 78093) | Freshwater microbial communities from Lake Bonney liftoff mats and glacier meltwater in Antarctica - BON-01 | ecosystem: Environmental > Aquatic > Freshwater > Ice > Glacier meltwater | place: Lake...
AGTTGTGATGTCGATGCTGGCGATAGGAGTGGCTGCGCCGGGGCGGACTGTTAGGGTGAGAAACAGGGAAGGAAGAGCGGGGGAGAGCGGGGAAAGCCGAAGAAGCCGGAGGGGGAGGGGGTGGGGGGGGGGGGGGGGGGGGGGGCGGCTCTGGTCGGGGCGTGGCGGCGGGCGCGCGCGCGGGGTGTTTTCGGTGTTTGTTTTTTTGGAGCGAGGAGCGCTCCGAGGGGGAGAGATGGTGCTGGGGCGGCGGCGGGAGGAAGCGACGCCGCGACCGCCGCCGAGCCGTTTGCCCTGCTTGCGCCTTCGGGGGAACGCCTCCTCCCCCCCCCACCCGAGGTCGAGGAGGGTTCATTTTGTGCCGGAGCGGGGGGGCGGGGGGCGGCCCCTTTGCTTTGAACCATTTCCAGCGTTCGCGCCCCCTCGCTTTGTGGAAATGGTTCAAAGCAAAGGGGCCGTCCCGTGCGCGCACCGCGCCGCTGGCGGGACGCGCGAATGAAAAGTGAGTGGAAAGCGCGGTCGTCGAGTGCGTTCGCCCGTCGTCATCGGTTTCGTCAGCGACGGCGTTGTTTGACGAAATGGGCCGAGCCCTCCTCGGGGGCAAAAAATCAGGCGCGCGCGGCCGCACGGCCGCAAAAAGGACGAAAAAAACAGCCAAATAAAAAAAAAGATCGCGCGTGTGTGTGTGTGTCAGTGTGGGTTGGACAAACCCAAGCGCCTGTCCTCCTTTAGCGCCCGGGCTCCATCGTCGACGCCAGTAGGCCGTCGAGTCTCAGCCCCTCTCGACGTACTCTCCTCTCCGCCCGGTCTTGAGCGGCGGTGGCCACGACCAGGGGGGGCGCCTGTTTCCTCCTCCTTTTCTAGTGGCCGGGCTCCATCGTGGACACCAGGCCGTTGAGGCGCAGGCCCTCGACGTACTCCTCCGCCCGGTCCTGCGCGGTGGCGACGACGAGGGCGACGCCGCTCTCGTGCGCCTCCTGCATCACGCGGGCGGCGTCCTCGGCGTCGCGCACCTCCTCGACCACCTTCAGCAGGACGCGGACCACGTACTCGCGGCGGTTGTAGCTGTCGTTGTGCAGCATGACCTTGTAGAGCGGCGGCTTCTTGTTGGCGCCCTTTTGCGCCGGGTCGCGCGTCGGCGCCGGGCGGTCCAGCACGCCCGCGCCGCCCTTGCCGCCGCCGCCGTCGCCGGGGCGCGGCGCGGTCGCGGACGGGGGGGCGGCGATGGCGGCGCGGCGCCGGGCGGTCGCGCGCGAGGCGGAGGTCGAGCGGGCGGCGGCTGTTGTACAAGGGGGTGGGGGTGGCGTGTGGTGGTGGGGGGGGGGGGGGGGAGTGAGCGGGTGTGTTGGAGATGAGAGGGACAACAGAGGGGGGAACCGTCCAAGTCTCTATCTGTTGGTGTTACTCACCGATGAAGGCCGGGCGCGCCAAGGCCTGAGGGAGCGAGCAGGGGCGCGACGCCGACGCACGGGCGACCTGATGTGGGATTCGGGGCCGGACGACAAGGAGAAAGAGGGAGGGGCGGGTGTGAGATATAGAGAGAAATAGAAGGGGGCGCAAGGAAGGGGGAGGAGGACCTCTCCTTTTTTTGCACCTGAGTCGCGAGGGCTGCCCGCCGCCATTCGCACTCTTTTGCTCCGCCGCCCGGTCAATGGGCGAGCCGTCCAAGGTCGACTAACCAGGGTGGTGCGCGTGCCGACGAGCGCAGCCATTGCTCTCTGAGAGGGGGGGCGAGCGGTGAAGGGAAACCTTCTTGGGTTTTGGCAGGCGGATCTGGTTGGAACCCAATTCGCAGGACAGGACAGAAAGGGCAAGGAGAGGGGGACGAGGGGCCCGCACTCGGAGGTTCGCAGTGGTCGAGGGCAATGCTATAGAGGGAGTGAGAGAGCCTTCGAGCAGGAGGGCAAGAAGGGGCAGCGAGCGAGCGAGCGCCGGCGGACGACGGCGGGCGACGCAGCCGGTCCCGCCCGCCGACGAAAACGCCTGGACTTCACGGCCCGCTCAAGTTTGCGACCGCATGCACGCGCCTGCGCACGGCGACCACAATCCCAGATTAAGCTTATCTCTCTCTCCACTTCGTCCATCTCTGTGGGGCATTCGTCGGATCAAAAAGGAGTGTCGGGGCGTCCGAGACGTCGTGACCTCCGAAGCGTGCGCGCGCGCCCGCGCTCTCCCCCTCTTTTCCTCGCAAGCAAGTACTGAGAGTACCGACGCGGTCCCCGTAACGAAGCAGCGCATGGAGGCGGTGGCGGCGCCGCAAGGGGGAGCAGGCGGCCAGGGGGCGACGCCGCCATCATCAGCGGGCGGAGGAGGAGGACGCGCGCCTCTTGACGCCACCGCCGGCGCCGGCGCGCCCGCCGACGCAGCAGCAGCAGCAGCAGCAGCAGCACGAGGCCGCGGCGGGACAACATCAGCAACAGAGACAGCCGGACATGCAGGAGGCGAAGAAGAAGCACGAGAAGGAGGAGCACGAGAACAAGCAGGGCGGTCGCCGCCCGATGCCGACGAGACCGCCGCCGCCGCCGCCCCCGACAGCGCCGACCCCTCCTCCACGGCGGCGGACCGCGGCGCCGGCGAGCACGGCTGCGCCCACTACCGCCGCCGCTGCCGCCTCGTCGCCCCCTGCTGCGGCGGCAAGGTCTACTGGTGCCGCCACTGCCACGACGAGGAGCAGCACGACGGCGGCGGGACCGACGACCCGCACGGGCGCCGCCGCCACACGCTCGACCGCCGCTCCGTCGCTGAGGTGGTCTGCGCCCTCTGCGGCGCCCGCCAGCCCGCCGCCCCGAGCTGCCGGGCGTGCGCGGCCTCGTTCGGGCGCTACCACTGCCCCCTGTGCCGCTTCTGGGACGACGACCTCGCGAAAGGGCAGTGGCACTGCGACCAGTGCGGCATCTGCCGCGTCGGGCACGCTAGCAATTTCTTCCACTGCCCGACCTGCGCTAGCTGCCTCTCCGTCGCCTTGCGCGGCGGGCACGTGTGCGCGCCCGACGCCACGAAACGGGCGTGCCCGGTCTGCCTCGAGTACCTGTTCGACAGCGTGCGCCCCATCTCGGTGCTGCCGCGCTGCGGGCACGCGCTGCACCGGGGCTGCCTCGCCCGCCTTCTCGCGCACAGCGGCGCGCCCGGGCGGTGCCCGCTGTGCCTGCGCGCGGCCGTCGCGCCGGGAGGGGACGGCGACGCCGAGCGGGCCGCGCGCCTGGACGCGGCCGTGCGCGAGACGGCCATGCCGGCCGAGTTTGTTGGCGTGCGCGTGCCGGTGCTGTGCAACGACTGCGGCGCGCGCTGCGAGGCGCCGTTTCACGTCGTCGGGCACAAGTGCGCGGGGTGCGGGGGCTACAACACGCGGAGGGTGTGACAGACATGAACGCGAGAGCGCCGATAGGGGAGCTGTGTTGTTGTTGTCGGGCGGCGGCGCGCTGCGCCCTCCCTCATATTCAGCACAACGAAAGATGCAACCAACCCATGAAGATTTTGTGGTTGTTTTCGCAAAGCGCGCGCGCGCGCGTCTACAAAACCACAAAGAAGAAAAAAAAGGACCGCCCGGCAAGCGCGCTCAAGCCCTCACGCCCAGCCACCACGCCCACGGGAACTGGAACAGCGCCAGCGCCAGCAAGAGGTAGTTGGCCGACTTGAGGTCGCCCGCCGCCGGCGGCGCCGCGCCGTAGCCGCCGCCGGCGCCGTAGCCGCCGCCGCCGTAGCCGCCGCCGCCTCCGCCGCCTCCGCCGCCATAGGCCGACGGAGGAGGGTACAGAGACGCCGAGCCCGCGGGCGGCGGGTGCGCCCCCCGCGCCTCCTGGAACAGCACGCGCTTCATCGTGCGCACCATGAACGCGGCCATGCACGCCGAGCCGTAGAGCCAGGCGCAGTAGTAGCCCCACGGGCCAAATGCGACGCCGGCGAGCACGGCCGCGCACACGGGCGCAAAGGCGTATCCGGTATAAGCCGCCAGCTCGCTCCAGGGCACGGCCGCGCCCCCGCCCGCGCCGACCATGCCCCGCAGGAGCAGGCGCGCGGCGGCCCAGTGCACGGCCCAGGCGACGGCGGCCGAGTACACGGCGCCGCTGAAGACGTCGGGCTTGAAAGGGGGCCCGAGGGGGGGCGCGGGCGGCGCGGGCGGCGCGGGCGGCGGGAGGGCGGGCGGCGGCGGCGGCGGCACGGCGCCCGCCGCCGCTGCCGCTGCTGCTGCCCCCGCCGCGCCCGCTGCAGCAGGGTCTCCTGCGGCGGCCAGTCCCGCCGCGCCGCCCAACCCGCCGCCCAACCCGCCGCTGCCCACGCCCCACCCGCCGGAGCCGAAGATGGCCCGGCGCCCGCCCGCCGCCGCCAGCGCCCCGACCGCCGCCACCAAGAGAGCATAGGTCCACGCGGCGAGCAGCGGCACGTACAGGTCCGGCGCGTTGACGTCCGCGCACGGCGGGCGCCAGCGGCTACCGCCCGCCACCCCGGGCGCCGGCTCGTGCGCCCGGACGTAGGACCACCGCCGCAAAAAGGGGCAGCTTAGCATCGCGAGCTTTTGCGCCACGTAAGAGGGGGTCACCGCAAAGAGGGCGGCCATGGTCGATCCGCCCGTGACGTTGGCGCGGAACCACTGGGCGCGCTGGGCGACGTACTGCTGGGGCGCAGACAGGAGGGAGCCCGCGGCCCAGAGGCCGACGGGGTTGGCCAGGCCGGCCATCAGGCCGGCCTGGCCGGCGCCGCCGCCGTTCGCGCTGCCTTCGCCTGCTCCTCCGCCTCCGCCTCCGAGCGCGCTGAACAGGCCCGCGGCGGCGCTGGCGGCGGACGAGGCGGCGGCGCCCGCGCCCACCATGCCGGCCCCGTTGGCATTGGCGCCGGGGGCGTAGGCGCCGTAGTTGCCGGGCGCGCCGCCGCCGTAGGCGCCGTAGCCGCCGCCGCCGCCGCCATAGCCGCCGCCGGTGAAGCCGCCGCCGGCGAACCCGCCCGCGCCGCTGCCGCCGCCGCCGCCGCCGCCGATCGGGGCGCCATAGCTGGTCGGGATTGCTGCAGCTGGTGCTGCTCCCGGTGCTGCTCCTCCCGCGCCGTATCCCCCGGGCGCCTGGCCGTAGCCCGCCGCCGCCGCGGCCGCGGGCGGGGCGGGCACGAACGCCGGGCGCGCGGGCGACGCGGGCGCGTGGGGCGGGCTGCCGGAGGCGCCGCCGCCGCCGTACGGGGCGCCGCCGCCGTACGGCGGAGGCGGGGCGCCGCCGGGCTGCTGCTGCTGCTGCTGCTGGCCGTACGGCTTCTGCTGCTGCTGGCCGTAGGTCGAGCCGTACGGCGGAGGAGGCGCGCCGCCGTACCCCCCGCCCTGCATGGTGCTTGGGGCGATTCAGAGAGGCGCGACGAAACTGATGCTCTCACGCGTCCCGCAGGGAAACGTGTCTGTCCTCTCTCGCTGATTGTCGTGATCGACGGTCCTGTACGGTCACCGATCGGCGGTTCCGTCGGTCTCGTCGCGTCCTGGGCTGGGCGCGTTTCAGGAGGGAGAGGGGCCGAACGGGCGAGTTTAAAAAGGTGGGGCGAAAGTAGCGTGATTGAGGGGGAGGGGGTGGGATGGATCGCAAGCGTGTGATGATGTCGCGCGGCGTGGAAGGACCAGTGTGTATACGTGCTCCCGGACACGAGCCGGAAATGAAGCGCCGAAATGCCGCCGACGCTCCCGCTCGCAGAAAGGCGGCGATGAGACGCCGCGCGGGGCGTCTTCTGGCTTTGCGTTTGCGCTCACGAGAATTAAATGGGAGAGAGGTGGGGGTGTCAATTTATGTGTTGTGTATCGTCTAGGTGGTGTCCGTCAATCGTCATGTTGCGTGCTCGCGTGTGTGTGTCCCTCAACTCCTGCCGCCGCCGTTCTCCGCGTCGGCGCCGGCCGCCCCCCCGCCCGCGACCCCAGGCGCCGCCGGGTCGGCGCCGCCCGCCGCGCCCGCGCCGGCGCCCCCCGGCCCGCCCCCCGCCCCGACATCGTCCGCCGGCCGCCTCTGCTGGACGACCGCCGCCTTTCCCCCGGCCGCCCCCGCCTTGCCCAGCTTCTGCTCGAGCACGGCCCGGCCCCGCTCGCGCCGGCGCTGCGCGTTGGGGTCGGCGGCCGACACCGCCGCGTCGTCGTCGGCCGTCGGCAGCAGGGACGCGACCACCGACGCGCCGCCGCCGACGTCGCCGCCCGCGCCCGCGGCTGCCGCGCGCCCGGCGGCCATGGCCGCGTCGAGGCCGCCGCCGCCGCCGCCGGCCGTGCTCATGGCCGACTTCCAATCGCCCCCGCCGAGCAGGGCCTTGGCCTCCAAGCCTCCCGCGCTCGCCCAGCCGCCGCCGCCGCCGCCGCCGCCCAAGCCGCCCGCGCTCCGCCGCCCGCGCCCGAGCCGGAAGACGGCCGACGCCGCCCCGGCCAGCGCGTCGATGGGGGGCGCGAGCGCGTCCGGGAAGAACGTCGCGAACCGGAACTCGGGGCTCGGGTCGCCCCGCAGCACGGCGGCGGCGGCGGGGGCGGCGGCGGCGGCGCGGCCGTCCTCGGCGGCGGCCGCGGGAAAGGGCGGGGGCGGCGAGCCCGGCTGCGGCTGCAGGAAGCGCAGGTATAGCCACGCGCCGAACACGCCGAAGTACAAGTAGGGCAGGGCGGTCCATCCGCCCGTCGAGAACGGGGCGGCGGAGGCGGCGGCGGTGCCCAGGGCCACGTACGCCAGGGGGGCGTAGCGGGCGCGCAGGCTCAGGGCGGCCAGGGCCGAGGCGGCGTCAAAGCCGCCGCCGCCGCCGCCGCCGCCGCCGCCGCCCGCGCCTGCGCCCGCGCCCGCGCCGCCAAACGGCCGCAGCTCCGCGTCCGGCACCGCCTGCTTCAGGGCCACCAGCAGGCCCCCGACCGCACCGTGGAAGCCGCCGAACTGCGCGTACAGCACCGCCTCGTTGCGCGCGGGCGACGCGACGAAGAGCGCATAGGCGAGCGCGAGCGTCGCCGCACCGCCGAACAGCGACGAGGCGGCCACCAGCCGCAAGACCTCTGCGGAGCCGTGCAGCGGCTCGACGACGCGGGCGAGCAGCAGGAGGCACCCCACCTCGAGGAGGGCCTTAAGCGGGTTTGGCGTGACGAACCCGGCCGTGAGGAGCGACCACAGGCGGATGGCCCTTTTTTGTTGTTCGTTTTGTTTTGTCGGGTGTTGTTGGGGGCGGCGGGTCCGGAGCTTGTGAGCTCGGGGGGTTGGCCGGCGACGGTGCGCGAACCGAAACTGGCGGGGGCCCGGCGCGCGCGGTCGCTCTCTTTCTCTTTCGTCTCACCGTCCCGGCACCAGGAGCAGCACGCCTCGCACCGGCGGCATCGCAAAGGTGACCACGCTAAGCACCAGCACCAGCCCGCCGAGAGTCTTGGACAGGCGGGTGAGCTTGTTCACGGGCAAAGGCCCCGACGGGGGGAACATTTTTTGTTTCGTTCTCGCGTTCGCGATGTGTAACGAGTCGGCGATTGGGGGTGGTCAGCGAGAGCTGGTCGGTCGTGTGGTCGTGAGCGGACAGTTTTATTGGGTTGCGCTGCGAGAATCTGGATTGCGATTACGAGCGACGGAGAGATGCAAACCCATTTAGGGGCCGGCGGGAGTTTGGTGTTTTCTCGCCGGCGCCATGCGTCGAGCGTCGGCGGCGAGAGGAGGGGCGGCGCTTGTGGCGAGCCCCTGGATGTGTTTCGGCCTCTCCGTCTCCCGCGATAGGCGCGGCGTATCCGACTCATTGTCTCCGACCCCTCTTGACGCCACCAATCAACCAGACCACTGACGGGCGCTGCTTCACAGGGCGTTGACAAAAAAAACTATTTTTCCCCGTTGACCGAGCGCCAACGAGTCCAACGCAAAAAGGCTTGGCGCGGCATTTCGTCCCCTTCCCTTCTTGTTGTTTTTCTCCTGCGCAACGGCCCCCCCTCCCAGCGACCATGCAGGGCGCCGGGGCGCTCAAGCTCCCGCGGCTGCGCACCGAGGGAGAGCTGATCAAGGTGAGGGCGCGCCTTGAGCGCGCGCGTGTGCGGAGAAAGAGAGCGGCCGACGACGCCGGCGGTGCAAAAACGCGACCGACCCGCTCAGCTTCGACGAAGAAAAATAACTCGGCGCCCAAACCAACTCACAAAAACACGCAACAGTCCCAGCCCGACGTGTTCGGCAAGCTGCTCATGGGCGACGACCTGGGCACGTCGCGCAGCACCGTCTCGTCCACGGCTGGCGCCGGACTCGGCGCGGGCGCCTCTGCCTCGTCGCTCACAGGGTGCGGGCAGCAGCTGCGCGCGAGCCCGCCGCCCGGCGCCCGCCTGGCGGCATCGACGGCGACGCTCGGCCAGAACCCGCAGCAGCAGCAGCAGCAAGGACGCGGCGCCGGCGCGCGGCCCTACTCTCCCTCGCCGAATCTCAAGGCGTCCGGCGACTACTTTTCGGGCGGCACAAACGGCAGCAGCAGCAACGGCAACGCATTCACCCTCGGCGCCGCCACCGCCGCCCCCGCCTACCCCCGCCCGCCTGGCACGCCCGGCGGCGACAGCTGCGCCGCCTCGACTGCGGGCGGCGGCGCCGGCGCCCGCCAGGCCATGCTCGCGGGCGCACACGGCTGGGCCTCAGCCTCGCGCCTGCACGCGGCCGAGGAGCTCGCGGCCCTGGGCGACGAGCTCGCGTCCGCCAAGCGCGAGCGCGACGCGCTGCTCGCCTCGATCGCGGCGGCGCGCGAGGACGCCGGCACGTCTGGCGGCGAGGCGCGCGCGGCCGAGGCGGCGGCCCTGCGCCGCGAGATCAGCCTGAAGCGCACCAAGCTGAGCGAGCTGCGCGAGGCCGGGCAGGCGGCGGGCGCCGAGCTGCGGCGCGTGGCGGACGACGACGCCGACGCGCGGCGGCTGGCGCCCGGCGCGGCCGAGCGCGAGGCGGCCGCGCTGGACGCGCTCGTGCGCAGCGCGCTCGAGGTCGAGGACGCTCTGCGCCACGCCGGCGCGCGCAACCGCCTGCACGCCCTGCTGGAGCAGCGCACGCGCCGCGAGCACGATGCCGACGGGCAGCGCCTGCGCGAGCGCCGCGCCGTGCTCGAGGCCGCGGGGGAGGACTGCCGGTCGGTCTCCAAGGCCTACCACGAGTGCCGCATGGCGCAGGAGGCCGCGGAGGCCGAGCTGGCGCGCGCGCGCCGCGCGGCGGCCGAGTCGGACGCGGACTGGTCGCGCAAGATCGCCGAGCGCCGGCGCGAGGTGCAGGCGCTCTGGGCGCGGCAGCAGCGCGAGCGCGAGGCGGCCATGGCCTTGCGGGAGCGGCAGGCCGAGCGCGCGCGGCGCGAGCGCGAGGCGGCGCAGCGCGCGCGGCAGGCGCTCGCGCAGCACAAGGCGCAGGCGGCGGCGCTCGAGCCGCAGCTGGCGGCCCTGGAGGGCGCGTGGGCGCGCCTGCGCGCGGCCAGCGGCGCGGCGTCGCCCGGGGAGGTGGTCGCGCGCTGGCAGGGGGCGCGCGAGCGGCGCGAGCGCCTGCGGCTGCGCGCGCTGGCGCTGTCCCCCCCTCCGCCGAAATGTGGCGCAGGGGCCGTGGTCGGGTTCGCGGGAGCGAAAACGGCGTCGAAGAAGGAACAGCAGCAGCACCAGAACGACGCCAGCGACGACGACGACGGGGCGGCGGCGCTAGGCGGCGGCGGCGGCGGCGACAACGACGGCCAGGGCTGCAGCAGCGACGACGACGACGACGACGACGGCGGCGGCGGCGGGCGCCGCCTGTTTGGCCAGGCGGCCCGAGCGCCGAGCGCTTTGTTGGCGCCGGCCGAGGTCCGCCGCCGCGCCCAGGCCGCGGCCGACGAGTGCTCGCGCCTGCAGCGCGTCGGGCGGGCGGCGCGCCAGGCCGCGGGCGCGCTGCTGGAGCGCGTCATGGCAGCGGCGGGCGAGCTGCCCTTGCCCTGGGCGCTGGCATCGGCCGCGGCCGCGCTCGCCTCTGCGGGGGCGTCGGCAGCCGCCGCCGCCGCTGCCTCTTCGGCCTCGGCCGCCTTCATGGCGGCCGGGGGGGGTGAAGGCAGTGACAGCTTTGGCGGCTTGCAACCGCTCGGCTTGGCAGCGGCCGCGAGAATGCTGCTGCCCAGGGGCCCGCTGCTGCGCGGTGGCGGCGGCGGCGGCGCGGGCGCGGGCGGGGGCGCAGGCGGAGGCGGAGGCGGCGGCTGCGGCACCGCCCGCCAGCGCCGCATGACAGGGCAGAGCGAGCGCAGCCACCGCGTGTCGGCCACGGGCAGCGCCACGACCGCCGCCGACTCGCGCCGCGGCACCCGCTCGCACCAGATCAGCCGCGTGCCCAGCGGCAACTGCGGCGGCGACGACAAGCCGGGCGGCGCCGCCCCAGGCGCCGCCAACGCTGGGGCCGGCGCCGTCGACCCCGCCGCGCTGCAGGCGGCCGCTGCGGCCCTGTCCAGCCTGACGCCCGAGCTGCTCGACCTGCTGCCGCACCTGCCCAGCTACGCAGCCTTGCCTGCCGCAGCCCTGGCGGCCCTGCGCGCGGCCGCCGGGGCCGTGACGGAGGAGGGGAGCGCGGCGGAGAACGTGCAGGCGATGGCGGCGGCTGCAGCGGCGGCGGCGGCGGCCGAGAGCAACGGCGGCGGCGGCGGCGGCGGCGGCTTGGCGGCCGGTGCTGCTTCGGCCCGCGCGCCGGAAGCTTCGGCCATTGTCGAGGCGCTGACGGCGCGCCTGGACGTGCTGCGCGAGCAGATCGACGGCGCCGCCGCAAGGCAGCAGCAGCAGCAGCAGCAGCAGCAGCTGCTGCAGCAGCGGCAGCGGGCGGGAGGGGAGGATGGGGCGGGCGACGGCGGCGCGTCGGCCAAAGAGGCGGCGGCCGGCGGCGACCGGCGCGGCCGCTCGCCCGACGCTGGCCAGGCCTCCTCGCCCGCCGCGCGCGAGATGGGCACGCGCGAACGCGCGCTGCTGCGCAGCGTCCCGCGCAGCACGCTGGCGGGCGCTCCCTGGCTCGGCGCCCTGGCCCCTGGCGCGGGCGTGGCGGTCGCTGCGGCGGCGGCCGCAGCCGAGGGCGCCGCTGCCGCTGCTGCCTCTTCGGCCGCCGCTCTTGCTGCCGCCGCCTCTGCCTCGGGCGCCGCTCAGCAGCAGCCGTCCCTCGCGGCCGCGACCGCCGCGCATCGCCACACGCGCGCGTCCACGGGCGCTCCGGCCGCCGCCTCTTTGTCCAGCAAGCGCCTGGTCAGCGGCGGCGGCGGCAAGGTGGCGTCGGCGGCGGCGGCGGCGGGAGGAGCACGAGGAGGAGGGGCGGGCGGAGGAGGGGCGGCGGATGAGTGGGGGGCCGACCCTCGGTCCTTCTCGGCGGCGGGCGGCGGCGGCGGCGGGGGCGGCAGCAGGCGCTGGCCGGACCAGGACGCCATCGCCGAGGAGGAGCAGGGCGGCGCGGTCGACGACGCGGCGTGGGCGAGCGCGCTGATCGAGGAGCGCGCGCGCATCAAGGCGCGCGCGGAGAGGGCGGCCAACCGCGGACGGCAGCGCGCCGCGGCAGCGGCGGCCGCGCGGGCGGCGGCCGCGGCGGCGGCGGGAGGGGCAGCGTGAGAGAGGGCTGTTGCTTTTACACCCCCGTACACTTTTTTAAGCGTCGGTGCACGATCTTCCGAAAAAGAAAGGGTGGGCGTTCAGGTCTGTGCGGGGCAATGCCAGGATGCGGAACGCTCAACGGCCCGAGCATGGCAGCACGATCTTGCGCGGCGTGAGCCGAGAGGGGCGTGGGTGCCCGG
>Ga0105053_10010315_pt1 | contig 11677 bp, 19 predicted proteins | sample BON01_FD_78093 | JGI IMG/M metagenome (GOLD analysis project Ga0105053, IMG submission 78093) | Freshwater microbial communities from Lake Bonney liftoff mats and glacier meltwater in Antarctica - BON-01 | ecosystem: Environmental > Aquatic > Freshwater > Ice > Glacier meltwater | place: Lake...
CGCGATATTTGTCATCAACTGAAGGAATTGTGGTTCCAGGTGCACAATGATGAGCCCTTGCTCAGTCGCAACGAGGCCAATTTGGTATGTGAAGTCGAAAAATGGACGCGGAGTCTGACCGAGAACGCAGAGGCACTTGTCTTCCTTAGCGGGCACGCGATGGAATTACACGGAAAGCATTTTTTTGTATCAGTCCACTGTAGTAATATAGATCAAAATGTAGTGGAAATGGCGCACCGCACTTGCAGCACGATTGAATGGATCCGACACCGAGTACTTGGTCAAGCGCTGTGCCATGAAGGCCTTCTGATGTCGTTTTGGGATTGCTGCTCAGAAGATGCTGTGGAATAGATGAAGGTGAAGGTGGTACGAGGACCTGGATAGGAACCTCTTATCCGAAACATGGACAGTCTCGTTTGGAAACTCAAATAGAAATTGTTTAGATCTGCGAGCCAGTTGACCGTCTTTGCCTCCGCCTCGGGGACGCTTGCGCGCCAAGAAGAAACAGGTGGGATCTTAGCTAAGGTTTGACTTGCATGGTGGAAAGACCCATATTGTGTAGCGCGCAGAGTAGGTGATGGGGAGGTGGAAAGGTTTGTGCGAGATAACATGAGGCGACGTCACACCAACAATGCACAGCAGGAAGTTCGCTGGAATTCTGGAGGGTCGTTTTATCGCTTGCAGATTCAAGGAGGGGGTCTGCTCAAATGAGTTGGAGCAAGCGCAAGAGGCTGTACAGCTTGCAGATATGCGTGCACGACAGCAGGAGGAGGAGGTAATGTATTTGCAGCATCAGAATGAGGAGCCACAGCATGCGATGTCAGAAAGATCTTATCAGGAGTGGTTGCAGAACAAACGACCACGCGAAGGGCAAGAGAAGGGATGCTTTTGAGCATCTTCATCAGAAGCAATAGAGTCAGGAACTAAAGTGCTTGTGCACAGGCGGGGCAGCGAAGATGCGGTGCTGCGTGTGCTGAAGGACACTTTGGAGGCGTCCACTCGCAAGCCGGTCGACACCAGTGAAACCACCCGACAGTTGAAGAACCAACCTGAGTTTGAGGCTCTAGTTCAGCGGTTCAAGGATTCGACTGCCAAAGTGGTGCTGCGCAAGCTATTTCTATACAGCGGCCGATGCAATGTGATGCAGGAGATCTGGATTGAAGACAAGCAAAATCCTACAGCGGCAAGAAATCCTTTCCACTCGTATGCCATAGTGCACGTGCACCACTATGCTGACACGCGAGTCAACCGGGTGGAAGATATCGGAGCTAAACACCTTGACACGGTGGACTCCGTCAACGTACGGCACTTGGCACAGACGGGAGCTCGGTAACAAGGGGACAATCCGTTTTTTCAAACGTTTATCGAGCCGAGTGGCGGCGGTACGCTGAAGGTATTTCCTGAAAGTGAAATGTAGCTATTGCTGGCAGATCTATTTTCGGAGTAACGCAAACTGCAGAGGTCTGGATTGGAAGTGTCCAAATCCGGGTTGCAGGTGAGCCCTTTTACTCATGTGATCGCTACTTTTGTCGCGTACTCAACACACACTACTGTGCATGTCAACTGAAATGAAGGGACATACACAGACAGGACAATTGGGTCAACAAACCAGCATGTTTCAAGTGCCGTACCCCCAAACCCACCCTTGTTGCCTGCACCGGCAAGAGGCCAGCCCCTCCTCCACCACAGTGCGCCTCCTGGATATGGCGACAGGATAGATCTGAAAATGCTGGATTGGCGCTTATTTTGGAATATGCTGACAGCGTTTTGGACTGGCCGACGGGAAGGAGGAAGGAGAAGAATCGGACAAAGGACGGCGCTGGAGAAGAGGTGGGTACAAGGACCTTGTCTTGAAGGACTTGATGTGCAGATACACATCAAGGATCACAAAAAGATGCCTATCAGCGCGGCTAAGCTTGCAACAGCTGTAGATGCTGCGGGCGATTCGAGCCCTGCAGGATCCATTGAGTGGGCACGCGAGCCTATTTGGCTGGATCTTGAAGACCCTATGCCACCATCGCGGCCATACTTCATATTATTTGTAGGCGCCAACAACCGAGGGGCATTGCTTTTAAGTCTTGAGAAAGAGGTTGAGGAGATGCAGATGCATTTCAAGCACGAGGAGGGATCGCGTGCCTGGGCACGCAACGTCGATTTCAAGCAGAGATGTTTTGCAAATGGGAACGATCTTTCAAGGGATTTGAGACTCTACAAACCTGTCATCCTTGATTCCGCATGTCGCGGTCGTGCAAGTGCCTTGTGGCTTTTCGAGCAAGATCTTGAAGCCAAAGACTTTTGCGGTACATGTCTCATCGGTCAGAAAATGATCAGGAGCTTCAACATGTAGTGGCAAACGCGTGTAACAGCAATCGTATCACACAAGTTCGGTGAGCACGTTGGTTTTGTCACGAAGGTCTTGTCAATGATGTACCATTAAGATTGCTCGCGAACTGTGTGGTTCTCTCGGGACAGGAAAATTTTTGCTGGAGAGCTTTGATGCGGCTAAAATGGCGTCACACTCGTATCGCATGACTGGGCGAAGAAATGCAGCTGAATTCAGATTATCTATGCCGAGCTCCACCAGCGAAGAGAGAGAGAGAAGAAAAGAAAGAGTGAGGCTAGAGACCGAGGTGGCGAGGGTAAAGCAGCGAAGGGTAAAATTGGAGGCGGGAAAGCAGGAGTGGGTGCGGGATTGGCAGCTGCAGAAGGATCAAGTGAAAGAACTGAGAGTGGACAGCGAGACGGAGAGACAAAGAATGAAGGTGCTAGAGGCCGAGGTGGAGAGGGTATATCAGCAAGCGCTAGAAGGAGAAGCGCGGGAACAGGAGCAGGAGCGGGAGCGGGGGCGGCAGAAGGATGAAGTTGAAAAACGGACGACAGAAATAGCACGGGTCGAGATGTTGCATTGTGTGAATAATGTGCCAGATGATGACGATTGTTGTCAATTGGTATTATTTCTCACCAGCAAAGGATTGGGAAATATCGCTAGATATCGCTTCACGCTTCAGCGAGACGATGGGCATGAAGCTTAAAGCTCATGCAAAAGGATCGCATGAGCCTGCACACAGCAGACTTCGAGGATAAAGGACTCTGTTGGCTAAAACCCTGGGCGAAACGAAAACTGAGTGCACTTGCGACTGCTGGCATCGCACTTTCATTTTCGTCCGCTCGCAAAGACGATAGACAGGAGCTGCCCTGACTAGAAAATACGCGATATGGGGTGACTACGGTTAGAAGGATCGATTAGATTACAGGTCTTTTTTGCAGAATATAGTCTCTTGCATAGAGCTCTTTTGCAAAAGAGACATATGATTTTGTCGATCCTACTAACCGAAGCCACCCCATATGACGATCTCGACAGCAGCGATTTGTCTGGTGCTGACACAGTAAGTGAGTGCGGCCTGACATCTGAAAGTGACGATGACACCGACTTTGAGGTAGTGGCCAGTGTTTATTACTAAACACTCTGGAAACCCTGAAGAATGCCAGGATAATATGCTGGGCTTTATAGCAACCTTTGTGGAATATGTATTGGAGGTGTTGAACCCGATTAAACGACAGAAACCTTTCAGGTGCCATTATGAGGCAACTCTCACGAATGGTCGTATTGTATGCTCATATGGATGCGCTTCGCCAATGAGGCTGACTTTAATAAGCTTGCGCAGCGTAATTGGCTGGCAATTTGCAGTGATTCTACTTAAGAGCAAATGCTGGTGTTACTGGACTCGATCCTCCAAACAAACACTGCACATGCCCTGTGGAAACGCGCTGAGTTCGAGAAGCTGGCCTGTAACAAGAAGTATGCAGCAGCCATTTTCGTGACTGACGTGATGGTGCGGTGCCGCCTGAAGGGACATGCAGACCGTGATAAAATGTGGAAGCAGAATGTTGTCAATCACTGGTTCAAAAATGGCGAAAATGCGCTTGTATTTCTCGTGAGTGCCAACAGGTTTTTACGAAGCATCTTTTGGACGGCATTTGCGCTGGAAATGACGTTGTCAAGATTCAGAGCTACGTTGCCTTCTTGCGGACGTCCAAACTAGCCTCGCTCCTGCTATTTGAGTATGTCAGCTCCTGCTATTTGAGTATGTCAAGCTGCGCAAATTCGAAGATGCCTCTGCTGCTGGGGCTGCTAAACAGCGTGGTGGAGCCAACTACGACTGGTTGCACGGCTTTAGCTCATGGGTATCAAGTGCGGGACGTGTCTTTAGACTGAGTAACGCAGACATGCCGGCACGAGGCGCCGTGCCGACGATTGTCCAGGGGCTCCGGTGCCTGACGCACCTTCGAGTTCCCAAGTGGGAGGTCAAGACTGCCCGTGAATTTCTCCATACAGGCTTGTTGCAGCTTGTTGCAGCTTGTTGCAGCTTGTTGCAGCTTCGTGCACTTGCGCAGGTGAGAACAGTTGATGTCATCTTACAAGGTCTCAGGCGAATTATGAAAGACAGTTCGTCCCTAGAGATGGGTGACGAATTCTCTTTTGAAAAGAGTTTCGATCCAGCTCCTGCCACGCCGTTGGACAAAGATATCGCAGCACGCCTGCACACCTCTGCCTTTCTGGATTCTTGCGAGGGCACAGCACGACCGCATCGAGATTCAGATTCAGAAATATCTGTTGGATTCGACTCAAGTAACGACGATATGGCTGTGATGGTTTACAACGACCAGTCTGATGGCAAGTGTGCGTCGTGTGCGGAATTGCTTGAGCGACTTCTGCGATAGCAGTTGTCAAAGACTGGATCATGGAAACTAGACTCGTAACATGGTCTGCAATTGGGTGACCGTGCATATTTGTCCCGTAGTGTAGAAAGATTGGCAGAGAAAGGCAAGCTCACGAATTTGATTTCTCGTGACGAGGCGGGCCCACTACAACTCATCCTGCTTTCGCTCGTGGCATGGGCATCACCAAATTCATCAGACATAGAGGAAGGACTGGAGGAAATTAAGGTAAGGCAGTGTGAACCACTTCTCTATTCCTTGCTCGTACTTTCTTACACACGTCTCCTTCCGAGCGTGGTTGCTTAGAGTTTTGGGGGTGGTTGACTTGCGGCTTTGTTGTTTCAGGCATGCAAGGACGATGGAGCAGTGACGCAGCTCGTCAATTCGTAGCTCAAGGACAAAGACATTAGAGTCGCGCTGAAGGGAGCAATTTGTGCCAGAACTGCTCCCTTATTTTGAATTTTCATCTCCTTGTTCTAGAACCCACGAACAAGATTAGTACGAAAAATCGGTATTCAAAATCAGTCTATTCGTGGCTCAAGGACAAAGACATTAGAGTCGTGCTCACCAGCGTGGTTGAGCAGAGGTCCGTGGCATATATCAAGATGTCTCGTGTACTCGCCGACATTATCTTGCACTCGATATAGCAAGTTCCAGAGGCCAGGGGCGAGCTCTATTCTGATGGATTCCAGTTTCTGGCCCGCGTTGGGAGGACTGGAATGGACGGCATGCGTATTGTGTAGGGCATACGTGTCGAGGATGGACGACGTGGTTTCGACTTCACGGACCCTAAGCACGACTGTATAGTGTGTTGTATGGTGTGGTGTGTCTGGATGAAGCGCCTTGTCCAGACCACATTTTCTGCGCTGGGGCATGTGCATTTTGGTGCTGCCAGAATTGTTTCCAGAAGTTCCAGGTGCGGCCGCGTGTGTGCCCTACATGCAAGGTTTTGTTTCCAAGGGATGTGTCGGCTGGCATTCTAGACGAGAAGATCGTGGAAGAAGCCCACCTGATTTCAGAAGCATTTGCGTTGGATTCTCTGTAAATGGAAAAGTGTACGCAGCATCTTGAATTCGCAGAAATCGCGGGGAATTTGGAAGAGGCGATTGAGGTCTACAGAAAGTTTGGCGATGCCTACAGGTGTGCGCACCAATTCGAGCAAGCTGCAGCAATATATGAGAAGCAGCTGCTGGTGGCCACACAAAATAACGACGTTGGCACACAAGCGAGATCGAACATGACTCTTGGCGCTGTCTAACAGATCCTCGCACAAAATCGGAAGGCGATCGCGTGTGCAAAGGAGGGTGTACGGCTAGCAGGTGACGCTGGGTTGCCTGAGCACGAGTCGCGAGAGGCATTTGGCACCCTTGGATTAGCCTACCAATCGTTGTGCGTGAATCAGCTTGATAAAGCAGTGGAAATGTTTCAAAGACAGTTGGCTGTGGCGCGTGGTCACGGTTGGAACATCGAAGGTCAATGTCCAGCGGAATGGAATGTGGCCATTATCTTTCATGCAACCGGCAGGGATGACATGGCAATCGAGTACTTTGAGGAATGCCTAACCAAAGCAAATCAATCGGACGATGCTGCCTTGTCAGTGCATAGTATGGAAGAACTCGAGGGCACTGCCGACACTTATCTTTGCCTTCAAATGCCCGAACAGGCGTGTGAGATATATCGAACACGGACAGGCGTATGAGATGCAACACAGCTCCAACACAGCTTTTGCGGGCCAAAAAAGTTGGAGATTTTGCCAAAGAGGGCGTGGCGTGTCGCAAACTCGGTGCTGCCCTGCAGCAGCTTGGCACAAACAAGGAGGCCAAGGAGTATCTCGAATCAAGTGTCGCGATTGCTCGCCAGAGCATCGCGATGGACGAGCTGCGGATTATTTATGAAGATCTGGGACGCAGTTACAAGGCTAGTGGCGAGGAGGAAAAATCTGCCGAAATATCGACAAGAGGCGTTGCTGCAAAAGACCAACTTGGGGTTTGTATGCAGGTTCGTAGGTGCGGAAATTTGGGACAATCGCTGCTGAAACTGGAGATGACAGATCGCTCGACCCCCGAGCACGGTCTGCATCTGTGCTGACAAGCAGTCTAAGTGTTGTCGGAGGGCCTGCACAGCTGCTAGCAGCCGAGGAGCAAGTCGAAGATAAAAGTATTGCTTGAGCCTGCCAAGGTCAGATGCAGAGCATCTCATTGCTCCTGCAAGAGGCCCTCTTCGCAATTTGAGAGCCGGGACTGGCGCTGTGCGTCGCCGACCTCCGCAAGGACAGACTTCATGGTAGAAAACTTGGCGTGCCCGCTATTCTTAAGTCCGAATTGCATGTAGAACGTGATGAGCCCATGGCGTGGCTAGATTACGAATGAAAACAGCTGCAACAGATGGTGCGGGAGGAGTCGAGCACCTTGGTGAAATACTCGTTTCTACGCAACAATCGCCTTGCTATCTGGGTTGTACATGTCAACGGAGAACTAGTTGATCATGCCGTGATTGATGCTACTATCGACTCCTCGAACTCGATTGCCACGCTGCTCCGCTGGTTGTACGAGAGCATCGACGGCAGCACAACAACTAGTTTCGATTTGAGCCGTGTTGAAACAAAAGACGATTTTGGGACCGATAATTGGGGTCAGACAAACCTTGCAGTCGATAATGGACTAGGGTCCACAGTCGAGGAGAAATAAGTATTTGATGACTTTGCCACTCGGGAGAAAGACTGTGTGCTCGAGACTCCCGAAGAAACAGTGGCTATTGCAATGCAGTTTGGACAAGTTAGACTGGAATTGGGCATCACTACGGATGACAGCAAACAAGAACCAATCATTGTGACGAAAGAACGAGCAACCTGGATACGCTTGAAAGCCTGCCTGCGCAATTCTTTGCTGGAAAAAGAGGCGAGATTGCTTTCAAAGATGATGGATCGGGAGGTGCTATCGAAATTGCATCAAGTTCTATCTGGTTCTGTGCACACGTCGCTCGTCGAGCACTCGGAAACGAGCGACGTGTGCACAGAACCAAATAGATCTTGAGCACTCGAAAATCTTGATCGTTCCTGACGGTGAACTGTGGTCAGTCCCATGGGGTGGCCTCATCTATTCAACATCAGGGTCATCTGAGGTCATCAGTCGAGCACTCGGAAACGAGCGACGTGTGGGGGGGGGAGAACCAAATAGAACTTGAGCACTCGGAAATCTTGATCGTTCCCGACGGTGGACTTTGTTCAGTGCCGTGGGGCGGCCTCATCTCTTCAACTAAAGCCTCATCTTCCAGGCAGTTCATGATTGCACCACACCCTTTCTGGACAGCACCTTCGCTACGAATTGTGAGAGCAGCAGCCCAGTGCGATTCTGAAAATGACAGATTAGCTCTTATGGTGGCACAGTCGTATGGTGAGTGTCCAGCAACAATTGACGAGTGCACTCGTCAAGTGTCCAGCAACAATTGACGAGTGCACTCCAACAATTGACGAGTGCATGTGCTGTGAGTGTCCAGCAACAATTGACGAGTGCAGGCTTCTCAGCACATATTTAAGTGGGACCCCAGGTTACAACGTGAGAAGCTATTATGACAAAGATGCTTCAAAGAATGCGATCTTGGCCCTTCTCGAGGATCGACGTACAGATTGCTTTGATTTTCCCGGGTAGAATCAGCAATTGTGGACAAAATATGATCTTGGCCAATGAGGAGACATTGTTGGCTGAAGAAATTGAATCAAAAATCTTGTTTCAGCAAGGTTTGACTGTAATTCTGAGCGCTTGCAATGGTGCACGACAGAAGGTGGGAAAACGAGGCCAAACGAGTGTCGCACGGGCCTGCCTCGCGTCGGGAGCATCCTGTGTTGTAGGAGCATTGTGGAAAGCAGGGGATCAAGAAACGTTTGGGCTGATGAGATGAATGTATGCTTTCTTGATGGCTGGCCTTTCAGTAGCGCGCGCACAGCGCCTTGCTATTTTAGACTCCGTAGTGTACCAGCACCACCGAACAAAACGATTTTGTCAAAAACGAGATCTAGCGCGAGGTGTACAAACACGAGATCAAGCGCACAGAAGCAAAGGTGGTGGCAAAGTTTGTGATCCTTTTTGAGATGATTTTTATCATTGGGCTGGCTTTGTAGTGATGGGAGCTAGAACGCGGGCCAGATAAATACCTGCTGGCTTGAGCTGGTCAATGTGCAGCAGGTTGAAAAGGAGGATGCAAAGACATTGTTGCTCAGTATCTTCTAGATGGTGCTCACAGAGACACTGAGGATCCTGACAGGGATCGCGTGCTGGCATCACTTTTGGCAACGCAATTGTCAGAATCTGAAAGTGAAAAAGAAGAAGAAGGGGGTATTTTGCTGCCTGATGAAATTCTTCGAGCGTCAATATTTGCGTAAAGAAACGTGCTAGCACGTGAGTATGCGAGCGAGGAGCTGCGCAAAGACAAGAAGGTTGTGATTGCTGCTGTAACACACAATAAAGGGGCGTGGAATATGTGAGAGACAAGAAAGTGGTACTTGCTGCAGTAAAGCACAATTGGAAGGCTCTTGAATATGTGTTTAAGAAGCTGTGCTGGGACAAGGATGTGATGCTTGCTGCAGTACATTACGTTGGCAACATAGGAGGAAATGTGCTGGAGATATTCAAGAGCTCTGTCAGTGAGAACCTGCGAGCAGACAAGGGAGCGGTGCTGTATGCTGGAAAGAAGGACAGAAATGCGCTCAAGCTTGCAAGCGATTTGAGAGTTGACAATGATGCTGTACTTGCCGCTGTAAAGCATAATGGGGAGGCGCTTCGATATGCAGGCAAAGACGTGCGCAGGTACAAGATGATGATACTGACTGCTCTAATGACTCACGGGACTGTTCTTGAGTATGCGAGCGAGGGGCTGCGTGGAGATAAGGGTGTGATGTTAAGGATGTGATGTTTGCTGCTGTTACAAAGGATAGTATGGCGCTTGAATTTGCAAGCGAGGGGCTGCGTGAGGACGAGCGCGTCGGGCTTGCTGCCTCGACACGGCAACTGCGCTGAACTTGGTAACAGGTGATGAGCTGTGTGGGAATACAGAGTTGCTGACTGCAATGCAGCATGTTTGTAATAACATGGCTGAGCAGTATCGAGTGGTGCTTCGCAGAATGATCGTGGTGATCATAGGGTAAACAAGAATCGAGAAGCACTTTGACATGCGAGCGAAGACCTGCGCAGGGACAAGGAGGTGGTGCTATGGGGTTGCTACGGTCAGTAGGATCGATGAAATTATAGGTCTCTTTTGCACAATAAGAGACCTATAATTTAATCGATCCTACTGACCAAAGCCCCCCCATTTATATTGTGAAGAAGGAGGGAACACCACTCGAGTTTGCTAGCGATGAGTTGAGAGGAGACAAGGATGTAGTCATGGTGGCAGTCAGTCAGTTGGAGGGCGCTTGAAAATGGAGGTGAAATGCAGCGTGTTGCAGCGTGTTGTAGTATGTTGCAATATGTTGCAGTGTGTTGCAGTGTGTTGCGTTCAAAGGATGTTGTGCATCATAATCATTCAAAGGATGTTGTGCATCATAATCATTCAAAGGATGTGCTGCACATTTTCAACGGCTCTTCAAGCGAGAACCTGCGAGCAGACAAGGAGGTGGTACTATGTGCTGTGATGCAGGCTGGGAAGGCGCTCGAGTTTGCTAGCGATGATCTGATAGGTGACAAGACAGTAGTCATGACAGCTGTTGGAAAGGATGGGGCGGTGCTTCAGTATGCAGGCGAAAAGCTGCGTGGGGATAAAGAGGTGGTGACTGCCGCAGCAAGAAAGTATGGGAAGGTTCTTGAATACGCAAGCGAGGAGCTGCGCGGGGACACGGAGGTGGAGACTGCTGCAATAAAGCAGCATGGGGAGGCGCTTGAATAAGTGAGCGAGGAGCTGCGGGGGGACATGGACACTGTGCTTGCTGCGGTAAAGAGTGAAGGGTCCGCACTCAGGTTTGCCAGTAATGAGTTAACAGGTGACGAGAACATTATGACGGCAGCTGTTTCTGGCCGAGAGTATTCTCGTGGGTTTGCGATTGAATATGCGAGCGAGGAGCTGCGTGGGGACAAGGAAATTGTCCATATTGTGGTAAATCAGTCTGCACGGGCGCTCGAGCATGCAAGTGGGAAGCTGCGCGGAGACAAGGGAATCGTTTTTATTGCGGTAAAACAGAACGGGCATGTGCTAGAGTATGCCAGTAAGGAGCTGCGCGGAAACAAAGAGGTGGTGCTTGCTGCTGCAGCACAGAACACGGGTGCGCTTCAATATGCGAGTGAAGTGCTGTTAAACGACGACCAAAGAATGCTTTCTACTTGGCTTGTCGTTACCATCAGGGGCGTGTCACTCAGGTTGTTACAATGCTCTTTGCTGAAGGAGCTACCGGCGCTGATAACGAATCTGATGAATACCGCTGCAAGCTATGGACCGACATAGGGTTACTGAGCCAGGGCTAGGGGCACTACTACCATCTATTTGTGGGAGGACCAGCCTGCGGACGCTGCACTTAAGTGACTGCGAAGTACTAAAGGATTTGCCTGCGTCAATGGTGGACCTGGCGCAACTGCAAACACTCTCCCTGGTACGCTGTTCTGGGCTGGAGGTGCTGCCATTATGAATAGGTGGCCTGACACAGCTACAGTTGCTGAATCTGGCAGGGTGCTCGGGGCTGAAGGAACTGCCTGTGAGGCTTGGGGATTTGACGCAGTTGCAGCTGCTGAATCTGAATATGTGCTCAGGGCTGAAGAAGCTACCTACGTCGGTGCACAAAATGGTAGGGCCGGGGAGCCTGGAATTACAGTTCTGCGACTCGGACGTGTACCCACCGCATCTACAGGGTGGCGAAGAGTCATAGGATCCCCTAAGTTGCAGACCATTTTCCACAAAAGAGCCTTTAAATACAGGTCACTTTTGCGGAAAATGACCTATAAAGATAAGGGATCCTATGAGTCTTCGCCATCCTGTA
>Ga0105053_10010318_pt1 | contig 11674 bp, 12 predicted proteins | sample BON01_FD_78093 | JGI IMG/M metagenome (GOLD analysis project Ga0105053, IMG submission 78093) | Freshwater microbial communities from Lake Bonney liftoff mats and glacier meltwater in Antarctica - BON-01 | ecosystem: Environmental > Aquatic > Freshwater > Ice > Glacier meltwater | place: Lake...
CAGCGTCATCTGTGTTCCATAACATAGCACGCTGATGACGCAGATTGAGCAGGATAGTCGCATAAAAAAAATCAGTGAAAATCAGCTAGATCAGCGTCATCTGTGTTCTAATCGTCATCTGTGTTCTATCATGGTTTAGCCCTTTAATCAATATTCTCTTTCAACCTCGTTATGAATTCCAACAATCCATTTTCACTAGCAGGCAAAACTATCTTGATTACCGGTGCCTCTTCTGGTATCGGTCAGGGAATAGCCATTTCCTGTGCTAGTCAGGGAGCTAAGCTCCTGCTTTTAGGTAGAGATAAAGAACGATTGGAAGAGACTCTGAAAGGTTGTTTTAATGGGCAAGAACATACTTGTTTAAGTTTAGACTTTCAAGAATCATCTAAGTTGGCTAATGAGCTTAAGTCATTCTTAATACCCCATACCCCTATTCACGGCTTTGTACATGCTGCTGGGATATCACCAACCATTCCACTGAGGGGACTCAAAATGGAACAATTAATCTCTGCTTTTCAACTGAATGTTTTTTCGGCCCTTCAAATTACTCAGTTACTCACCAAAGGAGGGGTCAAAGCAGCCGAGGGTATGAGTATAGTATTGATTTCCTCAGTGATGAGCGAGGTAGGGGAGAAGGGCAAATCATTATATGCTATGACCAAAGCAGCCTTGGTGGCGATGGTGAAAAGCCTAGCTCTGGAATTTGCAGCTAAAAATGTCCGTTTTAACGCCATTTCTCCATCGGTGGTCAATACACCGCTATCCATGAAATCGGAATATAGAAAAGATGAGGATGCCATGATGCGGCTTCAAGACCAACACCCTTTGGGATTGGGTGAAGTGGATGATATCGCCAATGCCACGATATATCTTTTATCTCCTGCATCAAAATGGGTTACGGGAACGAATTTGATTGTTGACGGCGGGTATTTAGCTAGATGAATAGCCTTTCATTTACAGATTGATTCAACCTAGGGAATAGAGCCATTAAAAACCTCTTATTTGTGTCATGGAGATTATAATCATTGGAGCCGGAGGGCATGCAGCAGAGTTAGTAGATTATATCCGGTTTTCTAATAATGTGGAAAATAATGGGTTAAAGGTTTCTGTATTAGGCCTCTTGGATGATAATTTTGACAACTATTTAAAATATGATTTTGAGTTTCCTTTTTTGGGGGAAATTTCAAAACATCAGATTCGTCATGATGTACACTATCTTATAGGGATTGCCAATTTAGAATACCGAAAGATTTTCGTAGAATTTTTTCTTAAACAAGGGGCTAAGTTTTTCTCCTATGTTCACCCATCCGTCTCCCTCTCATCAACTGCCAAAATAGGACAAGGGGTAGTTATATCCCCAAATGTTAATTTGGGTCCTAATACTTACGTTGGAGATTTCTCCCTTGTTAATAGTAGAGTTAGTTTAGGGCATGATAGCAAGATAGGAAGATATAATTTTTTAAGTCCAAACGTTTGTTTTTCAGGAGGTACCGAAGTCGGCGATGAAAACTTATTTGGGATAAATTCTGCAACCATACCGGGAATTAGAATTGGTGATCGAAACAAAATAATGGCCGGAATGACTTTGGAAAAAAATGTTGGTAACGATGAGGTTATTTTCTATAGGTACAAGGAACGGATAAGTGTTATTAAAGTATGAGTTTTGGAATTGGGACAGATTTGGAATCCATTGATCGAATCCGGAGACTTTATGATCATAAACCAGCCTTATTGAATCGGATCTTTTATAAGTCAGAACTTGACTATGCAAGCAAAAAGATAAAACCCTGGGAGACTTTAACTGGAATATGGTGTTCAAAAGAAGCTGTCTTAAAGGCTTTTACTCCAATTCTTTTGCTAAGCATTGACCAAATTGAAATTTCACATCACCAAAAGGGTTACCCAATAGCTCAGGTTCATCATACTTCAATACTGCAGTATTCTTTCAAAATTTCGCTAAGTATATCGCATGCCAACAATTTGGCAATAGCTGTTGCTATGGTTTCTTTTAAGGATAATTTAGTTTTTTAAATTGACAGCAATAATTTATTTATAATGCTCTACAATGCTTATTTCAAAAGGCTGTTAGATTTTTCCGTGGCTTTATTAATTATTGTAATAGCAAGTCCGATTATTTTAATTACCAGTTTGATACTCTTAATTCAAAACCATGGTAATCCTTTCTTTTTTCAAAATAGGCCTGGCAAAGATCGTGTTCCCTTTGACATTATCAAATTCAAAACCATGAATGATAAAAGGGACAAAGACGGGAAACTTCTTCCTGATAATCAGCGCATCAACCTCTTTGGTAAGTATTTGCGTAAGTTTTCTTTGGATGAGCTGCCCCAATTGATCAATGTATTGAAAGGTGATATGAGTTTGATAGGTCCCAGACCTCTCTTATTTAAGTATATACCCTTATACTGTGGAGATCAGATGCGTAGACATGAGATCAGGCCTGGAATCACAGGTTGGGCACAGGTAAATGGTAGGAACAGTATATCCTGGACTAGGAAGTTTGATCTAGATGTAGCTTACGTTGAGAATTTGAGTTTCAGTTTAGATTTTAAGATTTTTTGGTTGACGATTTTAAAGATTATCCAACGAGATGGAATCAATCAGTCTGAACAAAAGCCTATGGAGGCGTTTAATGGGAGGAATTGAGGCTGGTATTGTATTTTGTTAGATGAAAGAATTAGAATTTGTAGAGAGTATTTTCTTATTTTAATTTCGGAACCGTGGGTTTAGAGTTTTTTATAATAAAAAATAGTAGACTTTTTGTCTTCTAGAATTCTTGGATTTTAATTTACTAGTTTAATCCTTATCTATGATGAGCGTAACAATATTTTTGAATTTTAATCAATAATTATTTCATGAAAATTACAGTAGTAGGGACGGGTTACGTAGGCCTGGTTTCAGGAGCATGTTTCGCAGAAGTGGGAATTCATGTGGTATGTGTTGATGTAGATCTTGCTAAAATCGAAGGATTGAAGCAAGGAGTTATGCCTATTTACGAGCCTGGTCTGGAAGAAATAGTTAAAAGAAATTACGCCCAAGGAAGACTTGAATTTGGTACTGATTTGGGTACTGCGATTCAGGGCTCCGAGCTTGTTTTTATTGCGGTAGGTACCCCTCCTGGTGAAGATGGTTCGGCAGACTTGAAATATGTATTGTCCGTTGCCGATGAAATAGGGCAGCATTTATCTGAATATATAGTTGTTGCTACCAAAAGTACGGTACCAGTGGGTACAGGAGAAAAGGTAAGGCAAACAATTCAGAATGCACTGGAAAAAAGAAACGTTGACCTTCCATTTGCTGTAGCTTCAAATCCCGAGTTTTTGAAAGAAGGAGCTGCAGTAGATGATTTTATGAAACCTGACCGGATCGTGATCGGTGTGAATGATGAGCGAGCAGAAGAGGTGATAAAACGTTTATATAAGCCCTTTCAGTTGAATGGGGATCGAATGATTTTTATGGATATTCCTTCAGCGGAAATGACTAAATATGCTGCCAATGCAATGCTCGCTACCAAGATCTCCTTTATGAATGATATCGCCAATCTTTGTGAGCGTGTAGGAGCAAATGCAAATATGGTGAGAAAGGGAATCGGATCTGATTCCAGAATAGGGAATAAGTTTATTTATCCTGGGGTAGGGTACGGTGGATCATGTTTCCCCAAAGATGTAAAGGCCATCATTCGAACCGGCTCCCAGTTTGGTTACGAACTTAGGTTGCTACAGGCGGTGGAGGCTGTTAATGAATACCAAAAACAGGTAATCGTGCATAAGGTTGTTTCACATTTTGGGGAAGATCTGTCGGGGCGAACCTTCGCAATCTTGGGATTGAGTTTTAAGCCGAATACCGACGATATGCGAGAAGCACCATCGGTGGTTATTATTCAGGAACTTTTGTCTAGGGGAGGGAAAGTTAAGGCTTTTGATCCAGTAGCTATGGAGGAAGCAAAGCACTTGTATTTAGGTGACACCATTGAATATGCATTAAGTGCCTATGACGCTTGTGTGGATGCTGATGCGTTGGTTTTGGTCACAGAGTGGAATGAGTTTAGGATTCCAAGTTGGGATGTTCTGGGTAAACTTCTTAAAAGAAAAGTCATTTTCGATGGGAGGAATCTTTATGATAAAGAATATCTGAAAGAGGCTGGTTTTGATTATTTCGGAATTGGTTATTAGTGTTTAAGTTGAAATCGTTCATAAGCCCTAGTTTTTCAATTAAATCTAATTAACCAAGGTGAGGTAGTATTTACCTCACCTATCTGAAGTATTTCCCCATCTTTTATTTAACCTTTCTATTTTTTTTAGCTTGTTATGAATTCAGTTTAATTTAAATTCCCTAGGTTTATAAAAAAAAACTTAGGTTCCATTTGAAATAGAAAAATTCTATACTGGATTTAAGAGATATAAAAGCAGGTTGAAGTAGAAAAAAAATGATATTGTTCAATAATATAAACTTAATGGGTTCTTATTTTAGAGAAAGTTATACTAGTTCTACCTTAGAAGGGTAGATAAAATTCTAAGAGTTTTTACTTTATGAGTATACCCAATGATGCACGTATCACTACTATAATTGGTTTTTAAAAACAGAAATCCCCCTTACCCATTTGAAAGGGGGAGTAGCTTGTATTGACCATCAAACATTGATTCAAATGACTTACGTGCAACATACCGAAAAGTCATATTTATTTTTCTGACCATCTAGGGTATCACAAAATAAAGTATAAATCTAAAATATTGAATACGTAATCAATTCATGACAGTGTAATTTGAAATTATGAGTATTCCCAGTGTATTTAAATCAGCTACGGATATTCTAGCTTCTTTTGCTGAAATAGTCCAAAAAGGGTTGAATGAAACTGAAATTAGTTAGGGATTTAGCCCTTGCTATTGATTTGGGTACGGCTAATACCCTTATTTCTTTTGAAGGGCGAATTTTACTGAATGAACCTTCTATCATTGCGTTGCACGCTGTAAGTAAACAGCTTGTGGCAGTCGGGAATGAGGCAATGCTAATGCATGAAAAAACAAATGAAACAATCAAAACCATCAAACCGCTTCGAGATGGAGTGATTGCAGACTTTAGCGCAGCCGAAATGATGCTTAAGTCCTATGTGGCCCAAGTAAGGAAAAACATTAAGTACCCGTTTATTTCTTCTTATACGATGCTTTTTTCGGTTCCAACCGGTATCACAGATGTGGAGAAACGGGCTGTAAGGGACAGTGCCTTCAATGCCGGAGCAAGTGATGTCCTGATGATTTACGAACCTTTCGCCTCTGCAGTTGGTGCAGGTCTTGATGTAAGATCTCCGGAAGGGATCATGGTTGTGGATATAGGAGGGGGCACGACACAGGTTGCTCTTATTTCCCTTTCAGGAATTGTGATAGAACAGTCCATTAGGACTGCCGGGAACACCTTCAATAGCGATATTTTAAATTACTTTAAAAAGCAATATAAGCTCCTGATCGGTGAACGGACTGCGGAAACTGTTAAAATTAAAATAGGAGCTGCGCTATGTGTAATGGAAGGAGGAGAAAAGGAGGAACTTGAAGTGATAGGTAGGGATTTGCTTAAAGGAATCCCTAAATCCGTGAAAATATTCTACTCAGATGTGGCCACAGCTATTGATAAATCCCTTTCAAAAATTGAAGAATCAATCTTATATGTTCTTGATAATACTCCGCCCGAACTTGCCTCGGATTTACATGCAAATGGGATTCATATATCAGGGGGAGGAGCCTTATTGAAAGAATTGAAAAAGAGATTGGGAGAAAGACTGAGCTTAAAAATAAACTTAGTAGAAGATCCTTTCAATTCTGTTATAAAAGGAGCTTCTATTATTTTACAAGAAAAGAAAAAATACGCTTCGTTGCTATTTCAATAAAAGTATGCTGTGTTTTACTATAAGCTCTATTATTAGTATTGAGATTTTTTTATTTTTAGTAATACTAATATTTATATTTAAGACGGGATATTATAAATTAGTATGGTTGTTATTTTTTATATATATATTATTCTTATCCCCTCTATCCGCTATTTTATTAAAAGTGCAGGAGCGGAGATATCATGTTCTGCAAAAGATGCCTCAAGATGTATCGGCAATTATAGTCTTGGGAGCTGGTGGGACTCCCGAATATGGCTTTTCAGTATATCAGCGATTAGGGCCTTCAGCCTTACAAAGATGTCTGGAAGGCGTTCGATTATGGAAATTAGATAGTACAAAACTAATGTTGTTTTCTTCCCAAGGACGAAAAGGCTATCCCTCACAGGCTTCACTTTATGCTGAGTTGGCAATCGATCAGGGTGTGAACCAAGAAAGTATTTTTTTGTTGGAAAATGGCTACAATACCGAGTCAGAAGCGATTGATTTCAAAAAATCATTTCCGGAAGTGGAAAGCCTGATTTTGGTAACCTCCGCAAGCCACATGCGAAGAGCATCAAAAATTTTCTTGAAATACGGGATTGAGGTGATACCTGCACCAACGGATTTTAAGATTTTGATTCACCCTGGTGGAGAGCATTATAATTTTCTACCTTCATTGAATGCCCTGAAATATTGGAATATCTTAATTCATGAATGGGTAGGAATGTTTTGGGTGGAGCTTGGCAAAGAGGTAGTGGCAGATAGATAAGCTACTACGGAGGGAGTCTAATTGTCATATCCTATACATGTGATGCATCATCGATACTTGGTCAGAGTTTGACAGGGTCAGGAAAGTGCTAATAGCAAGTAACGGTAGCGAGTTTTTTTATGCCTTTTGGGTATCTCATCATCATCCTATATAATCTCCTTATAGCTTTTACTAGTGATAATGAGAATACTAAAATAATAGAATCGAATCAAGTTATTAAGCCATGAATATTTTTGAAAACCAAAAAACAGTTGGGATTCTTTGTCATAGTTTTAAGAACTATGGAACTCCTTCAGATTTAGATCCACAAAAATTGCCCTACCAAATGCTTTCTTCGGGTAAATCACTTCTTGAACAGAGTTTATCAGAACTGCAGCGTTTTTGTGAACAGGTTTATTTTTGTGTGGACGAAGAATTATATAGTGACTCGGATCTTTTGAGAGAGTTAGTTGATGCCCATGAGGTACACCTCATTATTAAACCTAATCTAAGCCCTTACACTGCTATGGAGGCTGTTTCTAGTCTGATTAATAGAAATGATTTGATGGTGTTTAATCAATTGGGTTGGATTTGTTCGTATGAGGACTCCCTACTTAATATAATTGCTAACAGTAAGACCAGCTTAGGCAATTTCTGTGTATTTGGTGAGGATTATGGTGCAGTGAAGCCTGATAACTCTTGGGAATTAAGTAGGAATATCAAATCAGTTTCCTTAACCTATAATTCAGAACCAGCATTTGTTTCTTCTACAGGCAAGTTGATTCGGTGGACAGGTCTGATAATAAGTAGTCAGAAAGGGTTTTTGAATCTTTCATCTGAAATGGATGATTCGAATGAGCACACGGAATTCAAATATGAGGAGTTTAATCAAGCGGTACCAATAGCTGCTTGCGCTTTGGATTTAAGTATTGTTCTGGGGGCACCTGCTTTTTCGACGTATCCCTTTTATTTAAGTATTGGTGGCTTGAATCTACTGAATTTTCATAATAGTAATTCTGAGATTTATGGTTACCAACGTTGTCACAAATAGGTAAATATGTCGTGCTTTTTGTGTTGCGATAAGTTTCTAATGAAATTCAAGTTTTTTCTTAGGATGAAATTCATTTGATTAAAGTCAACTCTCTTGTTATATATAATTTGTGCTTATTAAAATACTATTTTTTTAACTAGGTATGCTAAACACTACGTAGAAATCGCAGTAAATGCGCACGTATTTAGCTTAGTTTACACTAACAATTGTTTAAAAGTTATTGGCAGGAGTTCATTTTTGTACAAAATGTTGCTCTTAATGTTATGATCGAACAATACCTGCGTCATTACTGTGAAATTACCGCTTCCTTTTTGGACCAACAGTACAGTTATTTAAGCAGTTAGGAACAAAATCAAGATAGATATCAATTTGACCTTGAAGCCCATTCTCAGGTTGGAGCATCTCAATATTTTTTACATGCCATGGCCGTTCTAAGACCAAAGCCATCTTGAATATTTGCTCGCTGTTCATCCAACAAAATTACAATCTTTTGATAAATTAGTTAGCAGCTAGCTTTCGTAAATCACCTAGAGCCATTTTCTTCTTTTAAAGAATCTTTTAATTCTTGACTTTTCTGGTTGGTCTACGTAATTCTCATAGTTGGAATAATACCCATATCCATACCCATAATTATTTTGACCAATTCCTGAACTGTGTGTGTCATTTATTATTGCAAATAAATTTTTTATTTCAAATTTATTTTTAAGGTCATTGGCTATATTGGATTGATTAATAAAGGAAAAATTTTGTCGGAACAGAAAGAGATTGATATCCGAGTATTTTGTTAAGTCGAGGGTTTCTGAAACCAAGCCTATTGGTGATGTGTCGATAATTACAAAATCGTACTTGCTTCTTAAGCCTAACATTAATCTTTCAAATTTTGGAGTATTAATTAATTCTGAACTCCTTTCCAAATAAGGTCCTGCACTTAACACATGAAGGTTTTCTTGATCAGTTGACTGGATCATATCTTCCCATACTTCACTTTCTTGAAGTAAGAATGTGGTTATACCCCTATCATTTGCTAAGTTCAATTCTGTATGCAAACGTGGTTTCCTTAAATCCATACCTAGAATAAGCGTTTTTTTACCTAAGGCTGCATAAATACTGGCAACTTTAATACTGATGTATGTTTTACCTTCACCGGGTTTGGTGGATGTTACAAGGATTACCCCTTTATCTTTAAAATTAAATCGGATCGCTAAATTTGACCGTATGTTTCGAAATGATTCAGTTGTCATTGATTTAGCGTTCTGGTCGAGAGGATTAGAATTGTCTTTCTCACGGGGAATGGTCCCAATTATCGGTATGTCCAATACTTCTTCCAATTCCTTTACATCAGTAATTTTATGATAGAATATGGACCATAAAACTAAAATAAATAATGGGATTGAAAACCCGAAGGCTATCCCTAAAGCATAATTCCTTGTTCTATTTGGTGAGATTGGGACTGGGTTTACCATAGCTTCATCATATATTTGATGATTAGTTGTGGTAGATGCTTTTTTGATTTCAGTTTCAGCTCTTTTTGTTAGCAATAGCGTGTAGATTGATTCATTTACTTTAAATCTTCTCTCAATTGAAATTAAATTTCTTTCCACCTCTGGAAGTTTGTTCAAATCTCGATCTACCAATCCTACCAAGCTTTCAACTCTTATAATTTGATTTTCAATATTTGAAATCCCATTTGTGATATTTTCATTTAAATTATCTCTTAGATTTTTCAACTTATTGTTTAATTCTCTGGTGTAAGAAAATGAATCTCCAATTAAAACTCCGCTGAGGCTAGCTCTCTCATTTTGTAGATTTATAAGTTCTGTAACCATCGTAATAATGATTGGATCTTCTATTCCTGCAATTGAAGGAATCAATAATTCTTGACCATCTGTGTTATCTAAATAAACTTTTAGGTCTTTATAATAATCCAACGTAGCGGTTTGACGATTTAATTCCTCCGCTAGTTTAACGGATTCACTGAGGATATTCGAACCTTTTGCGGATATGTTGATGATCTGATTTATTTTTCTAAAATTTTGAATTTCAGTCTCATAAAGATTAATACTATCATTTATTGTTAGAATTTGAGCTTCAATGAAATCCAAAGTTTGTTGGGTAGCTAAGTTCTTTTGCTCCAAATCATTCTCTAAAAATGCTTTCATTAATGCATTGATGTATTCGCTCCCTATAATTCTATCAGGATTGTTTAGTTGTATTTTAAGAACAGAGGATTCGGAGTTTACTGGGGAGATTTTAACTTGACTCCTAAATTTCTTTGCAAGCGAACTATCGTCGGAAAAGCTAAAGAAAATTTCTTCAGAAATTGTATTTAATTTGTAGAGCGTAAATTCAAAAAATTCTGTTTTTAATAGTTCTCCGTATTCTCCTTGGTACCTTGTTGGGATATTTTGGTTGAATAATGAGGCACTAAAGGTTTCTTTTTCCTTTTCTCTGTTGAACAGTTGTTTATTTTCTGTTTCAAGCAATTCAATAATGAATTCTGAGCCTTCTCCAGGTATTATTTTATAGTAAATATTTTTTAATTGGTTATGGCTCCAGTTTACTTTTACGAAAACAGGGATTCGCTGATTGAAAATTTGTTTATAACCCCAAATATCTTCTGTAAAGTAATTTATGTTAATATTTAAATCTTTTATGGTTCTTAATGCCAGAGAATTAGTCTCTAAATATACAATTTGATTTTCAACCTGCGTATTTTTAAGAGTAGGTGTTGCTGAAGAAAACAAATCCAATCCCATGGTATTTTGATCTTCACTAATTAATAGGGTGCCTTCTATTGCATAAATAGCTGTTGTATTGTTTGTTATATAATGGCTTATTGCTACAGCAGCTACTGTCGTAGCTATGAAATAATACCAGTTTTGAAGTATTTTAGTTAAAATTCTTTTGGGATCAAAAATATCCGAACTATTACTATTGTTTGTTTTTCTAGTTTCAATATCGTTCATTTTTTTATTTGAAAAAGCTTAAAAGTAATAATATTGTTGTTAAAGTGCTTGTAATTAGTAGGATGTTTTGACTAGCACTTTCTGTTCTAGCAAATTCCCGTTGCTTCAAAGGTTCAGCGTAAATCTGATCGTTTGTCTGAATAAAATAGAACGGAGTTCGAATGATATTTCTGTCTAGTAGATTTATTCTATGGATTTTTGTTCCTTCTGGATATTGTCGTATGATAGTGATCTCGTTCCTTTTGGCAAAAGTTGTAAAATCTCCAGCATTAGCTAAAGCCTCAAAAATAGTTAATCTGTCTTGTAGAACAGTGAATTTTCCAGGTCTATTTACTTCACCAAATACCGAATATCGTATACCTCCTAATTTTACCCGAACATAAATTTCTTCACTAACCACCGTTTTAAGTTTTTTCTGGATCTTTTCTTTAGCCTCTTCAAGCGTGTTCCGGCTCACTTTTATTTTTCCAAGAATTGGTAACTCTACATTTCCTGATTTATCTATAGTGTACCCATTCATATAATAAATATCACCTCCACCTTGAATTCCCCCCCCTCTCATAGCTGGTGAATTTTCGTCTGAAATATTAAAGGCTTCGTTTATAAAATCAACTGTGGTTTTGATATCGATGCTGATAATATCGTTGTATTGTAGTTGGTAATCTTGCATTTCATAGGGGATTAACTTACCATCAACAAGGTCTTCATCCCCTTCTAAATTTTGGAGATAGACAAGTGAACTATTTGATATGCAAGAATTTAGATTTATTAGAAGTAGCAATCCAAAAACTATAGAAATAAATTTCTTGATTTGTTTCATTCCACAAAAGTGATACATTAATGTTAATCAATTTTTATTTGATAATGAACTGTACATAAGTGTAAATAAAATGTAGTAGTTGACACGTGTATATTCCGATCCATCTTGACCACCTGTTCCGGTGATCTTGACCACTTTTTTCCGATGATCTTGACCACCCCTTTTATGGGGATATTTCACTATCGAAGGACCTAATTCCGGTGATCTTAACCAC
>Ga0105053_10010326_pt1 | contig 11669 bp, 11 predicted proteins | sample BON01_FD_78093 | JGI IMG/M metagenome (GOLD analysis project Ga0105053, IMG submission 78093) | Freshwater microbial communities from Lake Bonney liftoff mats and glacier meltwater in Antarctica - BON-01 | ecosystem: Environmental > Aquatic > Freshwater > Ice > Glacier meltwater | place: Lake...
ATGTAACTTTTAATGCTCTAAACTCGACAAAGAATTCTCCAGTCGCCGCTGGCTGAAATCCCCAGCTGCTCGCGAACTGGATCGAAAAAAAAAGACTTTCCAAAAGGTACGTTTGACCTAAAATGGGCCTAAACTAAACGTTCTGATTCGTGACAAGATCTCGTTCGTGGGCGTTGCTCACTTGACGCGCGGCGGTAGATCTTGTTCGTGGGCGCTTTAAGAAACTCTATTCTAGAACTAGAACATGTCACGAACGTGACAATATTTCTTAACGAGACCGCAGCCTCAGGTTGGGGTTCTGGCTAAATCTTCAGAACTCTGATTGGCTTCCAAGTATTGTGCAAAAGATGGTGGGGCGGAGAGGGACGCAGGGCGGGGCGGTACATGGTTGAGGTGGGACGAGGAGGAGGGCAAAATTTGATGGTCATTTCGACAAGTTTACACGATTCAGTTTGTCTCTTTTTTGTGCCCTCTTCATGCGCGCGCCAGCGTGCTTGCTGTGCACGTTTTGGTGTTTGTGGTGTCGAGGTTCTCACTCGGGAAAAATTACGAGAAACATTCATTACACCTGGACAACAATTGATAAATAAATAATTTCTGGTCCGGAAATCCACATTAACTACAATATATGTATATACATACATATATATCTATACATAATACAAATATATATATATATATATGTATATCTATACATAATATATATATCTATACACACACACACATATATATATATATATATATACACATATATATGCATATATACACTTGTACATAAGACAACCCCTTCATGTGTGTGAAAGTAATATTCCAAAAAAAACGCATGCCCTATTCGGGTTATCCATTTCGAGATTCGAGTATTTCGAGATTCGAGGGTTGTCACGAGCATGTGCAAAGCCGAGCTCTAAGGTTGTAGTGTGTTGCAGTGGGGTTTCAACGTTGTTGCAGTGTGGTAGTGTGGTAGCAAGCCGCAGTGTGGTGCAGTAGTGGTTGCAGTTGTGGTGGCTGTGTCACGGGAGAGAGCACATCCGAGCGCGGCTGGTTGTTGAAGTATGTTGCAGTGTGTTGCAGTGTGCTGCAGTGTGGTGGTGTGGCAGCGTGTCGGTAAATGCAATCCAACTGTGCAATTGCAACTGCCACCACCCGTGATGACGTGCCAAGAGAGAGTTACTAATTGATGTTTCACAGGAGGGTTACAAGTTTAGCTACTAATTCTTCCTGGGTGTTCACACAAAGTACACAAGTTGTGTAGGATATGTTAGCACCCAAGTTCTTCGACCAACTTCTCCTTTGCCTCGGACACTTCATTCATTTTGCGCGAGGCGCGCGCTTTGTTGCCCTTCGCCTTGTCGGGGTGCCACTTGCGCGCGAGGGCCTTGTGTGCTTTCTTGACGTAGGTACACTGCTTGTCTTTGGGGAGCTGATGGAGGTTGACAGGCAATTCGAGGACTTCGCGATGGTTGCGCTGATTGGCCCATTGGCGCTGCGCCATTTGCGCCTCGTGCATCCGCTGATTGAAATCCTCCGACTGTCCGATGAGGTCGATGCACTCGCGCAAGTCGCGCACGGCCTCGTCGAAGTTCTTGTCGAGCATGTGGGAGGCAGCACGTATGCTCAGCGCCTCGGACAGCTTTTTGGGGTCGACAAACATGCCCGAGACCGGCTCACTTCGTCGTTGGACTGACTGATCACACGCCAAAAGGGCCTCTTCGTGGCGCTTGAGCTCACTGTAGCCCTTGCACTGCCGCAGCTGGAGCCCGGAGCGAAACAGCCCCGAGTTCACCTCCATCCCCTTCATGCCTGACAAGGCCTCCTCCAAAGTCTTGAGTGCCTTGTGGTTCTGCGACTTGGCAAGCTTTTCATCTACCTCTTTGATTAGTTTGAGCAGCTTCTTCAGCCCCTTGTATTGCTTGGAAATCTCTTTTTGGTCGGGGTCGTTTCGCAGGCAGCTCTGGTAGAACTTGAGGGCTTTCTCCCCATCACCCAATTCCATAGCAGCAGATGCGCCTAGAGTCACAGCCATCATACGCGGCTGCCCACGAAGCCACGAACCGCGAGCATCGACTTTCTGGAGCAGAGTGCCTGTGGCTCGCACAGCGTCGGCCCACTGTCCACGCTGCTGGAAACACCGCGCACGCATCAGCAGAATTGTCGAGTTGTACGCCCCGCCCCCGCCGCGCATAGCCTCGTCTATGAGTTTGCCGGCGGGCTCCCAAGCAGCATCCAAATATTGGGTGCTTGCCTCCACAAATTTCTGGTGGGTTTTGAGCATGAGTTCCAAGCCCTCTGAGGCCTGCTGCGAAATATCCTCGGGCAGCCCCGACTTTTCCAGCACGCGTGCAAATGCGGCACCTGCTTCTGAGTAGGCACCACCATCCTGCTTCTTTTTGGCGTCTGCTAATACCACGTCGGCCGCCGATGCAATGTCTGGGTGGGCAGGGGGAGCAGACTCGGGGTTGGAAAGGCGCTGCCGCAAGTGCGTAGCCACATTTTTGACCTCGCCATGTGCATGGAGCATCTGTGTGCTGCAGAAGCGGAAGGCCGCGTGGCTGACATCCTCGTTTATGTGCCACTGCGCATGCGACGGGATTTCCTCCTTTTGGCCGTTCTGCCCGGCCTTGTGGAGTGTGAGCTGCACAGAGGAGAGCACGTGAGGGCCCTCCGCGATGGGCTCGCCGGGTTTGAGAATGTGTAGCTTGGTCTTGAGGTCATTTGAAAAGTTAGCCCAGTCTTCGTCGTCGGCAGCCTTGCGCAAGCGCGCCTCCTCCTCTGCTGCCTCCTCTGCGAGGCGCCGGTTTTCCATCTCCTCCTCGATTTTGCGCTGCTTTTCCTCGGCATCGCGCTGCTTTTTGATGTCGCGAAAGGTAGATGTCAACTCCCGCTCAATCTTCTCCTTCGCCTGCGGGTCCAGACCCTGACGATCGAGCGCGCGCACAAGGTCTGCGTGCTCACCCAGCGAGTATGGAATGCGGACGGGGTTATGTCATGCACGCAGCCATTAAGCTTTGCACAGTCCAAAAGCAGACGCACACGAGTTCACAGCACGAGCAAAACGAGTACACCTTGCATTCGCAAGACAGAAAGGCAGTAGAAATGGCGCACCGGCCGCGGCTTCGGCGTAGCTCTCCTCCTTGGAGGACTCTGTCGCGCGCCTGCTGTATGCGCCGGCCGTGCGGAGCAGTTCAATGTCCGGCTCGTGCTCCTTGCCTTCAAGCGCCCCCTTCAGGTAGCCAACAATCTCGAGCACCTGCGACGGCTGCGTGAGCCCCTTGTCGTAGCAGAAGCGAATCGCCGCAGCCGCTGCATCCTCTTCCGGCATGACGGAGGCGGTGACGGGCGATTGCTTGCCTTGACCGTCCGTCATCATGAGCGTCATCTCTGCCACGGGAACAGGGCCAGCAGGTTGCGCTGGAGTGCCCTCGTCACACTGGACGCCCACCGCCAGCAAGCACGCGAGGAGGGCGAGGCTCTTCGACGCCCGCCGCCAACACGTGTCGCGCGCCATATGCCTATGTATAGACGTTTTCATTTTTTCAAGAAACTATACAGTTTGAATTGTCTAGTATGGGCCGATGTGTGTGTCACACACATGTGTGTACATAGGGCTCGGCGACTAGGGCATGCCAAGCAACATTGTGCATGTCGAATACTCATCGTATGCCTGTGTGTGTAGGAATTTGGATATTGTGCGTGGGTGTATATGAAATAAGGGTGTATATGTGTAGGGCTCCGTCGCTGTGGCATGCCAATGCCAATGTCTCACCCAGCAGTCGCCGAGCACATGTGCATTTTCGGCGGGCTACACGCGCTTAGTGAATCATCGGCGGGTTCAGCTCCGCCTTTGCGGGTTCGACTTGCGGAAATGTTTCTTTTCCGCAATCAAACACCTCCAAATCTATATCGGCAGTGCAGGACTTCGAGACTGCTGCGAATGGCGCGATTACGGCGGAGAACAGCCATAAACATGGCGGTCTCAGCCTTGTTTCTGCTGGCACTGGGTACTGCACGCGGCGATCTGACGGGCAGGCTGGTGGACGACTCGGACACAATGGCCAACATAGTTGGTGCCAGCGAGACGCAGTCGCTCGTCGACTTCAAGCTGCACAAGGTACGAAGGGGTAGTAACAGCCGTGCGTATGGGAAAGCTAAGGCCTGTGGGTATGTACCATGGCCAGGATACAACCTGGTCTGGTCGCTGGCCGCCGTGCGTTGCAGTATTCTGCATCAGCTGCGGCTATTCCACAGTCTTCTCCCGCAACTCAACAGCTGTTGGTGAGGCAGTCGTTGCCTGCCACCACGGCAGACATTGTCTGTGCTATGTCTCATGTGCGATTTGACTTTTTCAGGAGCAAGCCGTGCGCGATACTGTGGCGGAGGATACTGCGAGCGTAAAGGCTCGGGCCAAGACGACATACATGGCGCTGCTCGCTGCGCAGAAGGAGGAGGCGGATGCCAACAACCTAAAGCGGCATCTCAGGGAGCAGCTAGAGATCCTGACAGCAGAGGGTGAGGAGAAGAAGGAGGTGGCGGTCAAGGCTGATGCCATTGCCAAGCGGATGGCAGCAATGGCTGCAAGGGCCGACGGCGCGTGGCAGGAGGTGTCGAAGGCAAAGGACAAGACAGAGGTGGGATTCAAGGAGGCTCAGGCCACCGCCAAGGCCACTGCCGAAAGCGAGGCTAGGGCCGCGAAAGCGAGGAGGGAGGCGGAGGACCAGGCACAGGTGGCCTCGTCGAAGCTTGCAGTTGCTGACAAGAAAGTGCGCCTTCTCCTCGAGGTGCGCCAATCTGTGAATCTCAAAAAATACGGGGCGCGTGGCAAGCGGAGGGGCTTTTTCCCTGAATTAAACATCCCTCCGTTTTCGAAGAAAGGATACATATTTGATATTATCCAAGAAAGCACAAGATTTCATATTTTTATAGGAACGAACAAGATTTAATTATTTTTATATGAGGTCCTTTCCGCATTCGTTCATTTTCTGTGTTTCTTGGATGCTTTCTTTCGATGAGGAATACACAACTACAATACACAACCAAATTTAATACACAACCAACATTTTATACACAACTAAATTGATACACAACTAAAATTGAATACACAACTAACATTTAATACACAACTAAATTTATACACAACTAAAATTGATACACAACTAAAATTGAATACACGACTAAAATTGAATACACAACTAAAACTTGATACACAACTAAATTGCTACACATCTATGATTGAATACACAACTAAAATTTTAATACACAACTAAATTGATACACAACTAAAATTGAATACACAACATCCCTGAATTAAGTAACCCCCTGTTTTCGAAGAAAGGATACATATTTGTTATTTTCCAAGAAAGTACCAGATTCAGTATTTTTATAGGAACGGGCAAGATTTAATTATTTTTATAGGATGTCCTTTCCACATTCCTTCATTCTTTCTGTGTTTCTTGGATGCTTTCTTTCGATTTATATATTTTGAGGGACGGTGCATTTTTGAGAGACGGCGTGTGGCAGCTTCGGTTGCCGCCGCGCGCCCGCGTGCCCTTTTAACTTGCTGCCCGTGATTTTTTTTTGGATTGGTGCAGAAGCACCAAAAGCTTGAGGACATGAAGATGGCTGAGGATCAGAGACAGACGACCCGTCTGGCCGATGCCTTTAAGCAGGATGCGTTGCGGCAGAGCGCCTTCAAGACTGCTATGCTGTCCGCAAGGGCCGCCGAGAAGAACCAGCAGATGATCACTCTTGCGCGGAGACAACGGCAGGACAAGGCAGCGGATGATGTGGTGTCGGCGCAAAAGAGCTCGCTCACGTTCAAGAGGCAGGCCAGCATTAGTCAACTACAGGCGCTCGAGCATTCGCTGCTGCGCGCCAATCCCGAGCTCGACGCTCTTCGCTCCCGGGGGAGTGACGGCGACGACTTGGCAACTGGGGATGCTGGGGATGCCTCCAGTGGGCAGACACTCGCCGGAAATTTTGGGGATCACACCGTGCAGAACGCCGATAAGGTGTTGCCTCCTCCCCTCTCCCGTCCTGTGGCCCTTGGCGCATGGCAGCGAGGGTCTTGAATACAGACGCCGCCACGTGCGAGAGGGATACGACTAAATCCAGGGGTGACAATCTCAGTAGAACTGCAAATCCCAATCATACAATACACCACCCTATAGATATAATACAATACACTACCCTACAAATATGATATAATTCCAATGTTCCAATACACTAGCCTATATATATAGAATACAACTCTAGTACCCTCCCAACCAGTCGAAAACCTCCCAAATCCCGTACACTCCCCTCAAATTCCAAAATACTAACCTCAAAATTGGACCGCCGTGCCCCTGTTCACCTGATTGTTGATGTAAAATTTTCGGCGATGTGTTCTCTTTTTCCTGGGACCGGCCCACTAGAACAGTCTCAGTTCCCAGCAAATTGAAATTGCAGTCGCTGACTAGTCCCTGGGGACGGAGGAATGGAGATTCGTTTTGTTTGGAACGATTGGTTGTGTTCGGGCAATAGGGCGTGCGGCAAGCGGAGGGGTCTTAGCCCCTGAGCCGCCGCGCGCCACAGGAGTCGGACCACAGCCCCTACATGTTTTTTTTTGTTGTTTTCCACTTTGAATTGCGGTAGTAGAGAGTTTTTTTGGGTATTTTCCCCTTTTTTGTGAGATCGGACGTCTCCCACCCGATTTTTTTGAAATCGGACACAGTCGGTCATAGTTGTCCGATTTCAAAAAAAATAGTTTTTTTTCGTTTTTTTCGCAAGAAACGGGTTAATTGGGATGCACAGATCCCAGAGATGCAACAAAATACCTTGTCCTATTTCAGGAAAGAAAGTTGAAATCTTGTCCGATTTCGGAATTTTGGTCCAAAATTGTCAAAAATAATAATATTATGATGATATATTAATATTATGATGACGGCGTGTGCATGTGTGGCAGGCGCGATGGGACCAGCTCGCACAGGTGGTGGGGCACGTGTCGACGCGGGGGGATACCAATGACGAGGACGACTTTACTGTGCCAGCCTCGGCCTCTCCCCGCATTTGATCTGCTGCCGCGTCGTGTGTTCGCGCATTTGCTGGGATGCGTGCGCCAAGCGCGAAGCCGCACGCGCGGGGCACCAGCAAGAAAATGTCAAAACAAGTGACAGCGCATGGCATCACCATATTTCATGTTATCTATATACGTATTCGATTGTGTTTGAGGTTGGGTTGGTGTGGGCTGGGATAGAAATGCTCGTTGAAATGGTCGTGTGCTCAAATCTGCTGTGTGTGTAACCGAGTGTACTGCCGCTGTGGTGCCGAAGCCGGATACATGTTGACCTGTAACAAGAAATGCGAGTCCACGTCACAAGCCCTGTACTTTTCCCCACATTCACAGACAGAGTGTTTCTCTCTTCGAAACGCTCTTTCCTTTCCAACACACGAGACAGTCCGACGATGGTAAGGCCACTGAAGACTCGTTTGTATTCACGAACGTTCCCCAACGTTGTGGGCGAAGACCACCGACAGATGGATGATGTTGAATGGATTAGAATTATATGGATAGTGTATTGGAAGTTGTGAGCAGTGTATCGGCGTGCGGCAAGTGGAGGGGCTGTAGCCCCGGAGCCGCCGCGCGCCACTCGCAGTCAGCCAGAGTCCATACACACAGTTCCCCTCCTCCCTCTTTTTTTTTTTTCCTTTTTTTCCTTTTCCCTCTCTCGTTGCGCCGGCTCAATCCGAATTTTGGAAAAAAAATTGGGTTAGCCGGCTCAACTCGAATTTAAAAATTGGTCGAGCCGGCTCAACTCGAATTTGTGATAAAAGTATCAGGGTGGTGTTTTATACTATTTGGTATATTGTATCAGGGTGGTGTATTATACAAAATTATATTATACCTGCTTTTTTTGCGTAGCCCGGACCTGATAGGGTAATCAATTAGAAAGGTTTCAATTGACGAACGATCATAGGATGTTGAAGTTGTCGGGTCCATGAGAATGGGGTTCATACTACGGAACATTTCGAGCATGAGAAATACGCTTCGTCATACGGAGCATTACTGGAAATATTTGGGGCATGGTTTTGTAATCAGCCAGCGTTTGAACTCGTTGGCAGAATACAAAATGCCGAGTCTTTGAAGTTTGAGCTCCGACTTCAAGGAAAAAGTTCAAAAAACGCCCTTTTGACGATTTTTGACGGATTGAGGGGTCAATCAATTTGAAATTATGCAGCGATTTCAAACTCTGACCGATGACACTGGCAAAATGCCGTGTGATGGAGCATTTCGCAGTGAAAGTGTGCCAGACTCCCAGTCGGACGAACAAACTCCATCTTCATGACCCACCTCTCACAGTATCACTTGTAGTCATGTTTCAGGGTTGCTTTCCATTTCACGTTTCCCAATCCGCACATGCACCAAACCATTCATTACAACAAACATTACCTGGCAACTGCAGGCGAGCCGCACGTTTCCTTCTGTAAGAGTGCATTTTTTGTTGAAAACTGATGGCTGGCCGGGTGAGTATGCCAAGGAAGCGGGTGGGATTTTCGAAGTCACGTTGACCAGTGTAAGCGGCCAGCCTGAGTGACCAGATCAGGACCGTGACGTCTTTGGACAGCGGCCCGGGCCAGGGTGTGGCCATATGGCGCGCGGCAAGCGGAGGGGCCCGGGGTTTGAAGATTGTTTGTCCGGATCTTTGTTGGTCTCCGGAGGTTCGTTCTGTGTATGACTGTTGAATGGGAAAATTCCGTCGAACGCAAAGGTAACCAGAGTGGCGCGAGGTTGGCTGTAGAGCCCCAGAGCTTGCCGCGCGCCCTGACTTGAAATAGTTCAACCTAGTTCAGACAGCACCACTGGCATAAACACCTTGTTACCGACATTAAGTGTGCGTTCTGAAAACGTGTATTAGTACTCTAACGGCTACTTGGCTGGGACTAACCCTTGCCCGGCATCGATACATACTCACGGTCCTCACTGCTAAAGAAAGGGCCCGGGGAGCAACCTTAAACATACGAACGGTCCGTAGCTTCACCATGCGCGGTACTGTGCCAGTGACCCGCCCCCCCTCATACTGTGTACAACTTGACTTGATCGTCTCGCTGGCACGAATGAGGTTTGTCTTAGTCACGGTGTCAACGTCATCCATCAGCCTGCCACACACACACACACATACACACACACGTAGAGGGCGAAATTGGAAGCGATTCTAGCAGAGGCAGGCATGTGTCACACACACGCATACACGAGATCGCCTTGCAACGTGCGGCCCACTTGCAGTGCCCCTGGTTACAGAAACCAGGCTCACACCGTCGGACCCCCACGTTTATGGCTGCTGGTCTCCGCCGAATCTCGAAGTCGACAATCCCGGTCCAGCTGATCAGTCAGATTTCAGTCGGGACACAGCCTTTTCCAGTGGCGACACACACACAGTCTATCAGTCACGGTCGGGATCTGACTGAAAAGGCATGCTAATCAGTGTGCCCGTGACTTTCATATTCGGTGGTGGACGGCTAGCGGGCCTCTTTCCTTCGCCCAGTCACGGTCCTTCGGTCCTTCCACCGTCTTTCTTCCTTTCTTGGGTGGCGAAGATCCACTGAACTAAGCGGTTGGTGCGCACCAACTAATCACTTCACCTCAGACCGTGACCACTACCCTGCACCACCCGGTCCAAACAAGAGAGTGACGAGACACTCCCGGGATAACACGCGCTTGCAAGAGAGCGACTTCTGATCGTGCAAGGACAACACAGAGTTGTGGGTGCCTAGCCAGGGGCTGGTGCAGGTTAGGATGGCGGTTATCAAACAGGGTGCTCTCACATGGCCCGATACCTTGTCGCACGTCAAATGCATCAGGAGGTGTGCATTCGAAAACCTTGCATGTTCAAACGCGCGTGCACCTTTTACTGCAAGCGTATGCGTATGCAGACATCCCTCGCTACTGCATCAAGACACTTGCATTACCTGCCAGTCCATGCTTACAGACGCCCACGTTGGCGTGAATGCCTTTTCGTGTTCTTTTGTTTGTCGTGGGGTACCCTGCAAGTCTGTTGTGAATATTCACCCCTCTTGGGCATGAGCCCGCACCCCCCTCGCACCATTGTTCAAACCCCCCTTGGCTGCTACCACTCATGCACCGACCCTTCATGTGTATTTAACGTTGCGAGCAGGCGGTCGTTGCAATTTATGGGGTTTGGCATGGAATATGCACCCTTCATTATACTATACGGCATAGCGCTCCAGTGGTGCTGGAACACGTCGGGCGAACCATATGCCGCCGCCATCGCCCACGAGGCGGCCAAAAAAGCATCAAAGTGCGTAGTCTGGATGCTCGCCCCTGTGTCGTGAATTTTGGCACAATGCTGTGCAAGCGCCGCAACAATGCTGCTGCCCAACGATCAGCATCTACACCCGTGAAGCAACACATCATGCACAATCTGTCTCCCAGTGGCGCATGCAAATACTCACAAAATCACACGCCTGGCATCAACTCACAGGTACGTAGGCAAAAACGTGGGATTCGCACAAGCCGAAATCTTTGACGACGAGGACGAGGACGCGCCGCTCGAGACAGATTTCGCGAACGGCGCCGTGCCTGCACCACCGCCTTCACGGTTTTTCGACGTAACAAACTCAACAGCAATTGAGGAGGCAATGCGTGCGAAGGAGCAGCCACTGCCAAATCCGATGCTGCCAAACTTTTGGGCAGTCTTGTTTGTTGCCATCATTTTCATTTTCCATTGCCTAGTTTGGTTTATCCAGCGCTGGTCCATCCGCGTGCGCGTCAAAGTGCAATACCAAAACGCGCCTGTCCTCGAAGAAGGCGCATTCGCCTTCATCACACCCCACCTTCACCAGGGTGCTGCGGCAATTGTGCCCATCCACGTCGTGAAAATTGCGGGGACCACGCAGAGATTCTGCGTGTTTCAGAGGCAAAAGTATGAAATCGACGATACAGGCACTGTTATCACGGAGTTGGAGATGCCGGATCAACACCCGCTCAAACACTACCAGCAGCATTCTGGCTACGCAAGTGGTGATGAGATTCAGTGTGCGTACCAGCGCTATGGCTATAATTCACTCCATATCGAACTGCCCACTTTCAAAGAATCCTTTGTCAAGCAGGTGTGTTGCAGTGTGTTGCAGTGTATTGCAGTGTGTTGCAGTGCCCACGTTCAAAAGAGCCGTTCATCAAGAAAGTGTGCTGCAGTGTGTTGCAGTGCGTTGCAGTGCCCTCCTTCTAAGAATCATTTATCAAGCAGGTCTGTCTCGCGCGTGCGCTCTTCCCCCCTGCCCCCCCGATCCCCTGTTCTTCCTTTTCCCCCCCCCTTTCCTTTCCCCCCTTCCCCCTCGTCTTCCTCTCTCCTCCCTTCCCTCCTTTTTGTTCTTTCCCTCCCTTGCTCTTACACTCTCTCGTTTGCTTTGTCACTATTGCACTTTCTCGTTTTTTTTTCCACTCCACCATTCACTGGTCATGCTTGTCTTGATCCACACATATTGCACTTGCCCTATGGTGTGTGCGTATCTATTTCGTGTGCATGTCTCTGTATCCTGTGTCTCCCTCATGCATTCTTATGCGTGCTCTCTCTCTCTATCTCTCTCTCTCTCTCTCTCTCTCTCTCTCTTTCTCTTTCTCTCTCTCTTATTCTTTCTCTCTCTCTCTTTCTCTCTCTCTCTCTCATTCTCTCTCTCTC
>Ga0105053_10010330_pt1 | contig 11667 bp, 15 predicted proteins | sample BON01_FD_78093 | JGI IMG/M metagenome (GOLD analysis project Ga0105053, IMG submission 78093) | Freshwater microbial communities from Lake Bonney liftoff mats and glacier meltwater in Antarctica - BON-01 | ecosystem: Environmental > Aquatic > Freshwater > Ice > Glacier meltwater | place: Lake...
CGAAATGGGCAGCACATCATCAAACCCAAGGCAACACTCTGTCAGTTGAAGGTCGCTGACGCGCTTTGGGCGGAACCTGCTATCCCGTTGCCGCGAAAACAGTCAAAAATCGAGGTGCCCTGAAGTATATCGTGCTGGACATGGACAGCTCGGTCAGCCCCACCCATGGCGATCAGGAAGGCACGGCCTGGAACGGGCATTTTGACTGCACCTGCTACCATCCGCTCTTTGTGTTCAACCAGTTCGGCATGCTCGAGCGCTGCGCCCCGCCGTGTCATCGCCAAGATCGAATGGCATCCGGGCGAGCTGTTCCCAAAGGTCGGCTTCATCGTCACCAACCTGCCCATGGAGCCAGACTGGGTGGTGCGCTTCTATAACCAGCGCGGCACCGCCGAGCAGCACCTTCTCGCGCATCCAAGCATACGCCGCTAGGCAACGCATCAAGGAAGGCAAATGTGCCTTCCGCTGGACACGCCTGTCATGCAAGCGATTCCGCAACAACGAGGTCCGGCTGCAACTGCACGCGCTGGCCTACAACCTGGCCACCTTCCTGCGCTGCGTCGAGCTGCCCGAGGCGATGGCCGACTGGTCGCTGACCAGCCTTCAGCTCAAGATGGGGGCCCGCGTCGTGCGTCACGCCCGCGCCATCACCTTCCAGCTGGCCGAGGTGGCGGTCACAGGCCCCATGATCAGGGGCATCCTAACTGCGATCCACCGCCTTCGAGCGCCTCCGTCATGTGCGTGACCGCGATTCTGACATAAACTGAACGAAAGCGGCAGGATGGGTTTGCCTGCCGCACTGAAAAACGTCGCTGCCGGGCCGGAATGATGCGATTTTGCGGCCCGCCCTGCCCGCATTCGAGCGTTCTGACCCATGAAAGCGCCGCCCAAGGCTAAAACGCTTGATCAGTAAGCGAAATCAGGTGATCTTAACGTCAAACGGCATGCCACTTGGGGAATGTCGGGTAAATAACTCTGGAGTGTTCGGTGGACTGGGTTGCGATTGGACTAAGTGGTGATCTGAGGCGTGGGATGGCGATGCCAGCCCGTATTGATAGCGTTGATCTCGCTATTTGGCGGGCAGCATCAGGTGAAGTGCATGCCTGGGGTGATCGTTGCCCACATCGTGGCATGCGCCTGTCGCAAGGTTTTGTTCGTGGCGAAACTCTATCGTGTATTTATCATGGCTGGCAGTACGGGAGCGATGGTGGCTGCAACTATATTCCGGCGCATCCACGTCTTGTTCCACCCAAAAGTATTTGCGCGACAACATACGCGTGCAAAGAAGCGGGTGGCCTGATCTGGGTTGCGCCGGATGATACGCCTACTGAACCGCCTTCATTGCCCGATGCAATTCCTGTCCGTTCCTTGCCTATTCACGCATCGCTTCAGGATGTCGCCGCCTTTTTTGGCGAACCAGACAAAACTATTATTGAGGTCGCGGACACCATTTTTGTCCTGCAATCAACGCACCCCATCAACTGTATGGTTCATGTTCTGACCAAACAGAATCCAAAAGAAGCTTCCCGCTGGATTGAAGCCCAGCGCAAGCAGATAGAGAGGGTCCCTGCATGAACCCTAAAATCGACAACCACTGGTATCCCGTTGCGATGTGTTCGGGGATCAATGCGCCCCGTGAGACGTTGCTTTTGGGACAGGGGATCACACTTGGCGGTCAGCATGGTACTTTTTGGGTTCGCAATGCGGCGGGCACAAACCTTCCGGTTGTAGAGCGCTATGGTCACCTATGGACCAGTCCTGGACATCCTAGCCGTGATCTATTTACGATCCCCGAGGCCGAAGAGCCGGGCCGCAGGTTGGTTGATTGTGGGTCGATTAAATTGAAATGTTCGCCCTTGCGCGCAGTCGAAAATTTCCTTGATATAGCTCATTTTCCGTTTGTGCATACCGATATCCTAGGCGCCGAACCTCATACAGAAGTTGAACGCTATGACGTGAAAATCCGCGAAGAGGTCGACGAAGTCTGGGCGACAAAGGTTAAGTTTTACCAGCCACAAGCCGCCCAATCTGCTGATGGCGGGATTACTACAAACTACATGTATCGGGTCGCTGCTCCTACGGTTTCAGTTTTGTACAAAACCTGTCCTCCGCGACCCGGCGCATGGGACGTCATTACCCTTTTTGTGCAACCCTTGACCGAAGAATGGTGCGAAGTCTGGCCATGGATGGCGCTTTATGATGATACGACGCCGATGGCTGAATTGGTCAATTTTCAGCAAATGATCTTTATGCAAGATAGGTCGATCCTCGAAAGCCAGATTCCCGCCAAGTTGCCCCTTGATCCCGGCATGGAAGCGCCAACACAGGCGGATATGACGTCCGTAGCCTACCGCCGATGGCTGAAAAAGATTGGCTACACTTATGGCGCACAGGTGGTGGCTGCATGATTCTTTATGACTACGTCCTCAGCGCCAGCTGCTACAAAGTGCGCCTGATAGCCGCCTTGTTGAATATTCCGTTGACGCTAAAGGCTGTCAACTTTCATCCAGAGCGGGAACATAAATCCCCCGATATGCTGGCACTGAACCCAAAAGGAACCCTGCCGGTTCTTGTTGACGGACATACCGTTATGGCTGAAAGCACAGATATGCTGCGACATCTGGCAGAGCTAAAGGGGCCTGACTGGTTGGGTTCAGACGATGCACATTGGCTGGAGGTCGCTGCCCAGTTAAATGCGACGCTTGGCTTGGCCCGCCTGCACGACATTCTGTCCTTTGACGCGGACATTGATCAGGTCCGCAGGGATGGCATCATCCAGCTACGCCTACTTGAAGAACGGCTATCAGAACAACGCATTGACGGCATGGGTTTCCTGTCAGGAGTCACGCCTACAATTGGCGACATCGCGTGTTTCCCAAATACGGCACTGGCCGCCGACGGCGGCGTCAGTCTTGATCCTTATCCGGCGATCCGTTTGTGGATGCGTGACATCCGTGCACTGCGTGGCTTCATCGAAATGCCTGGCATCCACCGGCTACATGAACTCGCATCCCCTGCTGAGGTTTCTGTATGACGGCCACCCTGCTGAAATCATGCGAGGCTATCGTGACCTCTGCGTCTGATCCTGTTCTGTGGCATCACGACCTGCTAATCGAAGGCACCGCGATCAAGGCGATGGGCCCTAACCTGTCGCCGATGGCCCCCGCTGAGTGCACGACCATCGACGCCACTGGGATGTTCATCTATCCTGGCTTGATCAACACTCATCACCATTTTTTTCAGTGTTTCGTCCGCAACCGCGCCGAATTAGATTGGACCCGCTTTTCTGTTATCGAATGGCTAGATCGGATCTATCCGATCTTTTCGCGCCTAACAGAGGACTGTTTCTATCACAGTTCTGTCGTTGCGATGGCCGAACTGATCAAGCATGGCTGCACAACCGCTTTTGACCACCAATATTGCTTTCCCCGTCATGCGGGCACTCGGATTATTGACCGCCAGTTTGAAGCCGCCGAATTGCTGGGCATGCGCTTTCACGCGGGTCGTGGGGGGAATACGCTGCCTAAATCCGAAGGAAGCACCATCCCCGACGTAATGCTTGAGACGACAGACGAATTCATCGGCGACTGCGAACGCGTAATTGACACCTATCATGACCCCAAACCATTTTCGATGCGTCAGGTGGTTGTGGCCCCGTGTCAGCCAGTGAATTGCTATAAGGAAACATTTGTTGAATCGGTCCGTTTGGCCCGCGACAAAGGCGTGTTTCTGCATAGCCATGTTGGCGAAGGCGAAAGCCCTATCATTGCGCAAGTCCACGGCAAGCGCACGGTGGATTACTGTGAAGAGATCGGCTTTGCAGGACCAGATACGTTCTACGCCCACGGGTGGGAGCTGACTAGGCAAGAACTGGCGCAAATGGCCGCAGCTGGAACGGGCTTGTCGCATTGCCCAGAGCCTGTCTATTTGGTTGGCGCTGAAGTCACGGACATTCCTGCAATGGATGCGTTGGGCGTGCGGATCGGCCTTGGTGTCGATGGGGCAGCTTCAAACGACAATTCCAACCTGATGCACTGCGTTCATTCAGCTTATATGCTGCAGTGCCTATCCGCGTCAGACCGCCAAGACCCCGTCCCGACGCCGAGCCGATTTCTATCCTATGCAACTGAAGGCGGGGCTTCTCTTTTGGGCCGCAATGACATTGGGGCGCTGCACCCTGGTATGGCCGCGGACCTGTTCGCAATCGACACGCGCAAGCTTGATTACGTCGGTACCCGCCATGATCCGGTCAGCCTGATTGCAAAAGTGGGCGTGGGCGCGGTCGTGGATCTGACAATGATCAACGGGCGCGTGGTTTGGGCCGATGGTGCATTTCCGCATCTGGACGAAACAGCGCTATTTCATGCCGCAGAAGCCGCACTTCACACAATTTTACCAACAAACATCAAAAGGAGACTATGATGTTGCAAAACCTGAAACGCCGGACCTTTCTTAAGGGATCACTTGCCGCTACTACAGCCTTTGCACTGCCAATGAAGGCCATGGCCCAAGACGTTCTAAAAATGGGTGTCATACTGCCATCGCCAGCAGCAGATGTTGGGTGGTCGCACACCCTGATGGTAGGTGTGAACACTGTGAAAGAAGCGTACGGCGACCAGATTGAAGTCACCGTGCTGGAAAACATTGCCGAAGGACCTGATGCGGACCGGATCGCCAATGGGCTAGTCGCAGAGGGTAACAAAGTCCTGCTACTTGGATCATTCGGCTACCAAAACGGTGGTATCCAAATCGCGAAACGCAATGCAGACGTATCGGTTATCCATGCGTCAGGTTATCTGACAGAACCCAATTTTTCGCCATTCACTGCTAAATACTGGCAGGGCACTTATCTGATGGGCATGGCTGCCGCGTCCTTGACCAAAACTAAGAAGCTCGGTTGCGTTGGGGCCTTCGCAATTCCCGAACTAATCACGTCAATCAATGCTTTCATGCTGGGCGCGCGGGCGGTCGATCCAGAGATCGTAATGAGCGTTGTCTGGGTTAACTCATGGTTCGACCCAGCATCAGAGCAAGAGGCAACTAAGGCACTGATTTCACAAGGCGTGGATGTTGTGTTCTCGAACGCGCAAGACACACCAGCGGTGATCGCAGTTGCCGAAGAGGCGGGCGTTTACGCCTTCAACCTCAACTCATCTATGGCAGCTTATGCACCATCCAAATATCTGGGTGTTGTTGGCACCGATTGGGGTCCGCACTTCTTGCGTCTTGTCGAAGGACATTTGACTGGTACGTTTGAAGGCGACAATTTCTGGCTGGGTATGGAAGACGGCGTTGTCTACACAGCTGATTGGAACGCGGATATTCCAGCCGACATGATTGCGCAAATCGAAGTAAAGCAGGCAGAGATCCTTGCAGGGTCCTTCACGGTTTTCCAAGGTCCGTTGATCGATCAGGCGGGCACTGAACGCTACGGCGATGCAGTTGCGATGACCGACATGGAGATTCTGAGCATGGATTGGCATGTTGCAGGCGTCACGACGCCGTTGCCTTCATGAATGGTGCCGCGCCTGCGCTTTTAACCCTTGTTGGGGTGTCCAAGCGGTATGGCACGGTCCTAGCGAACAATGCGATCGACCTGGTGGTACGCCCCGGGTCGATCCACGCTGTGTTGGGCGAAAACGGGGCTGGGAAATCCACCCTGATGAAAATGATCTACGGTGTCGAACGACCTGACGAAGGTACGATCTCATGGAACGGCGCGCCGGTTCAAATGGCACGGCCTTCAGATGCGCAAGCATTGGGTATCGGCATGGTATTCCAGCACTTTTCACTATTTGAAACGCTAAGTGTCGTGCAAAATGTCTCGCTTATGGCGCCAGGGAAACAGGTTGAGTTGGCCAAGCGGATTACAGAATTGGGTGACCGGTTTGGTCTGACTGTCGACCCCGATGCGATGGTCCACAGGTTGTCTGTTGGCGAACGGCAACGCGTTGAAATCATCCGCTGTCTGCTATTGGATCCCAAGCTGCTGATCCTTGACGAACCTACCTCTGTGCTGCCGCCGCAAAGCGTGCGCTTGCTGTTTGAAACGCTGCGCAACTTGCAGGCCAAAGGAATGGCGATCCTGTTCATTTCCCACAAACTTGAAGAGATCAGAGAGCTTTGCGACGAAGCCACAGTGCTGCGTGGCGGCCAAGTGACGGGGCGTGTTGATCCCCGCACCCATTCGGCAAGCGACTTGGCAACACTGATGATCGGGCGCGAGATACCAAAGCTCGCCGCGACAAAAGCAGTTACGCCCGGCGAAGTCCGGCTGGCGCTTAATGGTTTGAATCACCCGACAAAGACCCGATTTGGTACGCCCTTGAAATCTATCAATATGGAATTGCGCAGCGGTCAAATTGTTGGGATCGCTGGAGTTTCAGGTAACGGGCAACAAGAACTTGCTGCAGTTATCTCGGGTGAAACACCAAGTGCGCAGGCCGACATGGTCACAATCATGGGCAAGCCGGTGGGTAAAACTGGCCCTGCCGCGCGCCGCGAACTCGGTTTCAGCTTTGTTCCAGAAGAACGGCTTGGGCGTGGTGCTGTCCCTGAAATGTCATTGGCTGACAATAGCCTCCTGACCGCCCATCGCCAAGGCATGCTGCGGCATGGTTTTATCAATCGCAAGTCAGAGCGTCAGTTCACCCAAACTTGCATTGAAGATTTTGACGTGCGCACCCCCGGCCCGGATGCCGAAGCGGGAGCGATGTCGGGTGGCAATTTGCAAAAATTCATTATCGGTCGCGAGATTATGTTGAACCCCCAAGTGATGCTTGTATCGCAGCCAACATGGGGCGTGGATATCGGTGCAGCGACGGCTATCCGTCGTCGCCTTCTCGACATGCGTGACACAGGCACCGCAATCCTCGTGATATCCGAAGAGCTGGAAGAATTGTTTGAGATTTGCGACTTGCTGCACGTGTTGCGCGAGGGGAAGCTGTCCGCGCCGTTGGATGCTGCAACCACGACCGCCCAAGACATCGGTGCGCTGATGATTGGTGGAACCTCATGAAGATGCAGCTTGTTCGGCGTGAAACCGCATCACGCGTTGCAATGACTGGGGCACCAATTCTGGCATTAGCCTTGGCTTGCTTAGCAAGTCTGATCCTTTTTTCGCTTTTGGGAAAACCGGCAGGTACGGCACTATACGCCCTTTTGCTTAAACCTTTTTTAAGTTGGTACAGCTTTTCCGAAGTCCTCTTGAAGATGGCGCCGTTGCTGTTGATCGCCCAAGGGCTCGCCATCGGATTTCGCGCCAACGTATTCAACATCGGGGCTGAGGGGCAGTTTATCGTTGGGGCAGTCTGCGCATCGGCATTGCCTGTTTATTACCCCGACGGGGCCTTTCCACTGATGTTGCCTGCCATGATCATCGCGGGTGCGGTTGGCGGCATGGTCTATGCCATGATCGCCGCTGGGCTCCGGACGCGGTTCGGAGCCTCAGAAATCCTTGTGACACTGATGCTAAGCCTGATCGCAGTCCAAATCTTGAACTACCTGCTGCTGGGGCCATGGAAGGACCCGCGTGGTTTTAACTTTCCGCAGTCGGTGATGTTCCCGGACAATGCATTGCTGCCGTTACTTTTTGAAGGAACGCGGACCAATATTTCACTCTTGTTCGCACTTGGGGCAAGCGTTCTGGCACATCTTTTGATGCAAAACCATTTTCGCGGTTATCAATTGCGCACCGCAGGCTTGGCCCCGCGCGCGGCCTTATACGCAGGATTTAGTGCGCCACGAATGATCTGGCTAAGCCTCGCGTTGGGCGGCTTGGCAGCAGGGATCGCCGGAGCAAGCGAAGTCGCAGGTCCATTGGGGCAATTGCAGCGGTCAGTGCCATCTGGCTACGGTTACGCGGCTATCATTGTGGCCTATATGGGCGGGTTGCGACCACTTGGGATTGTCGCATCAAGCTTTCTGATCTCTGTCGTCTATATCGGTGGGGATAGTGCAACAGTGACCGCGGGCCTACCTGTAGCCGCAGTCGAGGTGTTCCAAGGCTTCTTGCTGGTGTTTTACCTGCTGACCTTTACCCTCATCCGCCACCGAGTTGTGTTCATTGCAAAGACCGTCACATGAGCGTGGTTGAATTTCTTCTGGCAGGCACTGTGGCGGCGGCATTGCCACTGATGCTGGCCGCCTTGGGCGAAATGGTCGTCGAAAAAACCGGCCTGGTTAATTTAGGGTTAGAGGGGATGATGGCATTAGGTGCTGCTATCGCGTTTATCTGTGTTTATGAAACTGGGTCACACACACTGGGTTTTGTGGCAGCTGGCCTAGCCAGCGCCTTGTTGGCGATGGTCTTTGCGGGCCTTGTCTTGGGCGTCAAAGCGAACGAAGTCGCGGCCAGCTTAGGGCTAGGTGTATTGGGGCTGGGGCTATCTGCATTGTTTGGAAAATCCTATGAAAGCCTGACGATCACAGGCTTGCCAAAAATGGGTTTGCCCTTGCTATCAGACATACCTGTGATCGGTGGGACGCTATTGACACAGGATATTGTCGTATGGCTGTCGATCATTGGGGCAATCCTGCTGTGGTATGTGCTGACGCGGACGAAACTTGGCCTTATCATCAAGGCCGTCGGTGAAAACAGTGACACTGCGCGTGCAATTGGCTATCCGGTGGGGATCATCCGTTGTGCATCAGTCGCTTTTGGTGGCGCGATGTGCGGACTTGCGGGGGCTTATGCCTCAACGGTTTATACGCCCCTTTGGGCGGACGGGATGATTGCCGGACGTGGCTGGATTGCGCTGGCCTTGGTTGTGTTTGGGACTTGGCAAACAGGACGTGTGGCCTTTGGAGCGTTTTTGTTTGGGCTGCTATCGCTAGGCGAATTGACAGCACAGGCAGTGGGTGTGGCCCTCCCCTCGCAGCTTCTGTCCAGCCTTCCATATCTAGCGACAATTCTAATGCTTGTTGTGATCTCGAAACGGAACCTGCCACAATAGGAAAGAGGTTAATTAAATGTTCTTTTTCGGCGGAGCATTTGAGAATGGCCGGTTGCCGCACCTCGAACCGATCACTTCGCACTCGCAACAAATGTCTGGTTTCCGCCCTTCCGGACCAACCTACTGCCTCCACGGCCGCACCTTCGGCATCGCCGCGGTCACCTCCACCTCGCGCAGCATGCCGCCCGCCACCAACCCATCCCGGATCCAATCCAGCGTCTGCCACCAATCCTCATAGCCGCGCCGGGCGGAGGCGATCTGTTCCGGATGGGGCCGCCAGGTGACCGGACAGGCCCGCACTTCGATTGTCCGCCATTTGTTACTGACCATTACCCTTTCGGTGCCGACCACGACGCTAACGGCATGATCGCCATGCCGGTTCCGTTTCATATCCACGGGCACGCAGCGTGGCACCGCGCCGGGCATCCAGTCGGGAGTTATTCCGGCGCGGGCCAACTCGGCCACGCTGATTGCCATCCGGATGCCGCCAAGGCTGTCGGGCAGACCGGCAACGGTGGCGGCGATCACCTCCGCGTCCTCATGGGTATAGCTGCCGAGCTTGTAGCGCCCACCATCGATCTGACAGCCAAGCGCTGCGCGTTGGATCAGCACGTATTCGAGGCCAAAGCCTCGGCCTTGCCCGCGCTCGGGGTCTGGGCGTTCTGGAAGTTCCAGCTGTGCACGTTCTTTGCCGAAGGCCCATTCCAGGGCCTGCTGTACGGCGATCATGCGCTTGGGACTGCCCTGCAGCGTGTGCTGTCCAGTGCCGGGTGACTGGCGGTGGCCTGTTCGCCCCTGCAGCTTGCGATCAAACTGGCTCATAGCACACCTCGGGCGCGCAGCCGCTCGGTGGTTACCAGGCCGCGTGCCAGCATGGCTTGGCACATGGTGTTGCTGATCATGCTGGGCGGCAAGTACCGATCCTCGTTCACCCGATCGGCGTAGAAAGCCGCGAGTTCGTCGGCGCTGGGCGGTGGGCCTGCAGCACGCGTCTTGCGGTTACCGCTGGCTGGTCGTCTGATGGCTGCGCCCGTTACGGCTTCCAAGCCGGTTGTGCTATCAAGACCAGCTCCACCTGCTTGCCTGCAGCGCTGGGCAGCGCGCTGCATGGCGCGATCCAGCGCCTTGGGGCCATCGGGAGGGGCAGGGTGATTGCTGCGGGTTTCCTGTGCCACTGCGAGGATCTGTTTTTCGGAAAGCCCGAGTTCTTCACCCCAGCGCTGGATGTGCTGCCGGGGTGGCCAGCCCTGCCACCAGCCGGGCAGCGCGGCGGGGTCGATGCCCAGCGCCAAAATCAGTGCTGCAAAAAATAGATCAAAATCGGAATCTCGCGCCTGCGCGTCCTCCTCCTCCTTTACTGGTTTCCTTAAAGGTTCTCTTACAAGGTTAGTGTCCCATTTTGAGACACGGGAATCGCCGTTTTTGAGACACGGGATTGCGCCAAAATGAGACACGGGCCCGGGTTCCAAATCGAGACACGGTGTGTGCGATGTTTCTTGCATCAACCCATTGTCATGACGCGCTTTTTCCGCCTCTGTCCCGTGTCTCAAATCGGGACACAGGATATCGGGGTCAAACGGTGCATCGTCGTCTATTTTTTGCAGGTCTTTTGCGCCAGATCCTGGTGGTGTGAAGCCTGGCTCGAAGCGGAGTAGGTACCGTGTCGGTCGATGCTGGCCTGTCCGCAGATCGACATTCCGGATCCGCCGAATAAGACCGCGCGTCTCCAGATCATCGAGATGGCGGTTCAGGGTAGCGCGCCCGATTTCGCAATCATGCGCAAGGCGGGCCTGTGAGGGGAAACAGCCGTAATCTGGGTTGTAGCGATCACACAGATGCCAGAGCACGATCTTGGTGGTGGGCTTAAGCCCCCGCTGCTGGATGGCCCAGTTGGTGGCGTCATGGCTCATGGCGCCGTCCTCCGCACCAAGGCGGCGTCAGTGCGCTGAAACGTGTCGTGACTGACCACGCGCGACGTGAACCCATGATCGGCAAGTGCGCCCAGCGCATCGTCGAGACTGCGCACCAGCACCCAGCCAAAGCCCTGCGCTTGCGCGGCATCGCGAAACGCCTCCTGAGATGGACTGAGCTGCCCCTTGAGGGATTTGAGCTCCAGGAAGAGTACACGGCCTTCGCAGAGCACGATCAAATCCGCAAAACCTGCATGCACCCCCATCCCCACAAGGATTGCCTGGCGCTTCGCCCCACGGGGACCTGCCTCGGTTACCTCATTGGCGCAGTGATGGACAATTGCCCCCTTTGGGAGGGCAAAGCGAAGAGCGACCACGACAGCGCGTTGCAGATCGGCCTCTGGTGTGCCGCGCCGCTTCATCCTCGGTCCTCCCCGTCGCGAGACTGGCGATCGCCGCGTCCGGGTGATTTAGCGTCGAGGATGACCAGCAAGATCCGCGCATCCTCGCATTCCTCTGGCGTTTCGCCGTGCTGGAGCAGAACCTTGCAGGCGAGCCGCAGCAGGTGGTCTGAATGATGGGCGACATTGGCCACGACAATGCGGGCCTCGCGGCGGCGGTCGTCGATCCAGTCTTGGCGGGCCTGATCACGCGCGCTGCGCTGGTTGCGTTTGCGGAAAGGCAGGGGGATGCTCATCGACGCATCCCCCGGCGTGCGCGGCGATGGTCCGCTGCTTCCTGATCTTCCAACCATTCCACAACAACGCTGCGGCGATAATAGATTTTCCGACCCGCACGGATGC
>Ga0105053_10010335_pt1 | contig 11663 bp, 13 predicted proteins | sample BON01_FD_78093 | JGI IMG/M metagenome (GOLD analysis project Ga0105053, IMG submission 78093) | Freshwater microbial communities from Lake Bonney liftoff mats and glacier meltwater in Antarctica - BON-01 | ecosystem: Environmental > Aquatic > Freshwater > Ice > Glacier meltwater | place: Lake...
CGATCCGCGCCAGTGCCTGCTCCAGCTGCCCCACCACAGGCAACAGCGACAGGATCAGCGCGTCCTTCTCCGCAACGGTCAGCTTGGCGAGGTCGGGGGCACGGATCACAAACCCAGCGAATCCAAGTCCCCGTGACCGCGTCAACCCAATTCTCGCCCACCTCTCCGCCTCACTCACACGCGGTCAGGCGCTACCCCAGGTGAGCAATTACGTTTGTTTTCCGTCACGCGCCCATGGCTTGGATCCTTGTCCGGCACGGCCAGCCGATGCGGCGTGAGGCGAGCCAAGGGGATGACGGTATTGTGGGCACAGAGTTCTACCGCCCACAACGCCACGACGTGCTGATCTACGACGAGCGCAGCGGCGATATCGGCGTGCACGCCAGCACCAAGGGCGAGCGCAACCTCTACCTTCGCACGCTGGGAAGATTGCTGTTCAGCGGCGAGGAGCACTTCCCGCCGGCCGGGCGCTTCACCCTCGATCCACTTACGGCGAATGGCGGTGCGTCGCTGAATTCCGACGACATCGACGGGATCCGAGGCATACGCCTGGCAGAATACCGGCGCTATTGGGGCGGCGCCTTCAAGGAAGTCGGGACCAGGAAAGCCGAGGACATTTTCGGCGCCCTGGCCCAGCGCGAGCAAACCACCTTGGCGGGAGGGCGACTGGTAAGCGCGACGTTCAAGGTGACGTTCGATGATTCGGACAAGGAGCGGTCGGTCACGATCCGTCCGCCAGGCGTCGCGCGATTTGAGCGCAACGACGATAGCGGGCTAATCGAGAATTGGCTTCGCCAACGCGGTTTCATCCTCAATGGGCAGGGCGCCGATGACGACGAAGCCGCTACCGCAGTTCTGGAAGGCGCTTGACGACCTTCCAGGTGCAGCAAGTGACCGCCGCGAGTGGTCGCTGCGGCTGGATGCTGAGTTTGCCGCGGCGCAGCGCTATCTGCGGAAGACAGGGAAGCTTGCTACTGCAGTAGATTGTCCGTCGCCGGGCGGCGATGGTTGCCCACGTGCCGTCATTAGACTTCCCACAGGAGGATTCCGGGCTGTCTGCCGCGCCTCGGTGGGGCAGTGTGACGCACTCGAACTGACGGGCTGGGATATTGGTATCGTCGAGCTGGACCGACGCCGCCTGCATGAGGATCTGGCGTCGATCTTCTGCACTCATCCGTCTGGCCCGCCCATCGATCGCGGCCGCGTTATCCATCTTGGGCAGCATGCAGTGGCGGCAGGCGTGGCAGCGCCGGTCCTCTTCCTCATTCCTGGCCCCGACATGCCTCTCTCCGATGACGAGATGCGGGACGGCGGCTTTGGGCGCGAGCGTGCGGTGCTGCTCGTACCGACCTCAGGGTCACTACTGCCCTCGCTGCGCGCGCGTCTCTCGGGTCAGGGCCACCAGGTGGTCTCGTTGGCCGAGGTGACCGCCGCGAATGCCGAGGGACTCCTGATTCCGGTTCAGCCGGTTGAGGCACTGCTGAATACGGTGCGTGGCGCACTGCATGTCCGGCTCGATGGCGTGAGACCTGGGCCACGGATTACTCTGCCAGCCGATGCCACCTGGGCCGAGATGACGTTCGTTCTCATTTCGGACGAGGTCCTCAACGTCAGTTTCCGTGGACAGACTTCGCGGTTGGAGCCCGATCAGCTGGGGGTGAAAAATCACCGATCAGGGAAGCCAACCGACGCTTGGGAACTCTTGCAGGTTTTGGCCCGCAAGGGCGGGATCATAGGGCCACTCGGCCGCGATGGCGTCGAAGAACAGAAGAAACGGAAGCAGTCCTTGACCAAGCGGCTGATGCAATCGTTCGGCATCACGGCTACGCTGGTGCGATGGAACCCAAAGGGCCGTGAGTACCAGACCGTTTTCGTGATCAGGGACGAGCGGCCGAAAGCCGTCCGCATGCGCGCTGAGCGCCGGTGAAATTTCACCAGCGGTAGACACGCCAAATGCACTTTTTTCTTCGCAGATAACGTCATGATTCCGCGGGCTCCGTCCGCGGGAGCCGCCAGGCCGCCCCCCTAGCGGCGCCCCATCCAGTGAATTTTCGTCGGTCGTCATCGATCGGGCCACGAGCCCGTCCTCGATCGACGGCGAAATTCAATGGAGCAGTTCACCCGGGATGCGGCGATGGCGCCGCGCACCCTCAAGCACATCCACAACACCGCCAGGCGCCTCGCCCGCTGCCGTAACGTCCCCGGAATGGACGCGGAGGATATCGAGCAGGATCTGTTCCTGGATCTGTGGCACCGGCGCGGTGCGCTCGACGCCGCCAAGGCAACCTTCGCCACCTACGCGGACCGCATCATCGCCCACCGCGTGGCAACGCTGACCAGCCCAACCTCGCGCCGCAAGTCGGAGCGCCAGCAGGTGGCCCTTGATGACTATGTCGATGGCAACGAGCAGCAGACCCTGGCGGACACGCTGGCTGACCCCGCCGCGCTGAGTGAGGTGGATCAGGCCCTCACCATCGACATGAAGCGGTTCATCGCCGGCCTCCCGCCGGCGTTGCAGCGTTGCTGCACCATCCTGCTGACGCCCAACCGCCGGGAAGCCTCGATGGAGGCCGGCATTCACCGTTCCTCCGTCTACGAGTCCGCGCACCGGCTGCGGAAGCTCGCCGAAGCGGCTGGGCTCAGGGAATACATCTCGACACCCCGACACTTCGAACATCGTGCCGGTAGGTGCCCGGCATGAGCAAGCATCATTCCTTGGCCGGCCGGCCGGCGGGACGGCACTGCCGTCCGACACCTCAATCAGCGCGAACTGGCCGCGCGCTGGGGCGTGTCGGTCCGGACGTTGGAGCGCTGGCGGTCCCATCGCCAGGGGCCGCCGTTCCTCAAGCTTGGCGGCCATGTGACCTACCGCCTCTCCGACGTCGAAGCCTTCGAGGAAGCGCAGCGCAAGGAGATGAGCGCCGCCTGATCCCACCCGGTTCGCTGCCGGGTCTTCCTGGAAATGCAACACCGCGGCGACGCGAAAATACCAGGACGGTCTGCTCCGCCGCGTCGGGGCCCGGCAGTATCCCATTCGACGGACCGGAGCACCGACAGAACGGAGCTCCCCCCAATGATTTTCTCCTCCCACCATCCGCCGGGTCGCCGCGCGCTCGCGCTGCTCACCGGCCTCGTCGCCATCTTCTCCTTCTCGAAGCCCGGTGTGGCCGCCGACCACGGCAAGCCGCCTGCCGCCGCGGCGTCCGCGGTGAAGCAGGCCAAGCCGCCTCTGGAAGTCCTGCGCGAGGCGCACTGGCTCAAGCACCTGCCGGAGACGATCACCGTCCCCGTCACCGGTGAGGCCAATGTGGTGATCACCAAGCGCGTGGCCGATGCCACGGTCGACGATCTCGCGTTCGCGGCCGGCGTCATGAGCCGCAATGCGCGTGCGATCCAGCGCGTGGCCAGCGACCTGCAAACCCTGCATGACCTGGCGCGCGAGGCGGGCGCCGTGGGCGCGGCGAATGCTGCCGACGCCGCGGTGCAGACCGTGCGGGGGCTGAAGTGAGCGCCCCGTTCACCCCGGCGCCGACCCACGGCTTCCGGATCATTTCCGCCGACGAGCGCATGGCCGAACGGCGCGGCATCAAGGGCGTGCTGGCCGGCGTCTCGGGCATCGGCAAGACCTCGCAGTTGTGGTCGCTCGATCCCGCGACCACGCTGTTCGTGAACCTGGAGGCCGGCGAACTTGCCGTCCAGGGCTGGCCCGGTGACGAGGTGCGGGTCCGCGACTGGGAACTGGCACGCGACATCGCCTGCTGGATCGGCGGTCCCAACCCGGCAATGCGCGCCGACCAGGCCTGCGACACCACGCACTACGCCCGGGTCTGCGCCGCCTTCGGCGACCCCAGTCTGCTGGCCAAGTACCAGACGATCTTCGTCGACTCGACTACGGTTGCCTCCCGGCTGTGCCTGCAATGGTGCAAGGGCCAGCCGCAGGCGCTGTCGGATCGCAGCGGCAAGCCCGACCTGCGCGCCGCCTACGGGCTGCTCGGCCAGGAAATAATCGGTTGGGTCACGCATTTGCAGCACGTGCCGGACAAGAACGTCTGGCTGGTCGGCATCCTCGACCGGAAGATCGACGACTTCAACCGGCCCTACTTGGCGCTGCAGATCGAGGGCGCCAAAACCTCGCTCGAGTTGCCCGGCGTGGTCGACGAGTTGATCACGCTGGCCGAACTGCGCGGCCCCGACGACAAGCCGTACCGCTCCTTCATCTGCACGACGCTCAACCCGCTGGGCGTCCCGGCGAAGGACCGGTCCGGCCGCCTGGCGACGATCGAAGAGGCGCATCTCGGCCGGCTGATGGCGAAGATTCGGCGCCCGATGACCGCGCCGCCGACGGCGCATTTCCAGATCGCGCTGCCGCCCGACACCCCGGTGCCCGTCGCGCCCGCGACCCCCAATCCCACAATGACCCAGGAGGGCTGAGCCATGTCCGGCAGCTTCACGCACGACTTCAACGGCGCCGACGTGCAGCAGAACACCTTCGACCTGATCCCCGCCGGCACGCTGGTGAAGGTCCGGCTGACCATCCGCCCCGGTGGCGTGGGGCCGGAAGGCTGGGTGACCCAGAGCCGCACCAGCGAGCCGCAGTACCTCAACACCGAGGCGGTGGTGCTCGATGGCCCCCATGCCCGCCGGCGCATCTACACGCGCGTCGGCCTGCGCGGCAAAGGCGGCCAGGGCGCCGACGATTCCTATGGCAACCGCGGCCGGTCGCTTATCCGCGGCATCCTGGAGAGCGCCCGCGGCATCGCCGGCAAGGACACATCCGACCGGGCACGTGGAGCCCGCGTCATCGGCGGCTACGGCGACCTGAACGGAATCGAGTTCGTCGGCCGCATCGGCATCGACAAGGATAAGTCCGCGCCCACGGAGGACGGGCGCAACGCCATCGCCGCCGCGATCGGTCCCGACCACCCGGACTACGCGCGGGTCATGGGCACGGTGCCGGTCATGGCGTCGTTGCACCACCCCGGCATGGCGGCACCGCCGCATGGCGCTCCGATAGCCGTCGCTCCGCCCAACGCCAACAACGCGCCCTGGATTGCACCCGCTGCGCCGACCGCGCCGACCGCACCCACGTCGGACCCGGCCAGTGCCGCGCCGTTCTGGGCACGCTGAGGAGGGACCCAGATCATGATCCCCCGCGACTACCAGCGGGCGGCGGTTGCCGCCGCCCGCAGCAGGATCGCCAGCCACGGCAACACCCTCATCGCACTCCCGGTGGGCGCTGGCAAAACTGCCGTGGCAGGCTTCTACATCGGCGAAGAGTCGGAGCAGGACCCGACCGCCAGCTTCCTGGTGCTGCAGCACACCGACGAGCTGATCGAGCAGAACCGCCGCACCATCGGCGCGGTCACCGGCCTGCCCGCCTCGATCGTCAAGGCCGAGCGCGACGATTGGTCCGGCCGCATCGTGTTCGGCAGCGTGCAGACGCTGGCCCGCGCCGTCCGGCAGGTACGCATGCCACGCCTCTCCCATCTCGTCATCGATGAGTGCCATCGCGTCGCTGCCGACAGCTACCAGTCGATCATCGCCAACGCCCGCGCCGCCAACCCCGGGATCAAGCTGCTGGGTCTGTCCGCCACCCCCGAGCGCGGTGACGGGCGCAGCCTGCGCAAGACCTTCTCTAACATCGCCTTCCACCTGCCGATCGCCACCCTGATCACCCAGGGCATCCTGGTGCCGCCGCGCACCTTCACCATCGATCTCGGCGTCTCCGAGGACCTCGACCAGGTCGGCGCCACCGCCGGTGACTTCGATATGCACGCCGCCGCCCGGGTGCTGAACCGGGCCGTGCTCAACGAGGCGGTGGTCGCCCATTGGCAGGAAGGGGCCGCCGACCGGCGCACCATCGCCTTCTGCGCCACGGTGGTCCATGCCGAGGCGGTCGCAGCCGCCTTCCGCGCGGCCGGAATCACCGCCGCCACCGTCACCGGGGAGATGCCTGCCAGGGAGCGCACTGCGCTGCTGGCGCAGTTCGACCGTGGCGAGGTGCAGGTCATCACCAACTGCATGGTGCTGACCGAGGGCTTCGACAGCCAGCCGGTCGGCTGCATCATCGTGCTGCGCCCCATGCTGCATCGCGGCACCTTCGTGCAGGCGATCGGGCGCGGGCTACGCAAGGTCGATCCCGAACGCTTCCCCGGCGTGGTGAAGACCGACTGCCTGGTGCTGGATTTTGCCGGGGCCGCGCTGCGGCACGGTTCGATCGAGCACGACGGCACCCTCGCCGAGGAGGAGGACGAGGAGGCCGGCAAGGCCCCCTACAAGATCTGCCCGGGCTGCGAGGCCGAGGTGCCGCTGGGCACGGTGGCCTGCCCGTTCTGCGGCCACGCCACGCCAACGCGAATTGCTCTTCGGCGCCGGGGACAGCAATCCCACGCTGGACTTCGGCCTGTCGAAATACGCCGCGAACTGCCGGCTGAACTTCCTCTGGCACCGGCCGCAGATCATTGCGGCAGTGTTCCCGCAGGGCATGGGGAGGGCGGCGTGAACCATGACGCTCACCACCGCACCGCCCAGCCTGTGCGCCGTCTGCCGGCGCCCGGAGCGTGGCTTTGGCTGGTCCGCCCCGACACGGGCGAGACAGCCGCCGCGTTCGGCATCCTTCTGCTGCATCACCTGCCAACGCTTCTGGGCGCACTTGGCCGGGAGGTCGTTCGCCATGGTTGACCTCACCGAACAGGAGAAGGCGGCAATGCGCGCCGCCATGCGGCCGGTCGCCGAGATCATGGCCGAGATCGGCTGGACCACCCCGCTCAACGCGCTGACCGAGGCGCAGGTGCTGACGCTGATCGAGGTCGCCGTGGGCGGCTTCCAGGACGCGATGCGGGCCACCACGCGCATCGACCCGATGGAGGTGCCCTTCTGATGCCGGACACCCCGCTCGACTTCAACCATCGCGACAAGCCCGCCACGGCGGCCGAGGTGATCAACACCGCGACCGACACGGCCATCGTCGCCGACACCGGCACGCGGCCGCGGCGCGACTATCTCGGCGGCTCCCGCCTCGGCGACCCCTGTGCCCGCCGGCTGCAATACGAGCACCTGGACGTGCCACGGGATCCCGGCACCGCCTTCTCCGCGCAGACGTTGCGCATCTTCGCGGTGGGTCATGTCTTCGAGGACCTGGCCATCGGCTGGTTGCAGCGCGCCGGCTTCGACATCCGCACCCGCAACCGCGTCGGTGAACAGTTCGGCTTCTCGGTCGCCGGCGGGCGGGTGCAAGGCCACATCGACGGCGTCGTCGTCACCGCACCCGATGCCACCGCCGCGGTCGTGGCCGTGCCGGCGCTGTGGGAGTGCAAATCGGCGAACGCGCGCAACTGGAAGGAGATCGTCCGGCGCGGCGTCGCCGCGGCCAAGCCGGTCTACGCGGCGCAGGTGGCACTCTACCAGGCCTACATGGGCCTCGCCGAAACGCCGGCGCTGTTCACCGTGGTGAACCAGGACACCTGCGAACTCCACCACGAGATGGTCCCCTTTGATGGCGCGCTGGCCCAGGCGACAAGCGACAAGGCGGTCCGGGTGCTTCAGGCCTGCGATGCCGGCGAGTGGCTGCCGCGCGTTGCCATAAATTCCGACCACATGGAATGCGCCCGCTGCTCCTGGCGCAGCCGGTGCTGGGCGTGAGCGCGATGCTGACCGATCCGCCCGCCGCCACCGCCGCAATTGCTGTCGATCCGGCCATGGCCGCCACCTACGCCGCCTTCGTGTTCGGCTGGTGCGATGGCTGGGTGGCGGTGCGGGCGTTGGCCGAGAAGGGCGGGCCCGAACGGCCGCCGCATACGCCCTTCCTGCCGGCCGACACGGACCTGCCGGCCAAGCTCGCGGTCCAGGCGCAATGGGCCGCCGATGCCGGCATGGCGCTCTACGTCATCCCCGGCACCGTCACGGCGGCGGGATTGGCCAGTGCCGGACATGTCGCACAGATGCAGGTGATCCTGGTCGATCTCGACCAGGGTGACATCGCGGCCGAGCGGGCGCACCTGGTGCACCACCTCGGCGCTCCCGGCCTCGAGGTGGTCTCCGGCGGCGTGACCCCCGAGGGCCAGGCCAAGCTGCACCTCTACTGGCGCCTCACCGAACCGGCATCCGGCACCGATATCGCGGCAGTGTGCCGGCTGCGCCACGCCATCGCCGTCAAGGCCGGCGGCGACCCGGCATTCCGATCGGCGCACCAGCCGATCCGGGTGGCGGGCTCCCTACACGCCAAGGGCGGCAACCGCCGCCTCGTCGCCATGGCGTCAGCCGAGGGCCTCCACCGAGACCTCGCCGAGTTCACCGAGGCGGTGATGGCCATGCCGCCGCTGCCGGGTGTGGGCAGCGATGCGGCGATGGACCCGGGTGCCGATCCACTGGACTTCAACGACGCGGCCACCGCGCGCGGCGAGGTCGCCGATCTGTTCGGCCAGCGCATCCGCGAGGGCGGGGCCGATGGGGTGACCCGCTTCGAGGCGCTGTCCCGCATCATCGGCTACTGGATCCGGCGCTGCCGCGAAGGCCACGCCACCCCCACCCAGGCCTGGCAGGAGATCAGCGACTACAACGCCGCCCGCTTCGACCCACCCTGGCCCGAGGATCGGCTGCGCCAGGAGGCGGAGCGGTTGTGGCGTCGGGACGGCGCGGCCCATGGCGGTGCTGGCGAAGCCGGCGGCGCCGATGGCACACCTGACGCCGCCGGTGGGGGCGCTGACGACGAGCCCCTGCCCGTGGGGTTCACTGAGGACGCGCTCGCCAGCGAGTTCAGCACACAACACGGCGACGACTGGCGCCACGTCGCCATCTGGGGCGCCTGGCTGACCTGGACCGGCGGGCGCTGGGAGCGCGAAGGCACGCTGCGCGCGTTCGATCTGGCCCGCCATATTTGCCGCGCAGCGGCCAACCGCGCGAACAGCGCCAAGGTCCGCGCCAGGCTGTCCCAGGCCTCCACCGTGGCCGCAGTGGAGCGGCTTGCCCGCGCCGATCGCCAGCATGCCATGACCGCGGAGATCTGGGATCGGGATTCCTGGCTGTTGAACACCCCTGCCGGGATCGTCGATCTCCGCACAGCGGCACTCGCACCCCATGATCGCGCCCTGTGCATGACCAAGATCGCCACCGCCACGCCGCAGGGCGGGTGCCCGGCCTGGCTGGCCTTCCTGGCACAGGTCACCGGCGGTGACGCCGACCTGCAATCCTATCTCCAGCGCGTCGTCGGCTACGGCCTCACTGGGGTGACCACCGAGCACGCGCTGTTCTTCCTCTACGGCACCGGTGCCAACGGCAAGTCGGTGTTCGTGAATACCCTCACCGCCATCCTCGGCGACTACGCCACCGTGGCCCCGATGGACATGTTCATGGCCACCCACGGCGACCGCCACCCCACCGACATGGCGGGGCTGCGGGGTGCCCGCATCGTCACCTCGGTGGAAACCGAACAAGGCAGCCGCTGGGCCGAGAACAAGCTCAAGGCCCTCACCGGCGGCGACCGCATCACCGCACGCTTCATGCGGCAGGACTTCTTCGAGTTCACCCCGCAGTTCAAGCTGCTCGTCGCAGGCAACCACAAGCCGTCGATCCGCAACGTCGACGAGGCCATGCGCCGCCGGCTGCACATGGTGTCGTTCACCGTCACCATCCCGCCAGGGCAGCGCGACAAGCGGCTGCCCGAGCGGTTGCTGGCCGAGCGGGACGGCATCCTCGTCTGGGCGCTGGAAGGGTGTCTGGCGTGGCAGCGCGTCGGCCTCCGCCCGCCCGCCACGGTCCTCGCCGCCACCGATGAGTATTTCGAGGCCGAGGACGCCTTGGGTCGCTGGCTCGACGAACGCTGCGAGACCGGCGCCAGCCACATCGAGATCACCGGCCGGCTCTTCGCCAGCTGGAAATCCTGGGCCGAAGCGGGGAGCGAGTTCGTCAGCTCCAGCAAGCGCTTCTCCGATGCCCTGACCAATCGCGGCTTCCAGCCACAGCGCGATGGCGGTGCACGCCGCTTCCGCGGGCTACGCCTGCGCGAGCCCATCCCCACCACCGCCCCATGCAGTTTTGATAGAGGACAACAGCAATGAAAGCCACCACGAACGCGCTTCGTAACGTTTCGATAACGGATGTGACGGGTTGCCCTCAAATACCCGTCACGCGCGTGCGCATGCGCGCGCAACCGGGTGTTTCCGGTACACCCGTCACATCCGTCATCGAAACAAAAAACTCCGCTCACCAGCCTGCTCAGTCTTGACCTCGGCAGCACCCTCGGGTGGGCAGTCCAGCTACCTGACCGCAGCATCACCTCGGGGACCGCGACCTTCCGGCCAAGCCGGTTCGAGGGCGGTGGCATGGCGTGGCTGCGCTTCCGCCGATGGCTGGACGGCATGGCCACCACCGCCGGACCGTTCGGCAGCGTCGTATTCGAGCAGGTGCGGCGCCACGCCGGCACCGCTGCGGCCCACGTCTATGGCGGCTTCCTGGCGCATCTGAGCGCATGGTGCGAGCAGGCCGGCGTTCCCTACCAGGGCGTCCCAGTCGGGACCATCAAGCGCTTCGCCACGGGCCGCGGCAATGCCGACAAGGCGGCGGTGATCGCGGCGATGCAGGCCCGCGGCTTCGAACCTGTCGACGACAACGAGGCCGACGCCCTTGCCCTGCTGTTGTGGGCCATCGAGACCCGCGGAGGCCAAGCATGAGCCTGCCCGGCGCACCGCGGCCGCCCCGCTCCTACCTGGATCGGGGTCGCACACCAACCGACAGCACGGCACTGGACGCCATGCGCCAACAGGCGTGACACCAGCACGGTATTGCCGCGCTGAACATTTCCGAGATCACCGATCCCTGGCTGCGCCAGGCGATCACCAACGAAGCAACACGCCGGTGGGGACGCCGGCACGGAGGGTATGGTTATGGCCGCTAGGAAACGCCGCCCCAAGATCGCACTCAGCGTGCTGGAGGAGCTGGCGAAGCCTTCGCCCTGGCGGCGGCAGCACACCGAGTTTGAGCCTCCGAGCTACGATGCGGACCCCGAGACGGGCCGTATGGTCACGCACCACCGGGCGGTCGACACGCTTGGGCTGATGCTGCGCAACGGCACGATCGGCCAGGAGCTCTATGACACCAGCTTGCTGTTCCGGGCACTGTTCCGCAAGGCAGCGATCGATCGTGTGATGACGACGTCCTTCCTGCGGCTGCCGGGACAGCGGGTGGATCACCTGTCGGAGACCAACGTCCATGCCAGGATCAAGATCGCCGACGCCATGGACGTGCTCGGTGGCCATGACACCGCGGTCGGTTCCTGCGCCTGGCACGTGCTGGGCTGTGAGGCCTCGGTGCGGGAATGGGCACTGCGGCAAGGCTGGTCGGGCAGACCGATCGCGCCGCAAAACGCGCAGGGCATGCTGGCCGCGGCCCTGGGTGTGCTGGCGGTTCACTTCGGCCTGCTGTCACGTCGGCGAGCGGCGTGATTGGAGCACGCGATCAAAGAAAAATGCGGACGGTGTAGTTGCGCGTAGAAGAGCGAAAGAATGTCGTGTTGCACAGCAGAAATCCGCAAGGCTATTATCTGCCTATACCCCGTTCACGCGATAATCCGGAACTCCGTTGGGTCGATGACACGAAAATTGTCGGTTACCTGATCGCAGTATGTGGTCCAGTTCCGTGGCACGTCGTCGCGGAGGAAATTGAGCATC
>Ga0105053_10010339_pt1 | contig 11659 bp, 6 predicted proteins | sample BON01_FD_78093 | JGI IMG/M metagenome (GOLD analysis project Ga0105053, IMG submission 78093) | Freshwater microbial communities from Lake Bonney liftoff mats and glacier meltwater in Antarctica - BON-01 | ecosystem: Environmental > Aquatic > Freshwater > Ice > Glacier meltwater | place: Lake...
GTCTTGAGTAGAAAAAATATTACAAGAAGACCAAGAAACCTCAGCACCTAATGCAGTCAATGTTTCAATTAAAACAGCAGTTTGGATAGTCATGTGTAAACAACCAGCGATACGAGCACCAGCTAATGGTTGTTCAGCTCCAAATTCTTCACGAAGAGACATTAAGCCTGGCATTTCAGCCTCTGCTAACATAATTTCTTTTCTTCCCCATTCAGCTAATGTGATATCTGCTACTTTAAATCCTAATTTTTCAATTGTGTTCATAAGATATTTTTTTACTTTTTAATACTATACAAATTTACGTAATTCATTTTGAATATTATTAATGAGTTTTGATTAAATTAAATCATTTTCACTTATCGATTCAATTTCTGCTTTTTTCTTAAACAAACTTTTTAAATAATCGATAATACTATAGGCAAATGGAACAAATAGAATCGTAATAAACATTGAACTTGTTAATCCTCCGATTAACACCCATGCCAATCCATTTTTCCATTCTGCACCTGAGCCTTTTGCAATTGCAATTGGAATCATACCAATAACCATTGCAATAGTGGTCATTAAGATTGGTCGCATACGTTCACGAACCGCTTCTAAAAGTGCGTCATACGTACTTTTTCCTTCAGCTTTCAAATGATTTGTGAAATCGACTATTAAAATAGCATTTTTAGCAACCAAACCTAGTAGCATCAACAAACCAAGCATCGTAAAGATTCCCATATTTGATGAAGAAAGATTCAGCGCAAACATTGCTCCGTAAATAGCTCCAAATAAAGAGAATACAACAACTAATGGGTAGATGTAGTCATCATACAATGCAATCATGATTAAGTAAACTAATATTAACCCAATCAACATTGCTCTTCCCAATGCGCCCATTCCTTCTTTTTGTCTTTTAACTTCACCTCCCCAAATTAAACGTACATTTTCATTTAATGGTTTTTTATTCAAGTAATCGTCTATTTTAGCAGCTACTGTACCTGCTGCTGCACCTTGAACATAAGCTCTAATAGTTGTAGAACTCAATCTGTTTTTTCTTTCCAAAGAAGCAAATCCATTTCCAAGAGTGATGTTTGCAAATTCATTTAAAACGATTGTGTTTCCTTTGCTCGTAGTAAAACTCATGTTCTTGATATCGTCAATATTTTTACGGTCACCTTTATCTAACATTACACGTATGTCGTACTCATTACTGTTTTCAGCAAAGTTCGACTCGGTATTTCCTGAAAGGGAATTTTGAAGTTGCATCCCAACTAAAGCAATCGGTAAACCTAATTGTCCCATTTTTTCACGATCCAATTCAATTCTAATTTCTGGAGTTATGTCGTCCGTAGAAATTGTTGGGTCTTTTGCTCCCGGAATAACCAAAATAGCTGCTTTAATTCTTCTAGCTTCGTCCATCAATAATTCAGAGTCATTACTAGCTAAGAATATTTCGATAGGTGCTTCTTCTGATTCAACCATTCCTATATTAATCGCCTTCACTTCAATTCCTGCAAATTTATTTTGAATGCTTTTACGGATTTCCGTCATGTAAATGGCTGTTTCAATCGTATCTTGAACATGGTCTTTTAATTTTACCGTCAACTCAGAACGAGATTCATTCCCAAAAGATGCGGCACCCATACCATTACTTGGGCCACCAACGTTAGAGAATACCATTTTCACTTGTGGTTGCGCCAAAATAAATTTCTCTATTTGAAGTGTTGTAGAATTGTTTTCAGCAAATGGGGTACTTTTACTGTATTTCAGTTTCACCATGAATTTACCTTGATCTCCTTGCGCTACAAACTCTTGTCCAACAATCCCAGTTTTCATCATCATTACAAGTGCTACTGGAAGCACGAAAAGAATCGTTACAAATCCAACCCATTTGTGATTTAAAACCCAAGCTGTTAATTTAACATATTGATCTGTAAAGAGTTCTATTCTTCTTTCGAACCAAATTAAAAAACGTTGAAATGGATTTTCTTTTCGAAGAACAGTCTCTTTTGCCAATCTTGAAGCCAGCCAGGGTGTCAATGTGAAACATACAAATAACGACATCAAGGTAGAAATTACAACTACTATTGAGAATTGGTGTAAAATGTCTGAAATAGTACCTTGAACAAAAACAACCGGAGTAAACACTACAACATCGACCAATGTAATTGCTAATGCTGTAAATCCAATTTCATTTCGTCCGTCCAAAGCTGCTTGACGATTGGTTTTACCCATTTTTAAATGCCGGTAAATATTTTCTAATACAACAATCGAATCGTCAACTAATATCCCGATAACCAGCGACATAGCTAAAAGCGTCATTAAGTTTAATGTGTATCCTAGAAAATACATAACAATAAAGGTAGAAATCAAAGATGCTGGAATAGAAATCAAGACAATGAATGCATTTCTGAAACTGTGTAAGAATAACATCATGACTAATGCAACCAATAAAATAGCTAATTCTAGATCATGAAAAACGGCATCAACAGCTTCAATTGTAGGTATGGATGTATCTGTAGCTACAGTGAATTTTAAGCCTAATTTTTTATATTTAGCTTCTAATTCAGTGAATTTTTCTTTAGACAATTTAGACATTTCTACGGCATTTGCGTCCGCTTGTTTTTTGATTCTTAGTCCAATACCGTTAACTCCATTGAACCGACTTATCGAAAGTTGATCTACTTCTCCGTCATAAACATCCGCAATGTCTTTTAATCGAACAGTAGAGTTTCCATTGGAAGTTAAAATCAAATTTTGTAAATCAGAAATTGTTTTATATTTCCCTGCTAAACGTACAGTCATTTGTTCTCCAACGTCTTTAACTTTTCCTGTTGGGAACTCAATATTAGCTGACGTAATTACTTGATTTATAGATGCTAGAGAAAGTCCAAGTAATTTCACTTTATCTTTGTCAATATTTACTCTGACTTCTCTTTTTTCTCCTCCTAAAACATTGATTTCAGCAACACCTGGAGTTTGTTTTAACAAGGGTAGAATTTCTTCGTTCATCAATTCGTAGAACTCTCTATCGTTTAACTTTTCACAGGTTGTACTAACCTGTAAAACGGGAAAAGAATTTATTTCTATCTTTGAAACAACAGGTGTTTCGCTTCCACTTGGCAACGTTCTTTTGATACTTTCAATTTTACGTTGCGCATCTTGCATCACAACGTCTAATTCTACAGAATTATTAAATTCAAGTAGAACTATCGATGCGTTTTCCAATGAAAAAGAAGTAACTTCATTGATGTTTTCAAGTCCACTTAGTGCATCTTCCATGGGTTCGGAGACTTGAGATTCAACTATAGAAGGGGATGCTCCAGGATAGGGAGTAGTCACCGTAATGATTGGTGGTGCAAAATCGGGTAATAATTGGTAACTAAGTTGATTATAACTCAATAAACCACCTCCGATTAGAATTGTAAAGATTACAATAATTAAAGAAGGTCTTTTTATAGCTAATTCTGTAATTGTCATGATGTTATCGGCTTTAATTACTTAGTAATTACATTTGAATTATTCTGAACGTTGATTTGCCCTTTTACAATAAGAATGTCGTTTTTAGAAATTCCATCGATTATTTCGATGAATTCTCCGTCGCTTGTTCCTGCTGTAAATGATACTCTTTTTGCTTTTCCATTTTTAACTACAAAAACTTGTGGCTCTTTTGAAGAACCTAACAATGCTTTTCGAGGAATAGAAAGTGCATTTACTGTTTTAGAGTTTTGAAGTAGAACAGAGCCATACATTCCTGCCATTAATGGAGTTTCAATTGAGTTTGCAATTGTTATTTCAACTTTGAAATTGTGACTGGCATCTGCTTTAACAGAGATGTTCGATACTCTTCCTGAGAATTTTTTATTCGCATACACATCTGCCTGAACGTTAACTGTTTGTCCAACTTTAAATTTTAAAATGTCTCTTTCTGGGACTGATATGTTTAATTTTAAAGAAGAGATATCTGTCAATTCAAGAATTGGTGTACCTACATTAACTACACTTCCTAAATCAATCATTTTTTTAGTTACAACCCCAGAAAATGGTGCTGAAATTGTAGCATTTTTTAATTGTTTTTTAATTTGTTTCACTTGTGTTTGGGCTGATTTTAACGCTAATTTTGTTTTTTCACTTTGCACACCAGAAATAACATTGTCTTTGATTAAATTAGAGTTTCTAGTATCATCATTTCGTTGACCTTCCACGTTTATTTCAGCATTTTCTAATTGAATAGTTAACATTTCATCATCTATTTTTGCTAAAAATTGTCCTGCAGAAATTTTGTCTCCTTCTTGAAATCCAAGTTTAATGATTTTACCAGCACCATCAGAGCCGATTGTATTCATTCTGAATGGATCGAATGTACCTAAGAACGAAAATGAATTTTCAAATGAATGAAAATTTGGTTTATTCACTTCCACTAAAATTGCGGTGGTTGTATCGTGAATGTATAATTTACTATCTACTTTTTGTTTGTTAGATTTCAATTTAATGATACTAAAAATAATTAGTATCAACGTAATCCCTAAAATTGTAAGTACTCTCCTATTCATGATTTTTTATTTTAAATTACCTGTAGATTTTAAGAAGTCTAATTCAGCTTGACGCAATTGAACGTATGAAGAAATGACATTTGTTTGTGCCTGATTTAAATCGTTTTCAGCTTTGATCATATCATTAGAAGAAACAACACCTTCTTTAAATGAGATTTCCATTTGGTTATAAATATTTTCAGAAAGTTTTAGCTGCTCTTTCGAAATCATCAATGAATTGATTTGAATTTCCACCTGTTTCTTAGCGTTGTCTGTCGCCATTGCTAATTGTTGATCGATTAATTCTAATTGATTGTTTAATTTGTCGGCTTGAATACGATTTACTTTCGCTTTATTGTGTTTTTCAAAACCATCAAATAAAGTCCAATCAATTCTGACTCCAATCATACCAAAACTTATTCCTTTAGAAAAATTAGTTTCAGGTCTGATGTTGTAACTATAATTGTAGGCTGCATAGAATGAAAAAATAGGTAAATACCCCATTTTAATACCACTTTTTTCAAGTGAATTTAATTCCTTTTGAGCATTGATAATATCTAATTCAGTGTTGTGACTATCAGATTTATCTAAGATTATCGATTTTTCGATTAGTCCGTCCGTTACTAAAGTGACAGAAGCGTCAACGTCTAAACCAACCAGTATTTTTAAAAGATATTCTAATTGATTTTTAGTTGATGTTAATTTTTGTTGCTGATTAACAAGGTTTAATCTATTCACATTTAATTTGTCAGCTTCAATTGAAAGCATCATTTTTTGAGAAACCAATGCATTGATATTGGTAATCAACTTGTCGGTATTCGTTAAATTACTTTCAACGAAATTAAGTTGTTTTGTAATCGCTTGTAAGTTAAAGAAAGTTTGATATACTTGATATTGTGTACCTTGACTTGTTAATTTACTTTGCAATTCAACAATCTTTTGATTCACTTTCAACGAATTTAATCCTGAGTTTAGTAAAGGATTATAAATTGTTTGACTTAATTGAACCGTGTTTCCAAAATTATAGGGAACTCCGAATTGAACCACAGTGTAAGTTCCTTCTTTTCCACCTGAAAATTCTGCGGGAAACAACTGACCCGGAATCATAGGATAATATCTGTAATCACCTGTGTAAGTTACTTTTGGTAATAACGAAGCTTTATACGCCTTGATTTGAGCTTCGGTGCTTGACACTTCTAATCGAGCATTTTTTAATGTTAAGTTTGCTGTGTCAGCCATTTTTAGACACGTTTCTAGATCTAGTGTTTGACAAGAGCCATTAAGTCCGACGAAAAGAAAGAGTAGCAGAAAAATTTGTTTTCGTTTTTCTTTCATTTTCAATAAACTTGGTTTTGTTGTTTTTTCAAAGTTCATTTTCGTTGTGTTTAAATTTTGTTTATTTTATTTGCATTATTTTGAAGGGAATAAATATCCAACAATCATCTCTGTAACATATTGTTTGTGAATTATTAATTGCTGCGTGTAGTCTTCGTTTTTTAATGAATGGATTGCTTGAATCATTGGTTTTGCAATAAATGGAAAATGACAGTTAGACATCATTAGCAAGATGATGCTCATAAGGTCAATTTTTCTCATTTCCCCACTTTTTTGAGCTTCAGTAATTTGTTCAAATATTTTAGAATCATTCAATTCAGTCATAATGTCTAAACAATCGAAAAATGATTTATCCTTTTTCCCTAGTTCATTCACTATGAAATTTGGAATCTCAGGATATTTTGATAAAAAGTCATATTCTTTATCAATGAAAACCTTCGTCTTGTTTATAAGTGACATATTTCCTTTGAAGATATCAATCATCGAAAGAGTAAAATCTTTTATCACAGAAGAAACAACGATGTCAAACAAATGCCCTTTGCTTTTGAAATAATAATTCACTAAAGCTACATTCATTCCAGCTTCCTTCGCAATTTCTCTAGAAGTACAACCATTGAATCCTTTAGAAATGAAAACACGTCGTGCAGCATCTTGAATTTTTGTCTCTGTTGTATGATCTCTTTCCATTTTGCCTATTGTTTTTCACAAAAATACTCTATTTTTAAACAAGCGTTTAAAAATAATTGATTTTTTTATCTATTTTTTTAATATAGTTTTTAACTATTTGATTAATAATATTTTATAATTTAATTCGCAGATTAAAACTATTGTTTAACAAAAATAGCTAATAAGCTTCTGATGTAGGATTTGAAAATAGGTAAATTGTTATGCCAATAAAAAAAGGCGTAGCAAAATGCTACGCCTTTTTTTAAATGATGAATCACTTATTTAATCAACTTTAATGTCTTTTAATTTTAATTCAACTACTTTTCCGTATTGCGCTAATTTCTTTTTGTCAATTACTTTTGAGTTACCGTAAATAGTAATAACTCTTGGTCTGTTTTGAATGTTTGATTTGTAGAAATTAACGATGTCGTTGAATGATAGCGTGTTGTATAATTTATATTCATCTACAAGTGGAGATTGAGTATATCCCATTTGTCTTCCTTTTTCTATGTTTGATGAAATGTTTCTAAAACTTGGGAAGTTGGATGAGATTGAATTTATTAAACCTGATTTAATCATATCGATACGTTCTGGTTTTTCAGGCATTTTTAAAAGGATATTATCCATAACTGCTATCGCATCCAATGTTTTATCTCCTTGACAACCTACATAAGAATAGAATGTTCCTGGATTATTTTTACGAATAGGATTTATGAAAGAACCACTTGTGGTATATGCTAAAGATCGGTATTCACGGATTTCTTGCATTAATATTCCTGAAAAACCATCACTTAAGTATTGATTGAATGCTTCTGCGTTTACTTTGTCAACTGTGTTTCCTGAAAAATTTGGAGTGTTAATTAAAAAGTATACCTGACTTTGAACCGCATTTTTATCATTGATGAAGTAAATAATGTTTTCTTTTATTTCTTTCGTTTTTTTATCAGATAATTCTACTTTTCTATTTGTGTTTACTAATGGGAAAGTAGATGAAATCATTTCTTTTACTTTCTCACTAGAAAGTGTTCCTACAAAATGGTATCTCGCATCATATTTAAATGTTTTATTATATGCATTTAAAATATCACTCGTTTTTAATGTTTTGATTTCCTTTAAAGTAGCTCGAGTTAAATTAGACGAATTTTCTCCAAATCGAGCAAATTCTAATAATGATCTTCCCATTGAACTAGGATCTTTTTTCTCAGAATCTCTTTCGGATGTTATACCTTCAACAATATTCTTTAATGAAGTTTCATCTACGATTGGTTCATAAACCAACGATTTAATAAGAGGTAATGCTTTTTGTAAGTTGTTTTCAATTCCATTAAATGTAATTGTAAAACGATTCTTATTTACATCGGCATAATACGTTATTCCTAACAATGCAAAAGCTTCCTTTATTTGTTCTCTAGAATGCTCCTTTGTATAGAAATAATTGAATAATGAACTTGCGATATCTAGATTCTTGATGGAGTCTTCTCCAACCATACGTTCAATTTTTAAAGTAAATAGGTCATTTACAGGGTTTTGTGTTACATATAATTTTGAGCTTGGAATCAACTCAATTGTTTGTGCATCTTTTGTGTAGTCTAAAATTCTCGGACTATCAGATGAAGTTACAGTAGATAAGAAGTTCGTAGCGTACTTAGAATTAATTGGCTTTTCAACAGTTACAGGTTTGAAACCAGGTTTATTCAATTTATCTTTCTTAGGTGACCCCATTGTTGAATGCAATGCAAAGTGATTGTCTCCGAAGTATTGATTTGCAACTCTCATGACATCTTCTTTCGTTAAATCCTCAATTACTTTTGTTTGACTTAAGAAATTTTCCCATGTTGATCCTTCGCTGAAAACTTGAACTAAACTCATTACTCGGTCCTCAATATTTTCTAATTCTTCTTTTCGATGGCGAGACATTTCTTGTTTAATGATTTGTAAATCTTTGTCAGAAAATTCTCCTTTTTTGATCTTATTGATTGCGTCATATATTAAAGCTTCTGCCTCGTCGAATGATTGTCCAATTAATTTGGGGATATAATAAAGTGTTGTAGCGCCATCGTCATTGTAGTTTAAAGACATTGTTCCAGCATCCATTATTTTACCTTCTAATCTCAATTTATTTAAAGCGCCAGTTTCTGATTCGTTTTGAAGAAGTCTTGAAAATACATCGATTACAATTTCATCTTTGTTCCCTTTTTTAACTGTTTTATATCCTAATAATCCAATTTTTATTGGTGTATAACTTACTTCAACAACTTCTTTTTTATCAAATTTACTCTGAGCATAATTTGGAAATACTGGAATTGGAGCTGAACGTAACTTTGAGAATTTTTCTTTGATGACTGCAATCGTTTTTTCTAAATCAAAATTTCCAGAAAGCACCAATGCCATATTGTTTGCTACATAATACGTATTAAAATAGGCATACATTTTTGTCAATGAAGGGTTTTTCAAATGCTCTGTAGTTCCAATCGTACTTTGAGTTCCGTAAGGGTGTGTTTTAAATAGTTGAGTATGAACATCTTCTATTAGTTTACTAAACGGACTATCCATTCCTTTGTTTTTTTCTTCGTAAACGACCTCTAATTCAGATTGAAAAGAACGAAATACTGGATGTTGAAATCTATGAGAATATAATTCTAACCATTTATCAATTTGATTTCCAGGGAATTCATTGTGGTATACTGTCATGTCATTTGCTGTAAAAGCATTTAAACCTGTACCACCTATGCTTTTTATTAATTTATCAAACTCAGTTGGATTTGCCAATTTTGATTGCTGAATACTTTGATTATTGATTAAGGATTGGATTCTCTTTCTTTCAACTTCATCCTTAGTTTGCCCTAATAAGTCGTAGTAGTAAATGATTGAATCCATAAACGGTTTTTCTTTTGAAAAATCTGAACTGCCTAATTGTTCTGTTCCTTTAAACAGTAGATGCTCTAAATAGTGAGCCATTCCAGTTGCATCAGCTGGGTCATTTTTGCTTCCTGCTTTGATGACAACTGCTCCGTAAACAGCTTTTGCATTCGGGTCTTGATTTAAGATTACTGTAAACCCATTCTCTAAAACAAATTGTTGCACTTTGAGTGATGAGTTTTGAGCTATTGTATTGAAGCCAATAACTAGAGCAATGATGAGTATTAATTTCATTTTAAATTGTTTTAAATTGGTTTTTTTTAATTTCAACATAATTTTTTAAGTTAATTCATAAAGTTATAGCGCCCAAATGTAGTGATTTACTTTTAGGTGACATATAGGTGAGAAGTTAAAGTTTTGTAAAGTCTATTTGTAAAAAAAAGCACTCTGTTGAGAGTGCTTTATATGAGAGGATTTGAAATCAATAATAATTAGTAATATTCAATTTTGATTTCGTCAATTGATTCTGGTTTTTTTATTTTTTCACCCACTATGTAGTACTTGATTCTTTTTGTCCAATTTTCATGAATGTCTAACGTGTACTTAAAAAAAATTTTTCTATAAATTTCGTTTGCACCATTAAATTCTGTTTGTTCTAATATGTTTCCTTTAGAGTCATAAGTGTAAGTGAATTTATTGTATAGAAGTCCAGTAGAATTATATGCTGAATTTTCTGCCATATTTCCTTTTTCATCGTATTTAAAAATAAATTTATTGTACAAAACACTAGCTCCATTGAAGTCATTTTCTTCAATTAAATTTCCTTTTTCATCATATTTAAAAGTGTATTTATCAAATAAAATACCATCTGAGTTATAATCTAGCTCTTCTGCAATATTCCCATTCTCATCATTTGTATACGTTGTTTTCCCTTCCACTAATGAATCAGCAGAATAATCAGTTATTTCAATAATGAAATTATTCTTATCGTATTTGTAAACAAGTTTACCATAAAGTTTACCGTTAGCATTGAATCTGCTTTCTGACTCTAATTTGTTTTTACTATCGTATTTAAATTTATATTTCTCAGAAATATTACCTGAACCATTGTAGTGAGTTTCTTCTTTCTTATTTCCTAAAGTGTCATATAATCCAACGAAATAATTTTTAACATCTTTTTTAGATAGTTCACCCAGTATATCAGTAGCGTTAAAAGTTGTAAGATGAATTGATTTTACTTTCCCCTTTAAGCTTTCGAAAGCAGGTTTAAAAATCGGTGATGACTTTGACACTCGATTTTTAGTAGATTGTGCAGAAATTAAACTGATTGAGAAAATAAAAATCGGAAGTATTAATTGTTTGATAATCAATTGGTTTAAATTAAATTCGTTAGTAGTTAAAAAAAAAGCTAAACAATTGACTAGCAATAGTTTAGCTTTTAAAAAGTGATCCCGTTTGGATTCGAACCAAAGACCTATTCATTAGAAGTGAATTGCTCTATCCAGCTGAGCTACGGAACCATTTGAGTTTTGAAATAAAAAAAGGGAATGATTGCTCATTCCCCTAGTCGGGGTGGCAGGATTCGAACCTGCGACCTCCTGGTCCCAAACCAGGCGCGATAACCGAGCTACGCTACACCCCGAAATTAATTTTGTTTTTTATTTTTGCTTTTACTCTGAGACGATTCTCAAAAAGCATCCGCAAAGATAATGTTTTTATTTTAATATGCAAGTAATATAAAAAATAAATGCGGAGGAAGCGGGATTCGAACCCGCGGTACAGTTACCCGTACGTCAGTTTAGCAAACTGGTGGTTTTAGCCACTCACCCATCCCTCCGGATGTCTTTTGTAAAGAACGAGATGCAAAATTAATAAAAGCATTCATTTTTCAATGCTCTTTTGAAATTAATATTAATAAAAAATGAAAATAAAATTATTGATCACGCCAAACTAGCTAAAGACCAAACTTTTGTGGTTTCTAAAATAAATAATAATACCCACAAATAGAGTAGAGGGAAGTATTTTATTTTAGTAAATAACAGTAGAACTACAAAACCGTAACTTAAAAAAATGATGAGTTGAGCATGAAAGAGTAATAAATGGTCATTTAAAATACTTCCTGCCAAAACAAAAGTGATTGGGAGTAGGGATAAATATTTTTTTAATTTTTCTTCAGTTTCATTAAAACTTACAATAATCCAAGCAATTGTACCTATGTAAAATCCGACTTTGAAAATATCGGTGATGCTGCTTTTCGATAAATAAAGCATCTTTTCGTGAGA
>Ga0105053_10010341_pt1 | contig 11657 bp, 8 predicted proteins | sample BON01_FD_78093 | JGI IMG/M metagenome (GOLD analysis project Ga0105053, IMG submission 78093) | Freshwater microbial communities from Lake Bonney liftoff mats and glacier meltwater in Antarctica - BON-01 | ecosystem: Environmental > Aquatic > Freshwater > Ice > Glacier meltwater | place: Lake...
AGGAAGAGGCACGCGCAGCGAGGACGCTGCGGCTATGACGAGGCGCGAGTTTCTCTTTCGTAGCCGCAGCGTCCTCGCTGCGCGTTCTTCATTTTTCGCTTTTCTGCTTTTCTGCTTTTCTACTTCGGCCCATTCTCGCCGTAGCCGCCGCGTATGTAGGTATCGAGTTCGAACCATGCCGCATCAGCACGTTCGAGAAGATCAGCGCGTGATCTAGTTGTGCGGTTAGGCCCAGCCAGTCGCCAGGCTTGAAAGAAGAGCGCATCAAACTCGCGCATCTTTTCGTAGATGTTTCGGCTCTGCACCGCCAGTCGATATTCAGGCTCGGGCAGCGGGATGCCCAGCGCGCCGCGCACGCGGCCCATGCGAGGAGCGTAGAGCGGGGCCCAACTGATAGGGAGCATCATCTCGCGGGTGACGCCCAGGCCATACATGAGCACACTGGCCATGACGGTATGTGCATCTTCGGTGGGCAAGCGTCCGCCGATGGAGAGCATGTCGCCGCCGGCTTTGGCTGCTTCGACATAAACGATGCGCATGGCGTCGTAGAGATCGACGAACTTCACCTTCTTGAGCGCGGCTGTGGTCTGCGCCGAGTAAGCCAGGCGGATGAGCGTCAGGTTGTAGCCCGCTTTGTTGAGCTGATCGACCTGTGCGGTTTGCACTGCGGGTGCGGAAAGCACGACGACTTCGCGCACGCCTTTGTACGCTTTGACCTTGTCGATGAGCAGCGCCAGTGACTTTTCATACTGCTCGACGACCGCATCAGAGGGCGGCAGATTCTTGCCATCGTTAAGGCCAAAGCAGATGAAGACGACGGTAGGCTTGGCGGTATCGAGAAAGTCATCGGTCCATTCGAGGGCGCTGGTGGCAGTGGCGCCGTTCATGCCGCCGTTGAAAAAGCGAAGGCCGTAGTGAGGCTTGAGGCAGAGCATGGCAGAGGCGAAAGATCGCACATAGAACTGCTGCTGTGTGACGTCATCGCCAATGAAGGCCAGACGGTCGCCGCGCTGAATGACTTCGTCGAATTTGAGCGGCTCCAACTGGATCGGCTCAGGCTTGGCGCTGGGCGTGACAGTTGTTCGATTGCCCGGCGATGCAACCACCTGACCATCAGCGGGAAGGTCGCCATCTTTGCGCGGTGCGTCCGTCGTCTGTGCCGCGATGCGATTCGTGCCCGGTATTGTGGGCTGCGACTGACAGCCGACCAGTGTGATGAGCGTTAGCAGCAGGAAACTTTTGTGCATCATTTTCATGATAGGACTATCGGCGAGAAAAGGGCGCGATCGCCAGCGGGTCCGTAGGGTGTGTCAAGGCTTTGCGCTGACACACCACATTGGATCAACATATTTTTTGTGGCGATACCTTTTTACAATCACCCGGCGTCCAACATGGTGTGTCAGCGCCGAGCCTTAACACACCCTACACGCGCACCCTTACCGCCAGGAGCGCAGGTCATCGGCAATGTGATAGTTGTGGCACTTGAGGCAACTGTCGCCCGCCAGTTGCGGCTGATGACAGGTTGTGCATTTCTCACGGCGAAGCTTGTCGAAGCCCACCTGGCCACTGGTGAAGTCGTGCGGATCCAACGAATCATATTTCTTCAGGTCGCCTTTGACGATCTGATGACAGACCTTGCAATCGGCCAGTTCAGGCAGACTGCGGTGCGGGCGATGGTTGAACTTCACAAACGGCTTCGCTTCCACCTCAGGCTTTTTCGCTTCCCATGGAATGGTGAGCGGGCCATGCCCCGATGGATCAGCCCAGGCGAAGGTCTTTTCAAGCATGCCTGCTTCCTTCTCGGGAGGAATCGCATTGACGCTATGACACTTGAAGCAGGCGATGCGGGCATCGGGCTGACGCAGTTCTTCAAACGCCACCTTGCCGATGGAAGGCGTGCCTTTGCGTGGCTGAATCGCGGCCTTGGCGGTGATCGTGAGCCACTGCTTGAGCAGCACGTTGGCGTGACCCACCGGGCGGTAGAGAATCGCAAAGTTTTCTTCATCGACGTACCAGCCACCGGCGACAAGACGCTCGGCAGGAGTGAGCAGCTTGGAGGCAGGCAGTGGCGGCGAAGCGGGTGTCACCGGCGCGGGGGTCGCCTTCTTGTCGTCTTCATCTTCATCGAAGAGGCCGCCGCCGGTGGGCTTGGCTGGCGCGGGCTTTTTGTCGTCTTCATCTTCATCGAAGAGGCCGCCGCCGGTGGGCTTGGCTGGCGCGGTGGGCTTGGCTGGCTTGGCGGCGGGGGCATCGTCATTAAAGAGATCGACCTTCTTTTTGTCGGCTGGCTTGGCGGGCGGCGCGTCAGCGTCGTCGCTGTCATCGAAGAGACCCACTGTCAAAAGCGAAGGCACCAGAATGTGACGCCAGTTCATGCCGCTGGTGGTAGTGGCTGAGACGGGAGCGGTGGCGATGCTTGAGTTGATGGCGGAGGTTGACGCGAGCTGATGATGCACGTTTTCATTGCTGCGATCTGCATCAGCCAGCGCATCGCTGGGCATCGCTGGCAACGCTGAGCCTCGGTTGAGGTAATCCGTGAGTATCACGACGCTGATCTTGTTGAAGGTCAGTCGGGTATCGGGGAGTACGACAACGCTCACGTGCGAGTTGAGACCGATGCGAAGCTGCGCTGTGGATGGCAACGCCTGACCGACATCGGCCCAGCGCCAAGGCGATGTGGCGGAGGTGCGATACTGCACGCTGCCACGCAGTTCGGTGACGCGAGCATAGGGCGCGGGGGCGGCAGGCTTGGTGTCATCGAGTAGGCCCGGCCGTTTGGGCGCAGGCTTGGGCTCGGGCACGGGCACTGGTACTGGTACTGGTGTTGGTGTTGGCGCAGGCGCTGGCGTTGGTATCGGTGGCTTGGGCGCTGGCTTAGGTTCAGGTGTCGGTACAGGCGGCGGCGTTGGCGTTGGTATCGGTGGCTTGGGCACTGGCTTAGGCTCTGGCTTAGGCTCAGGTGTCGGTACAGGTGGCTTGGGCACTGGCTTAGGCTCAGGTGTCGGTACAGGCGGCTTAGGCTCTGGCTTAACCTCAGGTGTCGGTACAGGTGGCTTGGGCTCTGGCTTAGGCTCAGGTGTCGGCGTCGGTGTCGGTGTCGGTGTCGGCGTTGGCACCGGAGGCTTGGGCTCAGTAACGGGCACTGGCACCAGCGGCTTCTTGATATCCGCCTTGTCATCGCTGTCATCGAAAAGACTGTCATCCTTGAGGCCGCCCTCAGGTTTTTTCACCGGCTCCAATGGCAACGACTGCACGGGTGTCGGCACCGGAGGCTTAGGCTCGGGCTTGGGCTCGGGCTTAGGCTCCGGTGTCGGCACCGGAGGCGTTGGTACCGGAGGCTTAGGCTCGGGCTTGGGCTCGGGCTTGGGTTCCGGCTTCGGCTCCGGCTTTGGTTCCGGCTTCGGCTCCACCATCGGCACAGGCGCCACCGGCACCGTCGGAGCCACCGGCAGCAGCACGATCGCTTTCGAATCATCGTCATCTTCAAACAGCGAATCCGGGCGCGGCTTAGGCTCTACCGGCTCCGTCGTCGGCACAGGCACCGGCTTGGGCGCGGGCTTGTCATCATCATCATTGAACAGATCATCATTGAACAAGTCGTCGCTCGCCTTGGCCTTGGCTGGCTCATCGTCATCCATGTTGAACAGTTCACCAGCCGCCGGCTTGGGCGCAGGCTTGACCGGTTCATCATCATCACCAAAAAGATCGTCCGGCTTAGGCTTGGGTGTCGTACCCGGCGTCGTACCCGGTGTCGTACCCGGTGTTGTGCCCGGCGTAGTTCCCGGTGTCGCCCCGGGAGTCGTCGTCACCGGCTTCGCCTTGACCTTGGGCGCGCCAGGCAGCGGACGACCCGCCCGATACAGCGGCACCGTCTCAAGCACATCCGGGAACCACTTCCGCTGCGCCACGCTCACCGCATCCAGCGGCAACTGCGCTGTCAGCTCCGCCAGTTGTCTGCCATCGATAGGCCCAGCCTGCACCAGCGCCACATTGATCCGATCGCGCACCGCTTCCTGGCCGCGCGTGGCCAAATCGTGAAACAGTTCCTTGACGCCCCATGCAATGCGAACCACAGCCGCCTTCTGCTCTTTGGTCGCCTTCGTCAGATCGTTGAGCTTGAGCTTGTCAGGCAATTCGCTCAGCGCCTTGGCCACCTGCGGATCACCCGAAAGCAGCACGCGCATGAAAGGCGAAAGCTCGCCGCGAATGTCGTAATCCGCCCCGCGAGGCCAGGTGCCCATCCAAGCTCCACCCTCTTCCGCAAACGCCAGCAGAGCCTCCACATCAATGCCCGGCAGATGCAGCACCTTTAGCTCCACCTCCGGCGAGTCCACATCATTGCTGTGACACGAAGCACAACTGTTCGCAAAACTCACCGTCGTCATGTGACGATCGCTGATATCAGGCTTGTGGCAACTGGCACAAGCAAACTCCGTCTTGCGATTGGCGAAGTGACCCTGATGGTTGGCATGATCAAACTTGATCGCAGTACGCTGCTCATAAGGAAAACGATCGAAGTCCGGGTGCCCATCGGTGAAGCTGTTGAACTTGGTGGTGTGACACGCCTGGCACTGCTGATTGTTCATGTGAGCAAGCTGATGCTCCATGCCTCGGTGTTCGACGTGACAGGTGGCACAGGCGATCTGTTTTTCTTCCGTCAAAGGCACATCCGGGCCAAACGATGCGATCATCCAGCGCAGCGGCGTCTTGGGCTTCAGCAGCGGCTTGGGCGAAGCCTTTGAGAGCAGCTTGGGATCCACGCTATGCGGATTGAGCGGGCTGCCGCGAAGGCCCGGCGTATTCTTGTGACAGGCCAGGCAGTTCTGACTTTCAATGATCGACGAGGTACTTGCAGTGAATGCCGATTTGATCCAGCCATCGGGCGTGGAGCCGCCGCCATCGCCGCCGCCACCTTTGGCCACCGAGTGACAGACGGAACAGTTGGAGTTGTTGGCGTCCTTGAGCACCTGACCGTGAGCCTGGCTCAGTTCGCCTGGCTTGATGAAGTTCATGCGCTGCGGACCAAAGAGCATGTACGCAAGCACACCCAGCGAAGCAGCGATTGTCCAGAACACGACCTGGCCACGCCTGCTGCGCACGCTGCGCACCGGCTGACAAGGCGGCACCGGATGGCAACACGAACCATCGGGCAACGGCCCTTCTTTGCACAAACCGCCTTGCGACTGCGGGCGGGTGCAGTGATAGCGATCGCCCTTCTTGGCCGGGTGACACTCCGCCGTCGCCAGACAATGCCCCTTGGCATCAGGCCCGATGTGGCAGGGCCGACCCTCACACAGGCGGCCACACGTCCAAGGCTGATTAGGCCTTTCGTACTGGCTCTCCTGGAAGCCGAACTGTTGAAGTTTGATTCGTTCTCGGCTCATCGCGACCCCCCCACGAAGGCGTGAACCACGATGATGTGCGTGACCACAAAAATCATCAGGCTGTAGGTCGCCGCGATATGCACATAGAGCCAGCCTTTGAGCGTCTTCTGGAGTGCATGCTGATAATCCAGATCATCCTTGATATACACCAACTCTGAGAGTTCTCTGACGATCTCCCGTTCGCGATCGTTGAGATAGCGATCCAGATCGTTGAACTCGGTGGCGAAGACGTGGCGAGGTCGCTTGGATTCGAACAAATGATGCCAGTAGTTGCGAAACCTGGAAAAGAAGGTGGCCAGTCGCAGCTTGTAGTAATCGGCGAGCGTTGTCGTGTTTGTTTCCGTGACCGCATCGAACACCAGCTTCTCCGCGCGCTCGTTGAGATTGCGGCGATAGACAGGCATGCGCTCAAAAAGCACCTCTTCGCCGCGCACCGTGAGCCGCTGAGGAAACGTGCGCGTCAGGAACAGGCCGATGAGGCCCGTGCCTGCGACGATGACATAGAGCACGGTGATGATCGTTTCGAGATTGCCGTTGGGCACGCGAAGGCCCACGTGCATACCGAAGATGACAATGGTGATCAGCCCCAGATAAAGGTGAATCTGAAGCCAGGTGGCCGAGCGCAGCAGCGGAAGAAATGAAACTTTTTTCCGCAGGTTGTAGGCACAGAGCACCAGCATAATGGCAAACAGAATCCAGCCGGAGACGAAGGAATTGGAAGTGAGGCGCTGCTTGTACGCCCAAAGGAAAACGACCAGCACGACCGTGACAAGGAACGTGAGGATCAAAGCATTGCGGCGACGTTTCGAAAAAGTCTGCATGGGGGTCAGAGATCAGAGGTCAGAGGTCAGAAGTCAGGAAAACAGAAGGCAAAAGACAATGGTCAGTGGTCAGATTTTGGAGGGGCGACGATGAGAAACTTTTCCGGATTGGTAATCATGGCACCGAGCATTCGGCCGATCTCGGCATTGAGGTTGAATAGTTCACTCGACAACGGCTCCACCGAATAATGACAGTCAACGGCAAATTGCATCGACGTATTCGTTTCACTGTTTTCACCATCACAGTCCGTCAATTTGCTGACAAAGTGTGCGGGGTATCTTCGTTTGGCCCATGCCTCACGCATGTTCATACACACGGATCGTGACGACCTGCGAATCTGGCTTGTCAGAGCATACCGTTCTTCGGGCGGAAAGAGCTTACTCAAATCAAACAACTTCATTGCCTGCGAATAAGCCTTCTGATAAACGATCAGTTCCGTTGCCGATCGAATCTGCATCACGCCCCCAATCGTTGACCTCTGACCTCTGACCTCTGTCCTCTGACCTCTGACCTCTGTCCTCTGACCTCTGACCTCTGACCTCTGTCCTCTGTCCTCTGTCCTCTGACCTCTGACCTCTGACCTCTGTCCTCTGACCTCTGTCCTCTGACCTCTGACCTCTGTCCTCTGACCTCTGCTCCTACCGACTGATCCAAGTCGCCAGTTTATTTGTATCCCGCATATCGACGCGCTTCATCGCATCGTGTGGACAGGCGCGCTCGCAGGCTGGGCCGCCCAGTTGATCGACGCACAGGTCGCACTTGCTGGCCTTTACAATCGGGGCGTTGTTCTTGTCGAGGATGAAGCCGCCTTTGTCGTTGCGGATCTCCACCATGCGAATGTTGTTGTACGGACAGCTATTCGCGCAGGTCGCGCAGCCGATGCAGGTGTTGTCATTGATAATCACCTGGCCACTGGTCGGCTCACGCCCGATCGCACCGGTAGGACAACCGATCATGCAAACCGGATCAGCACAGTGCATGCACGCATTGGCAACCATGTAGTGATCGTGCTTTTGACCGTGGCGCACAAACTTGGGATTGTTTTCATGAGCCGCTGCACAGGCGCGAACGCAGTCATCACAGCGCGTGCAGCGATCCAGATCGATCACCATCGCAGCGGTGCCGTTGATGAAACGATTCTCCACCAGAAACTCGAGCAACCCGGTTTCAATCTGCTTGTCTTCCTTCTTACCCAGAAACCGCGTCAATCCGGAAATAGGCAGCGAAATTCGCCTGGCCTTTTTCACCGGCTCATCTTCACCCTGATTGATCATCGGCGGCAGATGTTCCGGCTTCACATGAGGAAGCACATACTTCTCCACCAACGGCGTAGGCACGCGCAAAATATCCACATACCCCACCGCACGCAGTGTCGATTGCAAAGGCACACTCGCCTTGGCACGCCAGTTGTTCGCCAGCTCCTGCAAACCATAAGTCTGCCCCGCACCCGCATACGACAGCGTGCGATGACCATTGCCAAACCGCTGACTGATGCGGGCAAATCCCGAGCGGATCAGCACCAGACCATTGGCATAATTACCTTCCTCCGCGATCACCGGCTCATTCGCCAGCTTATCACTGGCGCTCTGCTGCGCCACCGTTTTGTAGGTCGCATACCACTCGAACCCGCCATGCGTTTCAAACTCGGTGGCCGCGGCAACTTCCTTAAGCTGCTCTTCCGTCAGATGGGCGAATAGTTCGTTGTCACCCAGAAACGACATCAGTGCATTCTTGCGATAGAGCGCATCGATGTGCTTCTTGATCGCATCATCGCGCCTGCGAATATCGCGAAGCCCCTGCCAGCGCATCTCCAATAGCTCCGCGTTGCCCTCGGCAAAGATCGTCGCTGTTCGCGGAATGCGACCAAGTGCGGCCAGTTCACCAAATAGTGAACCCGCTTGAAGTTCAACTGTTTTATGTTTGCCCAGTACTGCGGGAACATCCTGAAGGAAGACGCGCGTCTCGCCGCCGCTGCCGCGCTCAGCGATGCCGCCTTTGACCTTGGCTTCCTGATATTTGGAGACGCTGCGCACCTCGGGCAGGCGCGGATTGGTCCACCACTGCGATAGCGACTGAAGCCAGGTTTTTCGTTTGCGTTCCTGCCGACCTAGTAGGCGTGGCGGAAGGCTGTCGAGCACCACGCGCACCTTGCCGCGCAGGACGAGGAAAGCGGAGTGACCGTAATCACCTTCGCGCACCACCAGATCGCCTGACTTGTAGGCGACGATGCGAGTGTCATTGAGCAGGATGCCGCGCAGCGGATTGGAGGCGGGAAACTTGTGCTCATCAATGTCCTTGAAGGGCGCAATGGTGAGCAGATGCTCGACATCCCCTTCGGTCATATCAGGACCAAAAGGCACATCCCAGCGCTGCGGGCGATCAATGGCGACGACTTGAGGCATGAGGAGGGGTGCCGAGTACCGGGTGTAGGGTGTAGGGTGTAGGGTGTAGGGTGTAGGAAATAGTGGCAGAAGAAAAGGCGAATGCTTATTACTTAATACTTATTACTTAATACTTATTGCTTATTAAGTGGATCGCATAGCGCCAATGCGTGTCGCGCTAGACCTATCCGACTTGGCCAAATAAGTATTAAGTAATAAGCATTAAATAATAAGCATTCGCTCTCTTTATATTGAAGCCTTACGGTGCCACCGCGCCCTTGTACGTTTCGGGCTTGGGAATCAGCTTGTCGATGGCAGCCAGTTTTGTGCCATCGTGCTGTTCAGCCACCGCACGGGCCACTGCGCCGATCTTGGCGGGCAGTTCGGTCAGCACTGCTTCGCTGAGTTTGAGCGAACCATCTTCGCGGCGATCCATTTCTTTCACCATGGCGGAGACCAGCGGAATGTCCTGCAATTCGAGGATCTCGTCGATGGCGGTCATGGCGTTGCGGATGCGGTTGAGGATGGCTGATCGGTAGTTGCCCTTTTCGGTGATCTTGCCCGCAGCGTGCAGGCTCATCTCAAGGTCAACGAGCTTGCCGATGACGTAGAGCACGCGCTTGCGCTCCGCAGTCGTCTCCTTGTTGGTCTCGCTGCCGAAGTAGTTGTGGCGAACTTCGCCATGCGACCATGCAACCAATTCGAAATCGCTGGAGGTCTTGTGGCCGCCCGCGTTGACGATCTGCTCGTTGGGCACGAGGTGGCAGGAGAAACAGTTCTTGGCGATGAGATAGACGCGATCCTTGCGGATCATGCCCGCCAGATCCGCCTGCTTGTGCCGCTCCACCTTGTGTGCTGCATCTTCGGTCTCTTTGGTTTTGCCAGCACCGTAGTCGTTGTGCAGTTTGACCCAGTCGGAGGCTGGGCCGTGGCATGATTCACACGACACGCCGGAGATGGTGGTCAGATCGGTCGGATCATCACCCTTAGCGGTCGAGTGGCACTCGATGCACATGCCGGTGCGGCGATAGGTACGGGTGATGCCCAGCTTGTCCGCAATCACCCGGCCATCCTTGAGCTTGTCCAGCGACCGGAAGTGCGGCGTCTTTTCCCAAGCTGCCGCTTCCTTCTGATGACAACTGGCGCAGTTGCCGCCGGTGGCACCGTTGCCCAGCACCTTCTTGTGATCGATCTCAATAATCTGTGCCGATGCGGAAGCGGTAAAGCTCACAGCGACAACCAGTGCCAGGAGCGACGACGAAAAACGGATGGGGTTCATCATGACCTTCGACCTCTTATGAAGGTGAACGGAAACACATTGCAAAATACAAATTACAAAATACAAATCTCAAATCTCAAATTACAAATTACAAACAAATCTCAAATTTCAAATTTCAAATCTCGAATCGGCAACCTGCCTTCGGGAGCCCGCCCCTTCGGGGCGGCGCTAAACGGAATCAACGTCCGTTCATCTGTCCGCTGCCTCCTGCCTCCTGCCTCCTGTCCCCTACCTCCTACGCGTCCAGAACTATTTTCGTTTTCGGGACTGCAACACACGTCAAACACGATCCTTTTTCCGGGGCAGCGCCGGGCGGTGTCGAGTAGGTGACATCACCTTCTTTTATAGCCGTCAGACACGTGCCGCAGTTACCAGCGCGGCAGCCGAACTCCATGGTAATACCATTCTTCTCACCAAACTCCAGCAGCGTGCCCGAGGCAGCGGTCCACGTGCAGGTGCGATTGCTCTTGGCGAAAACGATTTCCAGTCCCGCCACAGCCGCTGCGCCTGCTTCCGCGGGGGCTGGCTCTTCTTTCTTGACTTTCTTGATACTCGCCGGCCCGAAGGCTTCATAGTGTACGCGATCGTCAGGTACGCCCCACTCTTCCAACCCGGGCACCACCGACTCCATCATCGGCGGCGGGCCACACATGTAAAAATCAAAATTATTCGATGGCAGCACACGCTTGAACAAATCAATGCTCACCCGCTCGGCATGCTGATAGTCGCGATCCTTCACATCCTTGTCATCGGGATTGCTATAGCACACGTGCAGCGTCAGGTTTTCGTGCAGCTTGTCTAGCTCTTCCAGATGCGCCTTCATCGGATGGTCTTTGCTGCTGCGCACACCCAGGAAAAAGTGGACCTGCCTCTTGAGCGTGCCATCCGCGATCAGCGTGTTGAGCATCGAAAGCACCGGCGTGATACCGATGCCGCCGCCGATGAGCACGATGGGGCCATTGGCTTCCATATCGAGGAAGAAGTGGCCGCCGGGCGCACGCACATCGAGAATGTCGCTTTCCTTCACGTGGTCGTGAAAGAAGTTGGAACTCAGACCGGGCGGAATCTCCGGCTTGCCGCGAGGAGCAGGGCATCGCTTGATCGAGACGCGATAATACTCGCTGCGCGGCCCATCGCTGAGCGAATAGCAGCGAACGATCGGCTTGTCCTTGCCCGGCACGTTGAGCTGAAAGGTCAGATACTGCCCCGGCTTGAATCCGGACAGCGGCTTGCCATCGTGAGGACGCAGGTAAAACGAACAGACATCGCCCGGCTCAGGCTCGCGCTTGAACACTTGAAACTTGCGCCATCCGTTCCAACTTGCCACCGCATCCTGCCTCTTTTTCGCAGTGGCACGGACCGCATCGATCCGCTCCTGAAACAGATGCATCGACAGCGACTGCGTCCTGCGCTCGCGGCCGATGCGAAGCATCGAACCAAAAACAAACAGCAGCGACTGCACCGCCACTAGGCCGATGACAATCCCACCCGCGATCATGATGATGGTTTGTGCGAGCATGGGAAGCGGTCAGCGTTCAGCTATCAGCCTTCAGCAATCAGCCTTCAGCTATCAGCTATCAGCTATCAGCTTGAAGGCAGGGGAGTTTTCAGAGTCACGATACACAATCACATTCGTCCAAGTCGGCGTACTAATTGCCTTGAAGCTGAAAGCTGATGGCTGACGGCTGACGGCTCCCATCTCCCAGCTCCCAGCTTCCTTAAAACTTCCACCGATATTCTACTCGTATGCCGGTCAGGTCTTCATTGTTTTCGCGCCATGCATAGATGGCG
>Ga0105053_10010343_pt1 | contig 11656 bp, 14 predicted proteins | sample BON01_FD_78093 | JGI IMG/M metagenome (GOLD analysis project Ga0105053, IMG submission 78093) | Freshwater microbial communities from Lake Bonney liftoff mats and glacier meltwater in Antarctica - BON-01 | ecosystem: Environmental > Aquatic > Freshwater > Ice > Glacier meltwater | place: Lake...
GGACCGGGTTCTGGGGTGGCGGCTTGACCGCTCTGGGTGCCCGGACCTGTTTATCGGAGATCGAAAGCAAGGCGGGCGCGGAGTGATCCGCGCCCGCCCCGTTCAGTGTTTAGCGGAACGGCGCCGTATACAGCAGGCCGCCGTTGGTCCACTGGGCGTTCAGACCCCGGGCCAGACCGATCGGGGTTTTCTCACCGATGTTGGCTTCGAAGATTTCACCATAGTTGCCGCTGATGGCGATGGCGTTCTTCGCCCAGTCGTTGGACAGGCCAATCATTACACCCAGTTCACCTTCGGTGCCCAGAATACGATTGATCTCGGGGTTTGCACCCGGGGCCGCCGACAGCTCGGCGACGTTGGCCGAGGTGATGCCGAACTCTTCGGCAGCGATCAGCGCGTTCAGCGTCCAGCGCACGATATCGCCCCAGTCGTTGTCGCCGTGGCGCACAAGCGGGCCCAGCGGCTCTTTCGAGATGGTTTCGGGCAGGATGACATGGCCACCGGGCGCCTCGAACGTGGCGCGGCTGGCGGCTAGACCCGAAGTATCGGTGGTATAGGCATCGCAGGCACCCGAAATGTACTGCTGGATGGCTTCGGCGTTGGTTTCGATCGGAACCGGCTCATAGCTGATGTTATTGGCGCGGAAGAAATCGGCCAGGTTCAGTTCGGTCGTGGTGCCGGTCTGGATGCAGATCGTGGCGCCGTCCAGATCCTTGGCGCTGGTCACGCCCAGGGCCTTTGGAACCATGAAGGCCTGACCGTCGTAGTAGTTGACGCCGACGAAGTCGAACTTCAGGTCGGTGTCACGGCTGAACGTCCAGGTCGAGTTGCGGGCCAGCATGTCGACTTCGCCCGAAGCCAGCGCGGTGAAACGCGTCTTGCCGGTGGTGGGGATGAATTCGACAGCGTCGCCATCGCCCAGAACGGCGGCGGCAACGGCGCGGCACACGGCTACGTCAAAACCCTGCCAGCGGCCGCTGGCGTCAGGCTCGGAGAAGCCGGTCAGACCGGTCGAAACGCCACAGTTCAGCTTTCCACGTGCTTTCACATCGTCAAGCGTTGCAGCGGCGGCAGCGCCAGCCACAAGGCTGGTGACCGTCAAAGCACCGAGAAATACGGTTTTTTTCATTTTTACCTCTTCCTGATTAATCCGCCCCCTTTGCGAAGGCGGGTCATCCGGTCCTCCCTGGACCGTCTGTGTTGATGATAGGCAACTTGTGAGATTCTCGCCATACCAGTTCGATAGTGTGCGGGTTCATCACAAAAGGTCAAGGGAAGTATAACGAGAACAGATGAAAATATGGGCGTTTTACCCTGCGTAAACTGCTTTTTAGGCAGCAACTTGCGGAAGAGTCAGCGATTCGCCAGCGTCATGAAACGGTGCGCATGTACGAACGCCTCGCGCTTCAGGGCCGCCTTTTCTTCTGCATCCTCGTCCCGGCCCCACTGTTCGGCCTGCCAATCCTCATCCGTGCGCGAGACCGTCCAGCCCGGTTCAGGCGCCACCTGCCCCTGCGCCACGGCAAGGGCCAGCACATAGGAGCCCGACAGGCTGACCAGATCGTGGAACCCGGCGATGCCGAACGCCGACATTGCCGCCATCGCACCCGTCAGCGCAGCCAGACTTTCAGGGGGCTGGGCCACCGGCATCACCCCGGTGGTCACAGTCAGCGGTGCGTCATGGGCCATGCGCGCCCAATCCAGCAACGGATCCCAACGCTGCGCCTGCAGCGCGATCAGGGCGTCAGGCGACGCAGCGCGATAACACAACAGATCGGTGCCGCAATACTCGGCGATCATCGCCTCGACCGCCGCGCGCTGGGGCGCCACCTTGTCCAGCGCGGCATTGGCGCTGCGGGTGTTGGGCATGGACAGCGGATCGATCCTGTCGGACTGGGCCTGCCATTCGGCGGCGACCGCTTCGGCCATGGCGAGGGTGGGCAGGATGACAGGCGTCTTGGCCGGGGTGCGCAAGGGGCGGGCATCCAGATGGATCGCAAAGCCCTGGCCCTCGGGCACACAGGTTGCCGTCTTCCAGAACCGTCTTGCCGCCCAGTCCGCCATCAATAATTCTCATCGAACGGATCGGCGGGCACATCGCCCGGCACCCATTCCAGCTGTTCCCAGGTGCGCGCCATGTGATCGGGCAAGGGCGCCGTCACGGTCAGCATCGCACCGGTGATCGGGTGCTGGAACGTCAGCGACCGGGCGTGCAGGTGCAGCTTCTTGCTGATGTCGCCGCCCAGTTGCGCGCCCCAGCCATCGCCCTGATTCTCCTGCCCCGAGCCACCGTATTTGCCATCGCCGATGATCGGATGCCCCATCTCGGCCATATGCGCGCGCAACTGGTGGGTGCGCCCCGTCACCGGCACCAACGCCACCCAGGCGGTGCGCCCGCCAAGCGCCGACAGCACGGCATAATCGGTGATCGCGCGCTTGGCGCCCTCATGCTTGTCCACTTCCGACGGGTGAATGCAGATCATCTTTTCCGCCTCGCCGCCCGCCCCGTGGCCCGGCGCCTTGACCAGCCCGTATTTCACCGTCCCCATGCGCGGATGCGGCACCCCGGCAATGGCGGCCCAGTAAATCTTGCGCGTGCCGCGATGGCGCAGCGCGTCGGTCAACCCCTTGGCGGCCATCCGCGTGCGCGCCAGCAGCAGAACCCCCGATGTGTCCTTGTCCAGCCGGTGCACAAGGCGCGGCTTCTCGTCGGCATCGCCCTGCAAGCACACCGACAGCCCATCGACATGGCGGGTCTGCTTGCTGCCGCCCTGGGTGGGCAAGCCGGGAGGTTTGTTCAGCGCGATGATGTGATCGTCCTGCCAGATGACACAGCCGCGCATCATCAGGGCGTCGGCCTTCGACACCTTTTCCGTGGTGCGATCCACCGCAGGGCCACGTTCGCTGGGCAAGGGCGGCACGCGCACCGATTGGCCAACCGCAAGCCGCGTTGCCGGTTTCACCCGGCCCGAATCGACCCGGATTTCGCCCTTGCGGCACAGCTTTTCGATCTGGATCTGGCTGATCTGGGGAAACTTGCGGCGGAACCACCGGTCCAGCCGCTGTTCGCCCTCGTCGCTGCCCACAATCAGGGTTTGCACACCGCTCATGCCCAGATCCCCCGTGCCAGCACTGAGCCCGCAAACAGCGCCCCGATGGCGCCCCCGACCGACAGCACCATGTACAGGGCCGCGCTGCCCATCTGGCCCCGCTCGATCAACGTCAGCGTTTCCAGCGAGAACGCCGAGAAGGTGGTATAGCCGCCCAGCAGCCCTGTCATCACGAAGGGTGACAGGTGGGTCATGGCATTGCGCCCCGCCCAGACCGCGAACAGCCCCATCAGAAACGACCCGATCACATTGGCCACAAGCACCCCCAACGGAAATCCGTGCCCAAAGGCGCGCAGCACTGCCAGCCCGGTCAGATACCGCGCCGCAGAGCCGATCGCGCCGCCAAGGGCAACCTGAAGGATCGTTGACATCATGGCGGGTGCATCCTTTGTAACCGGGGCGAAGTCAACCGCCAGACTTGGCGCCTGGCTTGGCGCCCCGCTTGGCCCGCTGCCCCGCGAACCAGGCCAGACGCTTCTTCAGATCGCGCTCGAACCCCCGCTCGACGGGTTGATACAGCGGTTCACGCGGTACGCCCTCGGGAAAATAGTTCTGACCCGAAAATCCATCCTCGGCGTCGTGATCATAGGCATAGGCGGCGCCATAGCCCTGATCCTTCATCAGCGCGGTGGGCGCGTTCAGGATATGCTTGGGCGGCGGTGCGCTGCCAGTCCTTTTCGCTAGGGAACGCGCGCCCTTGTACGCCACATACCCCGCGTTCGATTTCGGTGCCAGGGCCAGATACGTCACCGCCTGCCCCAGAGCCAATTCACCCTCCGGGCTGCCCAGCCGCTCGTAGGTCTGCCAGGCGGTCAGGCAGATCGCCTGGGCCTGCGGGTCTGCCAGGCCGATGTCCTCCACGCTCATCCGCAGGATACGGCGCGCCAGGTATCGCGGGTCTTCGCCCCCCTCCAGCATCCGCGCCAGCCAGTACAGCGCGGCATCGGGGTCGGACCCGCGCACCGATTTGTGCAGGGCCGAGATCAGGTTGTAATGCTCATCGCCCGATTTGTCATATTTCGCCGCGCGCTTCATCAGCCGCGTGGTCAGGGTGTCTGTGTCGAGGGGCGTGTCGGTCTTCCAGGCAGCCACCTGTTCGATCAGATTCAACAGGGCCCGCCCGTCGCCATCGGCCATGGCGCGCAGGGCGGTGCGCGCCGCCGAGGTCAGCGGCAAAGCGCAACCCAGATCACCCTCGGCGCGCTGGGCCAGCAGTTCAAGGTCGGCGTCGCCCAGCCGTTCCAGGACCAGCACCTGGGCGCGCGACAAAAGAGCGGCATTCAATTCGAATGATGGATTTTCGGTCGTGGCGCCGACCAGCAGAATCGTGCCGTCTTCCATGTGCGGCAGAAAGCCGTCCTGCTGTGCCTTGTTGAAGCGGTGGATTTCGTCGACGAACAACAATGTCCCCTTGCCGTTCGCACGCCTGATCTTCGCCGCCTCGAACACCTTTCGCAGGTCCGGCATACCGGTGAAAATCGCGCTGATCTGCACGAAGTGCAGATCGGTTTCGTCCGCCAGAAGGCGGGCAATGGTCGTCTTGCCCACGCCGGGCGGCCCCCAGAACACCAGCGACGACAGCGATCGCGCGGCCAGCATCCCACCCAGGGGCGCGTCGGGGCCCAGAACCTGTTGCTGCCCGATCACCTGTGACAGGGATCGCGGGCGCAACCGGTCGGCCAGCGGCCGGGTGCCGCCATCGGGTGGGGCAGTCGTGGCGCGCTCGGATGGGTGGAACAGGTCTGGCATGGCGGCAGAATATGGGGCGCGCGTCTGCTATGCAAACCCAACCCGCGCCCCCCTCTCGGCCTAGTTCATCCGCGAGGCGAAGTTGATCGAGATGGCCTGGGTCTTCTCACCCTCGATCTCAAGGATCGGCCCGATGCCGGAGATGTCCATGCCGATGCGCGGCGCCCACCGCGGCCAGTTGGCATTCAGGATACCAACCATTGCCGCGATCTGCAATTCGCCCGCGGCCTTGGCCACCTCGCGGTAGAGTTGCGCATGGACCAGCCCACGCCGCACTGCGGATACGCGGTGCGACACGAACACCCGCGAACTTTCCCATACGTCATCTGCGACGGGAGCCTCATCATACAGCAAATCCGAGGGAATCGTGTCCAGCAGCCCGCGCTGCGCGTCCCGAATCATATAGCTGTAGATGCCGCAATGCGTGGTCGTGGGTGTCAGACGGTTGCCCGCCAGGATCTGGCCTTCGGCGTCCGAGATCACGACCCAGCGGCTGGCAGGCGTGTCGTACTGGTCATATTCCATACCCGAATCCTCGGGCAAATCCCAACGATTGTGCTGAATGAACAGTTCATGCCTGGCGCGCAGCATGTTTGCGAAAAGCTCACCGTGCTGGTGCATGTTCGCGATTGAGAGAGTTGTTCCGTGCATTTCTTGCTTCTCCATAACAAGGGAGTATCCCCATGTTAATTCTACCTTAAGCAGAACGGAGTGAAATACGTTGTAGTGCCACAATTTGGCCTTCAGAGCAGATTATAGTCTCTGGCCCGCTGAATCGCCTCTGCGGTTGTTCGCGCCATTAGGCGTTCCCGGGCCGAAGCCAGCCGAAGCTTCAAAGCGCTCTCGGAAATACCCAATTTGGCAGCGGCGGCTGCATGCCGGTCGCCATCGGCGATCAGTTTGAGCGCCGCAAGCTGGGCTTTTGTCAGCCGAGTCGATTCGTCGACCATCTCGTGAAGGACCGTGACGATGCGCTGAATCTCGATGATCTCGTCATCGGAATGCTCGCGATCCGAGCGCGCCACATTCGCAATGGTGCGCGACGTGAGCGGGCCGATGGAAACGGTGACACCGAACTTCAGCCCGAACTTGCGCGATTCCTTGAGAATGCCGAACGGGTCGGGAATCGGCGTATTCGACCATCGGGTCGAGCCCTTGGATGCAAAGGCCCAGGCGACCACCGGGTCGCGCAGGACATAGCCGTTTTCGGTATAGCGCTTGACCCAGGCCGGATCGTAGGTCTGGAAATGCAGCAGCGGTGAACTGAACCGGATATGGATCGCCAAGTGGTAGCCGGCCTGGGCAAATTCGTCCAACCGGGCCAGTTCCTGATCGAATTCCCTGCGGTCAAACATCTGCGTTCGCGAACCTGTACTAGCCAGTCGATCAGCCACGATTTACCAAACTTGTCCTTTCGGACGCCCCGGATCACAGGGTTTCAAGCCGGATAATCCAATTCCGCAAAAATGGAAACCCTGCCGTAGCGGCAGGGCTTCAAGGTCACGCGTCCGAATTGGCTTCTGCTTCCAGGCGGGCGCGGTCGCCCGCGCCTTTGGCGTCGGTGTCGCGGTCGACAAGTTCGATGATGGCCATGGGCGCCATGTCGCCATAGCGGAACCCGGCCTTGAGAACCCGGCAATAACCGCCCTGGCGTTCGGCGTAGCGCGGACCCAGAACGTCAAACAGCTTGGCCACATAGGCGTCCTGTTTCAGTTGCGATGCGGCCTGTCGACGGGCGTGAAGATCGCCACGTTTTCCGAGGGTTATGAGCTTGTCGATGATCCGCTTCAGCTCTTTCGCCTTGGGCAGGGTGGTCTTGATCTGCTCATGCTCGATGAGCGACCCGGACATGTTGGCGAACAGCGCCTTGCGGTGTTCGTGGGTGCGATTCAGGCGGCGATAGCCCCGTGCGTGACGCATTTTAAGTCTCCTAATTTATGCTTTGTACAGCGGTCAGATGCGTGTCTGCCGCATTGTTGGGGCGGGATTGCCCGGGATAGGTGGGTTGACACCCACCCTACGATGCCTGCGTAGGGTGGGTGAAACCCACCGTTGTCAAAACTGGTCCTCAAACTTCTTGGCCAGATCCTCGATGTTCTCCGGTGGCCATTCCTCGACGTCCATGCCAAGGTGAAGCCCCATGCCAGACAGCACTTCCTTGATCTCGTTCAGGGATTTGCGGCCAAAGTTCGGGGTGCGCAGCATTTCGGCTTCGGTCTTCTGGATCAGATCGCCAATATACACGATGTTGTCGTTCTTCAGGCAGTTGGCCGAACGCACCGAAAGCTCCAACTCGTCCACCTTCTTCAACAGCAGCGGATTGAACTCCAATCCGTCCTCGTCCATGTCGGCACGGGCCGATTCCGGCTCGTCGAAGTTGACAAAAATGCTCAGCTGATCCTGCAGGATGCGCGCTGCATAGGCAACCGCGTCATCCGGCGTGACCGAACCGTCGGTTTCCAGCTTCAGCGTCAGTTTGTCATAGTCCAGCACCTGGCCCTCGCGGGTCGGCTGCACATCGTACGACACCTTCTTCACCGGCGAATAGATCGCATCAATCGGCATCAGGCCGATGGGCGCGTCTTCGGGGCGGTTCTTGTCGGCCGAAACATAGCCTTTTCCGGTGTTCACGGTCAGCTCCATGAACAGGTCTGCGCCTTCGTCGAGGTGGCAGATGATGTGATCCTTGTTCAGGATCTCGATGCCGTTGGATTCGGAAATGTCGCCCGCCGTCACGATCTGCGGGCCGCGGGCGGAAATCGTCACCCGCTTGGGGCCCTCGACTTCCATCTTGATCGCCACGCCCTTGAGGTTCAGCACGATGTCGGTGACATCTTCGCGCACCCCGGCGATGGACGAAAATTCGTGCAGTACATTGTCGATCTGTACGCTGGTGATGGCGGCGCCCTGCAAGGAACTCATCAGGATGCGGCGCAGGGCGTTGCCCAGCGTCAGGCCAAAGCCCCGCTCCAGCGGCTCGGCGATCACGGTGGCCTGGCGCTGCCGGTCATTGCCCGGCTTTACGACAAGCTGCGACGGCTTGATCAGTTCGGCCCAATTCTTGTGGATCATGCGGATCTCCTCAATTCACGTCTGCCGCCCATGTCCCCGGTGGCAGACAACCCGAGGTAAAAATGACAGGCGCAGGCCACGGGGAACCATGACCTGCACGCGCTTGGTAATGGTGTCAGACCCGGCGGCGCTTGGGCGGACGGCAGCCATTGTGGGCCATCGGCGTCACATCACGGATCGAGGTGATGTTGAAACCGACGGTGGCGAGAGCGCGCAGCGCCGATTCGCGCCCCGAACCGGGGCCCTGCACTTCGACTTCCAAAGTACGCACACCGTGTTCCTGCGCCTTTCGGCCAGCATCCTCGGCCGCCATCTGGGCGGCATAGGGGGTGGATTTGCGCGATCCCTTGAACCCGCAGGTTCCGGCCGACGACCAGGCGATGGCATTGCCTTGGACATCGGAAATCAGGATCTTGGTGTTGTTGAACGAGGAATTCACATGAGCAACGCCAGCGGCGATGTTCTTGGAGACCTTCTTCTTGACGCGACGATCACGAGCCATTTTGTTATGTCCCCCTCTTATTTCTTCTTGCCGGCGATGGCTTTTGCGGGGCCCTTGCGCGTGCGCGCATTGGTGTGGGTCCGCTGACCGCGCACAGGCAGGTTGCGGCGATGGCGCAGACCGCGATAGCAGCCCAGATCCATCAGACGCTTGATGTTCATCTGGGTTTCGCGCCGCAGATCACCCTCGACGGTGTAATTCGCGTCGATGTGTTCGCGCAGGGACAGAACGTCGGAATCCGACAGCGCGTTGACGCGGCGGGCCAGGTCGATACCGACAGCTTCGCAGATGGCTTTGGCCGAGGTGGGGCCAATTCCGGTGACATAGGTCAGGGCAATCACAACCCGCTTTGCAGTGGGGATGTTTACGCCGGCAATACGAGCCAAGTGGAGGTTTCCTTTTCGTTGCGGGTCCGTAGTGCCAGACCCTTTTTTCACAACGCAAGCCCGAGGCGGTTTTTGCCACGGGCTGCACATTCTGAGGTGGTTGTAGTTTCGGGGGGCGACCCCAAAGCTTACGATTCCCTTGCGGGATGGCGTGGGTTACGAGGGATTCGAGGCGGGGTCAACCCCCTGCCCCGGTTATCCCAGCAACGCAGCGATGTCGGCGGCCACGGCGTCCATTTCGCCGAGGCCATCCACCGATTTCAGTTCGCCCCTGGCATAGTAATAGCCGATCAGCGGCGAGGTTTTCTTGTAATATTCCATCAACCGCTGCTTGAGCGACTCGGCGTTGTCATCGGAGCGGCGCTGGAAGTTGCTGGCGCCACAGTTGGAGCACTTGCCATCGGTGGGCTGGGGCTTGGTGATGTCGTTGTACACTTCGCCGCAAGAGCCGCATGTCGAGCGGGCGGTGATCCGCGCGACCAGTGCCGCATCGTCCACCTGCATCTCGATCACCGCGTCCAGACCGCTGCCGTGACGTTCCAGCAGCGCGCCAAGGGCATCGGCCTGAGCCAGGGTGCGGGGAAAGCCGTCGAAGATGAATCCGCCGCCATGGTCGTCGTTCAGCTTTTCCTCGATCAGGGCGATGACGATGGCATCGGTGACAAGCTCGCCCCGGTCCATCACCTCGGCAACCCTGCGGCCCATCTCGGTGCCGCTGGTGCGGGCGTCGCGCAGCATGTCGCCGGTGGACAACTGTGTCATGTTGCGCCCCTCGACCAGCCTCCGGGCCTGGGTGCCTTTGCCGGCACCCGGAGGCCCGAGCAGTATGATGTTCATCGTTTAGGCGTCCCTTTTTTCGCCGGTCCGCGCTTTTTGCCGCGCAGTTGCGATTTTTCAATCAGGCCCTCGTACTGGTGGGCCAGCAGGTGGGACTGGACCTGTTGTATCGTGTCCATGGTGACACTGACAACGATCAGCACCGAGGTGCCGCCGAAATAGAAAGGGATCGCAAGTTCGGAGCGCAGCACCTCGGGCAGAAGGCAGACCGCGGCAAGATAGCCCGAGCCGAGGACGAGAAGCCGCGCCACGACATAGTCGAGGTATTCCTCGGTCTTCTTGCCGGGGCGGATGCCAGGGATGAACCCATTCTGGTTTTGCAGGTTTTCGGCCACATCCTCGGTCTTGAAGGCGACGTTGGCGGTGTAGAAATAGGTGAAGAACACGATCATCGAGGTGAAGAACAGGAAATACAGCGGCTGGCCGGGTCCGAAATAGGCAAGGATCGTGGACATCACCGGTCCGGTCTGATCGCCGCTGAAGGTGGCGACCGTGGTCGGCAGCAGCAGCAGCGACGAGGCGAAGATCGCAGGAATCACGCCTGCGGGATTCACCTTGACGGGCAGGTGCGACGAGCCGCCGTCGTAGACTTTCATGCCCACCTGGCGGCGGGGATACTGGATGTGGATTTTCCTGAGAGCGCGTTCCATGAACACGACGAAGGCGATCACGGCGATGATCATCAGGATCACGCCGACGATCACGACAGGACTGATCGCGCCGCTGCGCCCGCTGGCGAAGAATTGCGCCAAGGCGGCGGGGACTTCGGCGATGATGCCCACGAAGATGATGAGGCTGATGCCGTTGCCGATGCCACGCTGGGTGATCTGTTCGCCCAGCCACATCAGGAACATCGTGCCCCCGACAAGGGTGATGACGCAGGACGCCTGGAAGAACAGGCCCGGATCGGTGACAAGGCCACCCGCCTCAAGGCTGCGGGCAAGCCCATAGGCCTGGAACGTCGCCAGCACCACGGTGCCATAGCGCGTGTACTGGTTGATCTTCTTGCGCCCCGACTCGCCCTCTTTCTTCAGCGCGGCCAGTTTCGGCACCATGGCCGTCATCAGCTGCACGATGATCGAGGCCGAGATATAGGGCATGATTCCAAGGGCAAAGATGCCCATGCGTGAAATCGCACCGCCGGTGAACATGTTCAGCATGCCCCCGAGGCCCGCCGTCGCCGCCTCCATGAACTGGCGCAGTTCGGCGCCATCGATGCCGGGCACCGGAATATAGGTGCCGACACGATAAACGATGAGAAGGCCGAGGGTAAACAGGATGCGGGCGCGCAGCTCGGTTGCCTTGCCGAAGGCGCCCCAGCTCATGTTCGCGGCCATCTGCTCTGCTGCTGATGCCATTGCGGGTCTCTTTCATGCAAACGCCGCGTTCACCGTTCCCCGGATCACGCGGCGCTGGGAAAAACTCTGGAACAGATGTAGGCGGCGCGGGGGCCGCCCACAACCTCTTATTCGGCTGCTGCCGCGGTCGTGACCGTCAGAGTGCCGCCAGCCTTTGCCACCGCCTCGATCGCCGCCTTGCTGGCGCCCGTGACCGAAATCTTGACCACACTGGTCAGTTCGCCCTTGGCCAGAACGCGAATACCGTCCAGCTTGCGCCGGATCACGCCACTGTCGACCAGTTCGGTCTCGGTGATCTCGCTGCCCAGCTTGCCAAGATCGATGAACTTCTGGATCATGCCGAGGTTGATGACGGCAAATTCCTTGCGGTTCGGCTTGTTGAAGCCGCGCTTGGGCAGGCGCTGGTACAGCGGCATCTGGCCGCCCTCATAGCCCTTGATCGCCACACCCGAGCGGGATTTCTGCCCCTTGATACCCCGGCCAGCCATCTTGCCCGAGCCCGAACCGGGGCCGCGTGCAACGCGCTTGCGCTTTTTGGTGGCACCGGGATTGTCATGCAGTTCATGCAGTTTCATGTCGCTTGCTCCTTATGCCGGACGCGTGCCCCCAGCGACGGGAGCGGCACGGCCACGGCTTGTGTGA
>Ga0105053_10010347_pt1 | contig 11648 bp, 7 predicted proteins | sample BON01_FD_78093 | JGI IMG/M metagenome (GOLD analysis project Ga0105053, IMG submission 78093) | Freshwater microbial communities from Lake Bonney liftoff mats and glacier meltwater in Antarctica - BON-01 | ecosystem: Environmental > Aquatic > Freshwater > Ice > Glacier meltwater | place: Lake...
AACATCCACATCGGCACCATGGCCGGGAAGTTGAACGGCGTGATGCCGGCGACCACACCCAGGGGATGGCGGCTCGAGACCGTATCGACGCCGGTGCCGACATTCTCGGAAAACTCGCCCTTCAGCATCTGCGAGATCGAACAGGCGAACTCGACCACCTCGATGCCGCGCTGGACCGAACCCTTGGCGTCCGACAGCGTCTTGCCGTGCTCCTGGGAGGCCAGGCTTGCCAGTTCCTCCAAGTGCTCCTCGAGCAGGGCCTTGTAGCGGAACATGACCCGGGCGCGGTTCTGCGGCGTCACGGCGGCCCAGCCCTTCTGGGCCCTGGCGGCGATCTGAATGGCTTCCCGCACCTCCTCGGCGCTGGCCAGCGGCACCTTGCGCGTGATCTCGCCGGTGGCCGGATTGGTGACGTCGCCGAAGCGGCCGCTGGCGCCGGCAACCTTCTTGCCGCCAATGTGATGATGCAGGGTATCGGGCATGTTGTTCTCCCCCGCGGCCTCTGGCCGCCGGTTCTTGCAGGTCATGGAAATCGGTTGGCTAAACAACCAGCCCGCCCCGTGAATCGCAAGGGCAAACTTGCCGGAAGGGCCGCGCCTCCCCCCTATTGGACCGGGAAGTGCCGTTTGGTGCGGTTGGCGAAGGCGACCAGCGACAGCATCACGGGGACCTCGACCAGGACCCCAACGACCGTGGTCAAGGCTGCTCCCGAATGCAGTCCGAACAGGCTGATGGCGACCGCCACCGCCAGTTCGAAGAAGTTGGAGGTGCCGATCAGGGCGCAGGGAGCCGCGACATTGAAGGGAATGCGCCAGGCCCAGGCCGCGCCATAGGCCACGGCGAAGATGCCGTAGGACTGGATCAGCAGGGGCACGGCGATCATGGCGATGACCAGGGGACGCTCCAGGATGGTCTGCCCCTGGAAGCCGAAGAGCAGCACCACCGTGGCCAGCAGGCCCAGGATAGAGACCGGCTTCAACGCCCCGGTGAAACGGGCCACCGCCGCCTCCCCCCGCCCGCCCGCCGTCAGGCGTGCACGCGTGATGGCTCCGGCAAGCAGCGGGATCACGACGTAGAGCCCGACCGAAAGCAGCAGGGTCTGCCAGGGCACGACGATGTCGGTGACACCCAGCAGCAGGGCGACGATGGGGGCAAAGGCGAAGACCATGATCAGGTCGTTCACCGAGACCTGGACCAGCGTATAGGTGGCATCACCCCGGGTGAGCTGGGACCAGACAAAGACCATGGCCGTGCATGGAGCCGCCCCCAGCAGGATCAGCCCTGCGATGTACTGCTGGGCATCGGCGGGCTGGATCCAGTCGGCAAAGACCCCCTCGAAGAAGGCAACGCCCAGCACCGCCATGGTGAAGGGCTTGATCAGCCAGTTGACGACGATGGTGACGATCAGCCCCTTGGGACGGTCGCCGATGTGGGAAAGGCTGGCGAAATCGACGTTGACCATCATCGGATAGACCATCGCCCAGATCAGCACGGCCACGACCAGGTTGACCGAGGCGACCTCCAGAGAGGCCAGCCCGGCAAACAGGCCGGGGGCAAGGTTGCCCAGCGTCACCCCCGCGGCAATGCAGAGCGCGACCCAGAGGCTGAGCCACTTCTCGAAGACGCCGATGCCGCCGGGGGCAGCCTCGGAAACGGTAGGGTCTGTCATTTAATTCCCTGCTTGCGGTGCAACGGCAGCGGATCAGGCCGCGGTCTCGGGCGAAAGCCCGATTTCTTCAAGCCGCTTGCGCAGCGTCAGGCTGTCGAGAGCCTCGACGCGCAAGGCGCAGAACAGCTTGATGCGCGCTTCGAGGATCAGATAGGCGTCGCGGAAGGCTCTCTCCACCGTCGGGCCGTCACCCGTTGCAGCGACCGGGTCGGGGACGCCCCAGTGGGCGCTGATCGGACGACCCGGCCACACCGGGCAGGTCTCGCCGGCCACCTGGTCGCAAACCGTGAAGACGAAGTCCAGAGCCGGTGCGCCCTCGGTGGTAAATGCATCCCAGGACTTGGAGTGCAGCCCCGCCACGTCGTGCCCATAGCGAGCAAGCAGATCCAGGGTACGGGGATGGATCGTGCCGGCGGGATGGCTGCCTGCCGAGAACGTATGGAACTTGCCCTTGCCCCAGCGCGCCATCAGGGCCTCGGCCATGATGCTGCGGGCCGAGTTGGCGCTGCACAGGAACAACACGTTGAAGACCCTGGGTTTCTCGTTCATCGGCGGCGCGCTCCTTGGGCGCTGGTGGGAAAAAGAGCTGGCGCGGGCATCAATCGGCAATCCATGCGCCCCGCGGACCGCAGATGCTGCGCTCCAGCGAAGGCAAGCAGCCGCCTTCGCCCCGGCAGCAGTTTTCCACGAGAAACCCGACCAGCGTATCCATGGCCGCGAACTGGGCGGCATAGATCACCTGTCGACCGTCTCGGCGGGAGGTGACCAGGCCGGCGTGGACCAGGGCGGAAAGGTGAAAGGACAGCGTCGGCGGCGCGACACCCAGAGTGCGCGCAATCTCTCCGGCAGCGATGCCTTCGGGACCGGCTTCGACGAGCAGGCGAAAGGCGGTCAACCGGGTTTCCTGGGCCAGCGCCTGAAGCGCCTCGACAGCACAATTCGTTTCCATTCTTCTATAATTATGAAAATGATTTGCAGCCGTCAAGCACCGCAACAATGGGGCTCCGCCGGAGCGAAGCCCCATCGCCTTCACAACAGGAAATCGGCCTCCTGCAGGAGACTGACACCTTCGACCACGATCATGTCGTCGTCGTCGATCCTGACGGTGAGGTCCCCGCCGCTGACCACCATCTCCAGCGCCTCGAAGCCCGACAGCGAGAAATCGGACAGGTCGATACGGTCGAGACCCGTTTCGAAGTCGACGATACGGTCGTGGCTCTCGACCCCGCCGGCATCGCCGTCGGCGAAGACGAAGACATCGACCGCAAGGTCAATACCTCCGCCGGACAGGACATCGACGCCGGTGCCGCCGACGATCTGGTCGGCACCCTGCCCGCCGCTGAGTGTATCGTCGCCGCCCAGGCCGGCCAGCAGATCGTTGCCGCCTGCACCGGTGAAGACGTTATCCCCGTCATCGCCGCCGAACTCGGCAAGATCGCTATAGGAGAAACCCGCAAAGGCTGAGGCATCGATGTCGCCACCGACCCCGTCGATGATGGCCGACTTGCCCCAGCCCGAGACGATGTCGATGTCCAGGCCATCCACCGACAGGCCATCGACCGAATCGTAGTTGTAGACGCCCACGCCGGTCTTTTCGTAAGTGCCCGAGATCGTGACGTCCGTGATGACGACCGTGCCCATCTCGCCGCTATCGGAGCGGAACTGGATGGCGTTTTCGGCGGCGTGATCGCCATCGCGGGCGCTGCCGTCGATCGGCCTGTCGCCACCGTCGATGGTGATGCCCGAAAGCGTGACATCACCGGTGTACTGGAAGAACAGCAGGTCGCCATCGCCGCTGGCACCGGCCGGGTGTCCGTTCTCCACGAACGATGAATCGGACACCCCGACATGACCCAGACCAGGGCTGTCGATGACCCGCAGGCCGTTGACCGCGTTGCCCTCGAAGCTGGAGTCCGCGACCAGAAGACTGCCCAGCACCACGCCACTGGCGTGAATGCCGAACTTCTCCGCGCCGTTCAGCGCCAGGCCCTCGAACGATACGGTGTTCCCGGCACCCAGATCGCCCTGCAGAGTGAAGGCGCTGCCCGAAGGCGGCGTGACCACGGTCTGCCCACCACCCTGGCCTACGAAGTGGAGCGCCTTGTGGACGATCACCGCCTCGTTGAAGGCACCGGCGCCGATGACGATGGTATCGCCCTCCGAAGCCATATCGATCGCGGCCTGAATGCTGGCGCCTTCCGCCACGAACAGGGTGCCGGGCTGGAGATAGATCACGCCGCTGTAGGGATTTCCGTCCAGGGCGTCTCCGATGGTGCCCGCCAGCGCAGTGATGGCATCGTTGTCGGGCACGCCGGCATCAAGATCGATGCCATCGAAGACGTTGGTCGAGGCGTCGATCTCCATATCGGTGTAGAGGCCGATGTGGACCGGGTTGTTCTGGAAAACATTATCGCCCAGCGTCAGCGACGGCTCGGCCCCGCCGGGACCGATGCCCAGCCCCTCCACGACATTGTCGGCAAACAGGTTCCCGGTCACCGTCACGCCGTGCGGCCCGTCGGTCGACATGCCGACATTGTTGCCGGTGAAGTCGTTGTCAGCGATCACGGCGTCGTTGGCGCCGGGGTTGAGATAGACGCCGTTGGCCCAGCCGCTGAAGCTGTTCTGCGAGACCGTCAGATCGTCGTTGCCGCCGTTGTGCGTCGTCATGATGCCGCGCGAGCTGTCACCGTCGACCTCGCCGTCACGCTCCAGGATCGTGTTGGTGATGGTGACACCCGTGGCGCCTGCCCGCAGGAAGACGCCGACCGTGTCAGGGGTGCTGAACGCCCCGTCCTGCACGGTAAAGCCGTCAAGGGTGACGTCGTCACCGTCGGCGGTAAGCGTTACCTTGCCGTCGATCACGGTCTCGGGCACATCGACGCGGCCGCGGGCATCGACTCCCACCTGGGCACCCAGCAGCGTGATCGACTTGCCGATCGTCAGATTCTCGGCATAGACACCAGCCGCGACAAAGATGACATCGCCCTCCGAAGCTGCGTCGATCGCGGCCTGGATGGTGGCAAAGTCGCCGAAGACGACACCCACGGTGAGATTGGTGACGATGACATCGCCGCTGTCGAACGTGTTGTCGGCCTCCAGCGTTCCCAGGTTGGTCACTGAACCTGGCACGGCAAAAATCTGGGCTTCGTTTTCGGTGAAGGTGTTGCCGGTGATCGTCACGTTGGTGGGGTGGCCGGCCTTGCCGATGCGGATGGCAAAGGTCGTGTTGCCGTCACCGGCCGTGCCGTTGTCGTGGATGGCATTGCCGGTGATGGCAATGTTGTCGACATCGAACTCGACAAAGACGGAACCGTTCCCGCTGTTGCTGTGTGAGATGTCGTTGCCCGAGACCGTGACGTCGCTCATGTAGACGCTGATGCCGTCCTCAGCGACATCATGGATCACGTTGTCGATGGCGCTGCCGCCCGATTGGGCCGCACCCGTTCCATCCCCGGGGCCGAACTTGATGCCGTCGTTGAGGGTGACGTCGTAGATCAGGTTGCCTTCGACCGTCGTGTTCTCGGCGCCGTCAAGGTAGATCGCCGCGTTTGCCGAGCCGATATCGTGGACCTCGTTGAAGCGCACGATACCGTCGGTCGAACCGCCAGAGAGGTTGATGCCGTCGCCGAAGGTGTCGGCGACGTTGTTGAACTCGACCACAGCATCGGCCGCGCCGCGCAACTGGATGGCCTCATCACCGGTCGAGCCGTGGACGAAGTTGTAGCGGATCTGCGGATCGCTAACGGCCGTCTCTGATTCGATCAGATCGCCCGTGCCGTTGCCGATGTCGAAACCGTCGATGACCACGCCATCGGCAGCAATGCGGATCAGGGTGTCGAGCGTACCGCCACCGTCAATCACGGTTTCGGCCTCGTCGCCCTGGGCGCGCAACCCAGCCGCGCTGCGTGCATCGACACCCGCCTGGGCGCCCAGAAGCGTGATCTCCTTGTCGATCACGATGGTTTGGTCGATCGCATAGAACCCCGCGGCAACGACGATCGTGTCGCCGTCGGAGGCGGCATCGATGGCTTCCTGGATCGAGGTGAAGTCGCCGCTGCCGTCGGCGGCCACGACAATGTCGGGTCTGAGGTCCACCGTGATGGTGGTACGGGTGAGCAGATTGCCGTCGTCATCGCGCACCGTCAGCGTCAGCGCATAGGTGCCCAATGCATAAGGTTCGTATTCGGGAGCGAACCACCCGATGTTCTGGGAGTTCTGCAGGCCCTGCGTGTCACCGCTGGGATCCTGGTAATAGGCCTCATGGTGCTCGGCTTCGTGCGCATCGGCATCAAATTCCATCACATCCTGCGTGCGCTGGCCGAGCAGGTCGATGAAGTCGGCCGTGATGGTGATATCGAGCCCGGCCAGAGGCAGTCCGTCGTAACTGATGACGCTGTAATCGAAGTTCCAGGTGCCGGCGTCGCCTGAACTGAAGCCGGGCTGTGCGTCATAGACGATACCTTCGGCGTCGAGTTCACCGGCATAGCGGCCCTTGGCCTTCAGCGCGGCCTCGATGCCGTGGTCCGTGTTGTCGCTGACCAGGAAGTTGCCGTCGGAATTGCCCGTTCCGGGATGGAAACCATCCGACCCGCCGCCGTCGTTCTCGGGCGCCGCATGGGCAAGCTGCGCCTCGAACCGCAGCGTGCCATCGTCGAAGACCAGCGCCTCGACATGGCGCACGCTGTCCGTGCCATAGTTTCGATTCTGGAGCGGTTCGCTATCCTCGACCACCACGGCAAACGTGGCGTCCGCCGAGACATCGTAGCGTGTCTGATCGCCACAATAACGGACGACATCCTGACCATCGCCACCGTCGAAGAAATCGTTGCCCAGGCCGCCGAAAAGTTCGTCGTCGCCATCGCCGCCGGCCAGCGTGTCGTTGCCGGCATCGCCCTGCAACATGTCATTGCCGGCGCCACCGTCGAGGGTGTCATCGCCCTCGCCGCCAAAGAGGCGATCCCGGCCTTCTCCGCCTTCGAGTTCGTCGTCCCCCTCGCCACCCTCCAGAGTGTCCTGATCGTCGCCGCCAAGGAGCGTGTCGTCACCGTTGTCGCCGCGCAGCCGGTCGTTGCCAGCGCCGCCGATCAGCGTGTCGGAGCCGTTTCCTCCCTGCAGGTCATCTCTTCCGATGCCACCATCGAGCAGATCGTCACCGACATCGCCACGAAGCCGGTCGTTGCCCTCTCCCCCGATCAGGGTGTCGAAGCCCGAGCCACCCTGCAGCATGTCGTCACCGTCACCACCGTCGAGCAGATCGTCACCGCTGTCGCCGCGCAGCCGGTCGTTGCCCTCTCCGCCCAACAAGGTGTCCGCGCCCGAACCGCCCCGCAGGTCGTCGTTGCCGCTGCCGCCGTCGAGCGTGTCGTTGCCGTTTTCTCCGTTCAGGCTGTCGTCACCGTCGTCGCCCAACAGGCTGTCGGAACCCAGGCCTCCAATGACGACATCGTCGCCGGCGCCACCTTCCAGCCGATCGCCACCTGCTCCGCCGTCAAGCCTGTCCTGACCTTCGCCGCCTTCGAGCGAGTCGTTTCCGGCATCGCCCGATAGGTAGTCATCCCCCGATCCACCCTGAAGCCTGTCATCGTCGCCGCCGCCCAGAATGATGTCGTCGCCTCCCTGGCCATCGACCGTGTCGTTGCCGGTATCGGCAAAAACCCTGTCATTGCCTTCACCGGCGTGGACGACGTCATTTCCCGCCCTCGCGTAGATGATGTCCCCAGCCAGTGTTCCCACCAGCGTATCGGCCAGCCGCGACCCGATGACCTTGCCTGTATTCCAATTTCTCATTGCTGCCTCCCTCTTGACCGCTCACCGATCGAGGCTTGCCAATGCTCACGCAAACGGGCCCGGCTTTGCCGGGTCCATTGGCGTTTGACGGATAGCCAGGTGAGCCCTCTCTGATTGTTTCACTGATCCCAAGGACGATCATGCCACTGTGAAATCCGCCTTACATCACCCGCAAGACGCCGGAGGCCGGGAATTCGTCTTCAAATAAGATCGCGCTCTTAATATTAGTGAGTTGTCTGATTATGTAATAAAATTGTCGGTTTTTGGATTAACCAATGGAATTGATTGAATATTTTCTTGATTTATGAATATATCATTTCTTTTTCTATATTAAAAAAAGTTTCTCGTTTTGATCCAATTTATGTTGAAACGTCACGAAATAGAACTGGCGCGGCCATCCACTGCTGTCCCCGGACTAAGGGCAATCGACCGTTTCGTGCAAGATGGGGCATCTACCAAATGGACCGTGAAAAACACCCTTAGCGCGCCCCATCGCAGTCTGGCCCCGTGTTCGAATGCGATGGCGCAGCCCGGGCAACGCACCATATTCCCGGTATGTCGAAACCCCAGGAACAGGTCACCCTCGACAGCGTGCTGATCGATGCCGTCGCCGACTGGCTGATGGAACAGGCGCTGGCCGAGACCGCCATGGCCGATCTGGTCGAAGGCTGCTGCAACCGCATGCGCGCGGCCGGCATCCCGATCCGGCGCGCACTGGTCTCCCACGGCACGCTGCATCCCCTGTTCGAGGCGGTCTGGCATACCTGGCACCGGGAACAGGGCATGGGCACCTACCAGATGCCCCACGGCACCATGGGCGAGGAGGTCTTCCGGGCCAGCCCCTTCTTCCACATGCTGGAGACCGGCGTGCCCTTCGTGCGCCGCCGCCTGACCGGTGACGAGGCCATGCTCGACTACCCCGCCCTGGCCGATTTCAGGGCCGAGGGCGGCACCGACTACATCGCCGCCCACGTACCTTTCGGAGCTCCCAGGGACGATGACCATCGTCCGGGCATCTTCCTGTCCTGGACCTGCGACCGGCCATCGGGCTTTTCCGACGGCGACATCGCCGCCCTGCGGCGCATCCAGAAGCGGCTGGCGGTGGCCGCCAAGATCCGCATCAAGACCGAGATCGCCCAGAACGTCCTGACGACCTATCTGGGCGCCGATGCCGGGGCCAAGGTTCTGGCCGGCAACATCCGGCGCGGCGACACCGAAACCATCCATTCCGTGATCTGGTACTCGGACATGCGCAATTCGACGCGGCTGGCCGAAACCATGGCGCCACAGGACTATCTCGCCACGCTCAACAGCGTCTTCGAGGCAACCGCCGGACCGGTGATCGAAGAAGGCGGCGAGGTCCTGCTGCTGATCGGCGATGCCGTGCTGGCCTTGTTCCCGACGGCAAAGTTCACGGAGCGGGAAGCCGCTGCCGCCGCAGGCCGTGCCTCCCGGGAGGCGCTCAAGCGGCTCGAGGCGCTCAACACCACACGCCGACAGGAAGGCTTGCCCGGCGTGGCCTGTGGCATCGCGCTCCATGTCGGCGACCTCACCTACGGCAACATCGGCATTCCCCAGCGCTTGCAGTTCACCGCCATCGGACCGGCCGCCAACCAGGTGGCGCGCATCGAGACCCTGACCAAGGTGCTGGAACGCCCCTTGCTGGCCAGCGCCGCCTTTGCCCACCTGCTCGATTGCCCCTGGCAGTCGCTGGGCAGCCACGCCCTGCGTGGCGTCTCCGACCCCATCGAGGTGTTCGCCCCGCAGGACTGACCGAGGCGATGCGTCGCCGGTTGAACGGGTGTTGACGTAATTCGATAAAACTAGTTATATAGTTTTATCGAATTGAACGGAGTACCAGCCATGATCGCCATCGAAGAAGCCGCGCAGGGATTTTCCGCCGCCGGGTCCGAACCGCGCCTGGCCGTTCTGCTGACCCTGGTTCGCGCCGGGCAAGGTGGCCTGGCCGTGGGCGAGATCCAGGAGCGGCTGGCGATTCCCGCCTCGACCCTGGCACACCACCTGAAGTTCCTCGCCGCGGCCGGTCTGGTCGTCCAGGAAAAGCAGGGACGCACCATCGTCAACCGCGCCGCCTTTGACCGGCTCCAGGCGCTGGCGGACTTCCTCCTGGAAGCCTGCTGCAGCGAACCTTCGGCCCATGGCGTGCTCCGCGCGCTGGCCCCCAGCGTCTAAAGGGGCAGGACCATGACCGATCTCAGCCTTGCCCCGGGCAGCAGCCTGCGCCGCGGCATCAGCCACCTCACCAGCGTCTGGGTCCTGATCGTGCTGGTGCCGCTTGGCGTCGTGCTGCTCGACCCGGACCGGACCACGACGATCCTGAGAATCGCCGCCGAATCCCTGCTTTCCACCCTGCCCTATATCGCCGTCGCCGTCGGCCTGATCGCCTCGCTGAAGGCGACCGGCGCCGAGGCTCTGGTGGCGCGCGCCTTCCAGGGTCGCCTGAGCCGCATGATCGTGCTGGCCGCCCTGTTCGGCGGTCTGGCGCCCTTCTGCTCCTGCGAGGTCATTCCCTTCATCGCCGGCCTGCTCGCGCTGGGGGCGCCACTGCCGGCGGTCATGGCGTTCTGGCTCGCCTCGCCGCTGATCGATCCGCCCACCCTGTTCATTACGGCGGCTGCGCTGGGATGGGAGTTCGCCCTGGCCAAAGCCGTCGCGGCGGTCGCCATCGGCCTGATGGGCGGTTTTGCCCTGCGTGCGATCATGACCCAGGGCGCCTTTGCCGCACCGCTGCGCGAACGCAGCAAGGGCGGCTGCTGCGGCTGCGGCCCCTCACCCTTCGACAGCCGGCCGGTCTGGCGCTTCTGGCGCGAACCGGCACGGCGCGAGGTCTTCCGCCGCGAAGGCAGCGCCAACGCCGTCTTCCTGCTGAAGTGGATGGCATTCGCCTACCTGCTGGAAGCCCTGCTGATCACCTATATCCCGGCGGATGCCATCGCCTCGGTGGTCGGCGGCGACGGCTTCGGCGCCATCGTGATCGCATCGCTGGTCGGCATGCCGGCCTACCTCAACAGTTATGCCGCCCCGCCCCTGGTCGCGGGCCTGATCGAGCAGGGCATGAGCCCGGGCGCGGGTCTCACCTTCATGGTCGCCGGTGCGGTGAGCTCGATCCCGGCCATGGCGGCGGTCTGGTCGCTGGTCAAACCCCGCGTCTTTGCCGCCTACCTGGGTCTGGGCATCTGCGGCGCGATCCTGGTCGGCACGATCTTCGGGGCGCTGATGGGAAGTTAGCCGGCGACGTCACGAAGGCAAAGAGGCTCATGTCGCTGGGGCATGAGCCTCTTCTGTCTTACCGGCGCCGGTCTGGCTCTAGAGCAAATCACCTTCAGGCGGAATCGCTTCGCGATTGCGCCTGAGGGTGTGAATTTGCTCTATCTCATTGATGTAGAGCGGATTCACACGATCACACCGATCCATGAAATGGTTCGATGTGATCGTGATCCGCTCTAGCCCCGGCGTTCGACCATGAGTTTCTTGGTCTCGGCGATCGCCTTGGCCGGGTTGAGGTGCTTGGGGCACGTCTTGGTGCAGTTCATGATGGTGTGGCAGCGGTAGAGCTTGAAGGGATCCTCCAGCTCGTCGAGCCGCTCGTTGGTCGCCTCGTCGCGGCTGTCGGCGATCCAGCGGTAGGCCTGCAGCAACACGGCCGGGCCCAGGTAACGCTCCGGGTTCCACCAGTAGCTGGGGCAACTCGTGGTGCAGCAGAAACACAGGATGCACTCGTAGAGGCCGTCGAGCTTGGCCCGGTCCTCCGGGCTCTGCAGACGCTCCTGGGTCGGTGAGACCGGGCTTTCCGTGCGCATCCAGGGTTTGATCGAGGCAAGCTGCTCATAGGCGTTGGTCAGATCGGGGATGAGATCGCGCACCACCTCCATGTGAGGCAGGGGATAGATCTTGACCTCGCCCTTCACCTCGTCGATCGGCTTGGTGCAGGCCAGCGTGTTGGTGCCGTCGATGTTCATGGCACAGGAACCGCAGATGCCCTCGCGGCAGGAACGGCGGAAGGCCAGCGACGGGTCGGTATCGTTCTTGATTTTGATCAGGGCGTCCAGAACCATCGGACCACAGCGGTCGCGGTCGACCTCGTAGCTGTCCATCTGCGGGTTCTCGCCGCTGTCGGGATCGTAGCGGTAAACCTTGAACTTCGTCGTGCGCTTGGCACCCTCGGGCGTCT
>Ga0105053_10010348_pt1 | contig 11647 bp, 7 predicted proteins | sample BON01_FD_78093 | JGI IMG/M metagenome (GOLD analysis project Ga0105053, IMG submission 78093) | Freshwater microbial communities from Lake Bonney liftoff mats and glacier meltwater in Antarctica - BON-01 | ecosystem: Environmental > Aquatic > Freshwater > Ice > Glacier meltwater | place: Lake...
CGTTCGGCATTCTATCCTTCCTAAAATTATCCTAAAATTATCCTAAAATTATCCTAAAATTATCCTAAAATTATCCTAAAATTATCCTAAAATTATCCTAAAATTATCCTAAAATTATCCTAAAATTATCCTAAAATTATCCTAAAATTGGTCTAACTCCGTCGCGCTTTGCTTACTTACGTGACCAATTTTTAGGCGGAGACCGCGTGTACACTCGGTCTTTAAAAATGGTCAAATTATCGAAAAAATACAGTTATATTACATATAATTATATTATGTTTGTATATAATAAAAATTACTTAACGATTGATAAAACATTACTTAACGATTGATAAAACATTACTTCGCGATTGATAAAACATTACTTCGCGATTGATAAAACATTACTTAACGATTGATAAAACATTACTTAACGATTGTTAAATCATTAATTCGCGGTACCCGCGCTCGAGCAGCGAGCGCGTCATAACTGTTTCATATTTATAATTTAGTAACAATTTGATCAATAACGGCAAGACTTACCAAAAATGATAAATAGGTTCAGCCATTGATAAATAGGTTCAGCCATTGATAAACAGTTTCAGCCATTGATGAAACAGTATCATTTATAGTTTAGACCAATTTTAGGATAATTTTTAAAGACCGAGTGTACACGCGGTCTTCGCCTAAAAATTGGTCACGTAAGTAAGCGAAGCGCGACGGAGTTCGACCAAAGTTAGGCTATTGTTAGAAATTTGCACATACCATCATCGCTATCAGTAACTGCACACAAATCCAAACGATCGCATTTAAAAGTGTGACCATACATTGTGCAGGCATTATCTGTAATTGTACAATCTATAAATGTATCACATTCATAGTAATCATTCATAATTGTTAAATACAATCTTAAATTGCTTGGTGTGCAAACAGAATCTGGTAATACACGTGACAATTCAATTGCTTCTTTATAGACTCGAGATCCACCTATTATAAATATTTCTCTATTAACATATTCTATAAATACATGTTGCAGATTATTTACCAGAATTATATCAGGATGATAATTATCTGTTGCATGCGTTCTGTTTGTTCCTGTTATTGTTTCTGATGTTATTATTTCTGATGTTAATATTTCTGACGTTAATATTTCTGACGTTAATATTTCTGACGTTAATACAATATTGATTCGATTTTTTAGAATTGGTTTTGGATTTGTTGACGATTTTAACGAGTTATATGTATTTCGACCCATTACAACCACATGATCTCTTGTTATTTCACGAAATCTCTTCATATCGCTTTTGCTTTTCCATGGTATTGTATTATTTAATCCTATACCTGCTATTGTATCTGAATCTTTAACTTTCGACACAGCTACGATGATATTAATCATTTGACTGCAACACCTCAACTTTGCAATTATGATTTGTCTGCCCATATATTATTCATTTTTTAATTTAAAAAATATCCTAAAATTGGTCTAACTCCGTCGCGCTTCGCTTACTTACGTGACCAATTTTTAGGCGAAGATCGAGTATACACTCGATATCCTAAAATAGAAAAAAATAGAAAAAAATATCATAAAATATTTTAAACTATAAATATGAAACAGTTATGACGCGCTCGCTGCTCGTTGGGACAAACAGGACCTAACGGGACAAACAGGACCTAACGGGACAAACAGGACCTAACGCTGGTCGCCCATTAATGTTTCATCAATATTTGGTCCTGTTTGTCCCTACAGTAAGTCTTACTATCTTATTGATCGATCATTAACCTGTAACAATCAAAAAAATAACTTATATCACTAGTTTATCACTAGTTTATCACTAGTTTATCACTAGTTTATTAAGGTTTATTAATGTTGCATCGAACGTTGATTAATTTGACCGTTTTTAACGATCGCGTGTACATGTAGTATCCGCCTAAAAATTGGTCACGTAAGTAAGCGAAGCACGACGGAGTTAGACCAATTTTAGGAAGGATAATTAATGCGATGACTTACTCGATGACTTATCAGAAGACTTACTCGATAGCTTATCAGAAGACTTACTCGAAGTCTTATCAGAAGACTTATCAGAAGACTTACTCGATGGCTTATCAGAAGACTTACTCGATGGCTTACTCGATGACTTACTTGACGACTTACTCGATGATCGATCTGATGGCTTACTTGACAATCGATCTGATGATTTACTAGATGACCGTTCTGATGTCCGTTCTGATGGCCGTTCTGATGTCCGTTCGGATGGCCGTTCCGATGACCGTTCTGATGATTTACTAGATGGCCATTCTGATAGCCGTTCTGATGGCCGTTCGGATGGCCGTTCTGACGATCGTTCCGATGGTCTAGTTGATTCAAGTGATGATGCTGCGAATGTTACTATTGGTGTCGATATCGACGATGCTACAGTCACTGATGCAGATTGACTTGACATCACAGTCGACGATGGCAGCGGAACAGTTGTGTGTGTTTTACGTGAACCATCGGTAATATAACTACGATCACCGTCTGACAACTTTGATAGTATTGGTGCATATGTCATATGTCCATTTACATCTGAATTTGCATAAATAAATTTTGCAATTGGATATGTTTTTGGATTTAGAATTGCAATCTCAATTATTTCACTCCCGGCCATTTTAATAAAACGAGTTTTATCTTCCAAGGCCTTAAAAAGAAGTTTAAACATTCGATCACTACTAACAGTAGCTGCTGTCTCTGCACTTAATACAATCAACTCATAACCTTTATATGTAAGCATACGTTGAGGATTTGAAACTGTATTAATAAGCATATTGATAAAATCGATACAATCATGTTGAATAGCGGAAATAACAACTGAAAACTTCTCAGATTCAATCATATTTATTCGTTGCTTATCGTCCAAATCCGTATATACTTTTGCAAGTGTATTAAAATAATTGTTCTTTGCTAGCGATCGACATACTTCATATCTACTAACACTTAACAATTCATATTTAATAGCTGGATCGTCGATGTTAGTATACAAAAACATAAAAGTACGATCATTGGTATTTGCAGCTGCACGTATAGCAGCAAAGTTCTTCGCTGTCAATAATAATAGTGGCTCCTTGCTCTTTGTAAACAAATCTTCAACACTACTCTTCTTACCATCTTCACATGCGTGAATGAAATTATTGACAGCCGTACTCATTGTTAAAAACAATTGGACACCGATGAATAACGATGAATAACGTCAAATACAAATATTATACTAAATGCAAATATCCACGAATACAACTAACAATCTATTCTTCAATTTAAAATAACTTTACATGTATGTCATCATTGAATGACATGAAATCAAATCTGCTGCAACTGTATTAAAAGTAAAAACATGTCCGATATGCGTATACTGATACAAAATAGACCCAAATGGTAAATACGATGGCGGCATTGTTGGAACAATATCGGCTAAATTAATAAAATTAATTACTACTGCATTTTTCTCCATATAATCTGCAAATTCTACATTGCCAACACGAGGAGGTGCATAGTTAAATATATATATATCACTAATACTTGCTTGAGATGCATAAAATCCAAGTAGTGTTGCCAATGCACATCCAAGCGAATGACCAATAATAAATAATGGACCACTTGTTGGTAATGGTATTTGATTTTGAATAGCGGTAAATAATCTATCGAAGCCAGAGTGAATTTTTATACCACTTTGTTTAACAACTTGTTGCGTGTATGTGATATCAGCTAACGCATCTGGTCCTGTTAATGTGCCGCGGAAAATTACAAAATTATCATATACAATAGCAATAGGATAGATGTCTTTACTCCAGAATATTAATTTATATGATTCAGTACCTAGAATGCTATCGTCATACGAATTTGTTAATGGGTTATACGATCCAATATACGAGATAAACTTAGCTTCTAATATCGCACCCATACGTGTTACTGGCGATGCATTTGGATTACCTGGATTTTTGTAATTTAGAACAGATAAATCGCTTTCGGTATCAACTATAGTTGCAATTTTTTTAACTTCATTAATTTCTGCAAGTGTAATAGGACCTCTAACCGGACTACATAATGGCGGTGTTAAATCATTGAAACACTGGGGTTGTTTTGATTCGGAAAGTAGTTTTAGTTCACCTTCAAGTGAATGTATTTCCCTTTTAATAAACAATCGCAATAGGAGAAAGATTACGATAATTGTTAAAATGATCACAAGAGCGGTTTTCATTCTTAAAAATAATGACTTAACAATATATACCGACAATATATACCGACAAAATAAAAATCTATACAATAATATTATGTAATAAAAAATATAATAAAAAATGTAATAAAAATGTAATAAAAAATGTAATAAAAAATGTAATAAAAAATATGTTACTATCGTAATTTATTGCATAACCTGCCTAAAAATTTTAATTGGGTCACCATCGTAACATGATACAATAGTATTATTTCTTATGTTTATATCATCAAGTGGATTACTATTATATTTTACATACTCCGTGCGCAAATCGTTATACAAATACCATGGTGTTTTGGAATCTGTCATATCACCATACCGAAAATATACTACATAATGATTTCTAGTACGTACAATAATGGCATATAGATAAAGTTTTTCTTTATCTATTGTTATAAATAATTCGACAGTTGTCTTATATATTGTGTGATTTATATTACCCATATTATAGGGATTATCTTTATAGAATACGACAAATTTATTTTTTGTATTTTTTGTATTTTTTATAAATGTATGGGTAAATCGTTGTTGTTCATATAAACATAATGCAAACACTGAATTTGATGGAGGAGTCGTTTTAGATTCATTTTTTAATTGTTGTACCAATTTATTCATCGTATCAGGATTATATTCGATATGATAAAAATTATAACCATATAATTCAGTCATTATATGATCATATCCAATTGTTTTAAATGTAATTATAAAATCCTCAAACAACTCATATAAAAGTTCATTAACATTTAAACCGGGCATGTTCTTACTAAATCTATTTGTATTTACTTCAGCAATTTCTTGGTTTAAAATTGGTATATGATTGTTAATCCAAATATTAAAGGTATCAAATTCACCAAACTTTGATATAGTATCGTACTTCATTATTGCGGTAAAATATTCGCTGACATACCCAACTGTTAGACTATTTTTATCTAAAATTATCTTCGGTTGCCTTACGTCATTACGATAGAGTTTTAATGATAATGCAGACGTTTTATAAAAATATAACATATTAAAAACTATTATAGAATTTAATATTTTTATAATATCGTCATGTGTAATTATGTCACCTGTACTTTTTCCTGTAATATTTTTTCCCTTACTAGTAATTTTAGTACCAATTGTTTTATAAATGCTATCAAACATTGAATATAAAGTGTGTTTAAATATGTCAATCATTATAACAGAATCTAAGGAATCTGCATTAACGTTTCCATGACTTGCACCAGTATACCTTATATAAAATCGATTATTATACAACGTGTATATGGAATAATCATTGTCTGGTAAACATTGCGAATATGGATAATTTTGTTTTATAATCCATATGCCATTGCCAAACTTACATGTTACATGTACACGATCTATATCATTTAAAATGTATTCAACTGTTATATTTAAAGTTTGAATATTCAAAAACTCAACTAATTTATATATGACATCAACAAAAGGATCGCCCATTCTATATATTGTAGTATCATATACAACTCCTCCCGCATTTATAATATGTTTGTAAAACTGTTCCATTGGGGCAATTTTACCGATTGACTTATATACCTTAGTACTATCATAAATGATATTTTTAATACTGATACAATTTTCTATAACTTTATAAACTAATATATTATCAGACTTTAACTCAGTTGGAAAACATAGTAAATTGCACTCAGTAAATGTTATGTTAAATGCAAATAAACACATTATGGCAGAATCCAAATAACATGTATTGCCAGAATTACACAAGAAATTAATTTTATCATTGGCCGGAAATTGTAAACATTTTTTATCATTCTTAATGTTATTGTTAATATTATTTATACCATACAACTCTATCGATTTGGTATACAATAAGTATACTTTCTGCCATAAAAATGTATATAAACATGTGTCGAAATATGTTTTTCGACTGATTGTAAGACCTTTATCCGCAAGAGCTTTATCCGCAAGAGCTTTATCAATATTATTGTTAATAACTTCGCTTATTTTGGAAATAAAATAATTATATATACACTTAATTGCAATATAATTTAATTTGCGCGTTATACTACTTGTCTGCTTGTCATTGTCAAGATTGTCATTATACATCTGATAATAAACAATCAAATACTGTGGGTTGTTTACCAGATATGCAGATGGTTTACACCATTCACTTCCTCTAGTATTCCCAGGTCCTGTTTGTATACTAGCTTTATACTTAAGAATGTCATGCAATTTCGAAGACATTTATATATAATTTCTAACTGTATAATAGAGTATAAATAAAATTATGTATAAAATAATAAAATTATGTGTAAAATAATAAAATTATGTGAAAGTGTAAGAAGAAAAAAACTGATTAAATGTAATAAGTATCTGGTATAGACGTTTACTTATTGAGTTCAGTAGTAATAAATATTAATATAACGAATAATTGAAGCAATAATATAGTTATTATCGCAATTTTCAATATCTTCTTCATATTCATCATAATTTTCTCTATACCCTTTAATAATATTATATGCAATATCCATTAAGGGTGTAATAGCATCCTTTACATTTTTTCGTATTTGATCACATACTTTTTGTCGTTCTTTTTTAATCATAGATTGCAATGTATCTATTGGACAAATCTCATCTAGCTGCGTACATGCAAAATATATTGTTAGTAGTGGTGTGAGGGCAAATTTTAAATCTATGTTTTTGGTTGGTTTAACGTATGAACATCCAGTACTTTTAACACCCCTAGGTCCTGTTTGTCCCCTAGGTACTGTTTGTCCCCGATGAAATCCCGACAACATATCAAGATTGCGATCTAAATATAGTAATACCTTATTAAATTTTTTACACCAGGCTTCATCAACTTGATTAATTTGAATGTTTCCAGTTAATACAAGAACTAAATATAATAATGTAAATGAGTATTTGCCGCAAATGATTAACTTATCACCTTCTATATACATAAACTTTGCATGTTTAGGTATATTGATAGATGCATCAATAGATGCATCAATAGATGCGTTGCTAAATATATTTGTACAGCCATACATATTTATAATAGTGACTCTTGTACTCTTAGCTTTACATAATTCCGCTACAGGTCCTGTTTGCCCCCTAGGTCCTGTTTGCCCCCTAGGTGTATAATACACTTTTAACTTTCCAAAACAAAACTTAGTATCAATAATATCACGAATAATGTGATAATTGTTTGTGTATTTATTCGTATGTTTATTTGTATGTGTTAAACAAACAGAATCAGCCATAATTGTTTTATCTAAATAATAATATAGTCAAAAATAGTATATTCAAAATAGTATATTCAAAATAGTATATTCAATTTTAGGATATATAAAAATAACATTGTCAAAGACAATATAGATAAGATTGTCAAAGACAATATAGATAAGATTGTCAAAGACAATATAGATAAGAAAGGAGGAAGAAGTAAAGAGGAAAGAGAAGCAAAGAAGCGAAGAAGTAAAGAAAAGGTTGGGACAAATAGGACCTTGGGAAGGACCTTGGGAAGGTTATAGGAAACCGAGATGTAATACGATTTGGTGACCTAAAAACGCAATATGATTTAATATTCTAATTATTTATTTATTTTTATTTTTTTATGATTATATTATTACAAAAAAATTTATTACTTAATATATTGTCTGGATTTTTTATCATAAAAATGATCTACGGTGGGTCTAAATCAAAAAACATCGCAATCGGTGTTATTATTTTACTAGTAATCCTAGTTTTAATTGCTGCTTACCTGTGGTTTATTAATCCAGATATTGTTTATCGCAATATCTCAAGTACTAACCCATATGCATACCTAATGTACAGCAGTACAAAATTGCCAACAGCTTCACCTACCGGAGCTGTGACACCAAGTAGTATTAGTGATATTTTAAATATACCTACACAATTTGTTGCTATCACGTCAACTGCAGCAACTGCAGCCGCTGATGGAACTGTGTCAATTTTCCAACCCGCTACTACTGGTAAAAGTGCCACAGCTGCAAAAGTTGTGACATTGATCGATCCACTTGTAACAACAACACAAACACCAGTGTATGCGTTGGCATGTGAATACGCATATTCTTCTAAGCTATTGTACTTTATGAATGTATCTGATAAAACTCTTCATTCAATTGATATCGCCGGAAAAACTAACACAAAGTTAACAACAACTATGACCATATCCGAAATGGCTTTTAGTTCAGATGGAACGTATGTTGCTATTCTTACAACTAAGGGACTTATCCTTACATCTATAGATAATCTTGGCACAAACTCAGGTAGCAATACAGTTGCTATTGATGATTCCATTACGCTTGTATCACTTACATTCTCAGATACAAATGTTTTGTACGGTATTGATAGTACTGGTATTATTTATATTCTGGTTGAGGACATTTCCGGAAATAAGGCTGCGATTAAACCACTTGCAATTACTGGAACAAACGCAGGTTACAGTGTTATTGCATATGATAAGTCTAATGCTGATTTGTATGCAATGATTCCGGCAGCTTCTGCGACTAAGTCACCAACAATTTCACTCGTTACCGGACTCGATGCCGCAATTAAAGTGGCAGTAACAGCCAATGCATCAATAACCGATAAAACTAAACTTGCTATTGTATCCACAGGTATTGCCGATAGTACAAATCTAACTACTGGGTGGACATCGATTGAGTTCTGCGGTGGAACACCCATGTCTGCCACTTAAATGCTAGCATTAGTTACCAATACGCGTTGGAACACCCATGTCTGCCACTTAAATGCTAGCATTAGTTACCAATACGCGTTGGTATATTTAAGCTATGTGATTTTACATATTTATTGTATTTACCATATTTACTATTATGTTTTTACTATTTCTAACACAGAAATGTAAACAAGCCGAAGGCCTAAAACATTAATACTTCAGAAATGAGTTAAACATAATATTAAATATGATATGATGTGTAGTGTAAATATACGCAAAGTACTATGGCTCGACAGAGTCGAGAATAAAAAAAGAGAAAGAGAAAGAGAAAGAAAAGAGAGAAAAGAAATATTCGGAAGGTCTTAGGAAACCGAGACACAAAGTGGATTGGTGTCCTAAAGAAGGTCTTAGGAAACCGAGACGCAACGCGGATTGGTGTCCTAAATTGAATTGTGATATATTATAATATTTTTTACACAAAATACCCAACCCACCCAGATTTTTAGGTATTTTACTATAATTACTATGACCTCAAATATGACCTCAACTACGACTTCAAATATGGCCTCACGAGAAGTTCAAATAAAACATGATATTACTAAAACCAATATTACCAATACTAGCGATATTATTAGAGATATTATTAGCGATATTAGAATTGTTCTTGAAGACCAGCGATTTTATAAGTTTGTTCGCACTGTAGATAACCCATTTTTAGGGCTTTTTACCTTCGATAAATTTGTTTATAGCCCAGTTAATTCTGATAATTTTGATAAGCTTGGCTGTGCAGTACTTCACTCACAAACAAATATATCGAGAGTAGTACAAACTGAAGATGAGATAATAAAAAGATTATTCAAAGTGTGTAGTTATCTTGAATATCTTAATCTATTAGATCCTAATTGTTGTTTATGTATTGCAGGAGGAGCGATTGAGAAATTGTGTTTAAGTGACGGTCTTAATGTTAACGATATTGATATCTTTCCTATCATGGATCTAACAACTAGATCGGATGAATATAAACGAATTATAAATAACTTCTTTCATACACTTATGGATAAACGTGCAACTTTTAAATGTTTCCGAAATAAGCTAAACATAGTATTTGCATTTAAGACATGCTCAATACAATTTATGTTTATTGGTTATGATTCACCATCAAATCTGCTATATTCGTTCGATTTAGGTTCATGCAGTGTAGGTTTATATAAACAAAAGTTATATGGAACATCTGGCGCCATATTCGCAATGAAATATGGCTATAATATCATAAATCTATACAATATGCGAAATACGTATTTACAACGTATAATGAAGAAATTATATTATGGTAAATGCAATGTATTCAATGAAACTGGTGGGTCGACCGAACTTGAGGGTGACCAACAGGAGCAGGGTGACCAACAGGAGCAGGGTGACCAACAGGAGCAGGGTGACCAACAGGAGCAGGGTGACCAACAGGAGCAGGGTGACCAACAGGAGCAGGGACATGGTGTTGGAATGATATTTACCGAAGTTAAAAAAACAGATTTTAAAAATAAATTATTTCTGCCATTTTTGCGAATATATCGTAAATTTTCAGAAAAAGGAGATTATATAGGATACCAGTATAAGATTGATAAATATTCATTAAACAAGTATCTAACGCATAAACAGAATGATTGGGTCAAACAGGACCCGAGGGACAAACAGGGTAGTATTGTTGTTACTATAGAGCAAAATGCTAGTATTAATAATACAGATGAACCAACTAGTCGATTTATTATCAGTGCTGAACCCGAGGGACAAACAGGACCCGAGGGACAAATCAATCCAGACAAATCAACTGATGATACAAGCACATTAGAAGTTGCGACAGATTACAATCTTGTTAGCATGTTTTCAAAAGACTATAGTTTACGTAATCAAGTAATAACATATAGAAATATCGAATATATGTACAGTGGTAATGAATATTCAGTGTTAACCAATACAATTATTGGTAGCAGTGTATTTACATCTATTCATATACTCAATACAACAGTTATTTATAATATGATTGCACATTTAGTATATAAGCGATGTACTATAGATACAAAAACGGATACGATTAGACCATTTATGAATGTATTATATACTCCTAATCTGTCATGTCGTCAAACAAAGTCATCTGCAATGTTTGAAACCTACAAAAAACTCCTATCAATATTTAAAACATATGAAAACATTAAGTTAATAGTTGAAAATGCATATGAATTGGACGACCAACCAGCAGAACCGACAAAACTGGCAGAACCAGTAAGACCTACTAATATTCGTTATCCATATGGTTTATCTAGAAATAAAGTATGTGATTTTGTGGAAACACATATGTTAAAATATCTTATAATTGAACTAGAATCTATCTTTATTCAACACTCGGTTGAAAGTATACGTGAAATAAGTGAACGTTTTTATCAAAACCGTATCAATACTATTTGGCACTACGGTAATTACGAGCAGCCATGTATAACAAACACACTATGTAAATATTAGGGCTAGGAGACCAAAGTTAGGTCACCAAAGTTAGGACACCAAAGTTAGGACACCAAAGTTAGGACACCAAGCCGCCTTGCGTCTCGGTTTCCTAAGACCTTCCCTTTTTTGGTAATGATTTACACTAATGATTTACACTAATGATTTACACTAATGATTTACACTAATGATTTACACTAATGATTTACACTAATGATTTACACTAATGATTTACACTAATGATTTACACTAATGA
>Ga0105053_10010349_pt1 | contig 11647 bp, 10 predicted proteins | sample BON01_FD_78093 | JGI IMG/M metagenome (GOLD analysis project Ga0105053, IMG submission 78093) | Freshwater microbial communities from Lake Bonney liftoff mats and glacier meltwater in Antarctica - BON-01 | ecosystem: Environmental > Aquatic > Freshwater > Ice > Glacier meltwater | place: Lake...
CCGTCCATCTTTGCCGAGGGCAAACACGGCAGCCGCTCCGAGCGCTACACCTACATCCCCACCATCGAGGTGCTGCACGGTCTGCGCCAGGAAGGCTTCGAGCCCTACATGGTCTGCCAGAGCAAAAGCCGCATTGAAGGCAAGACAGAATTCACAAAGCACATGATCCGCATGCGCCACGCTGGACAGGTGAGCACACGTCCCGAGGCCAACGAAATCATCCTGATCAACAGCCACGACGGTGCCAGCAGTTACCAGATGCTCGCCGGTGTCTTCAGATTTGTCTGTTGTAACGGTTTGGTGGTGGGCGATGTCACCAACGACATCCGTATCCCGCACAAAGGCAGGATTCAGGACGAAGTGATCGAAGGCGCGTTCCGGGTGCTGGAGGACTTCGAGGCCGTGGACGCTTCCGCCGACGGCATGAAGGCTTTGAGCCTGCAGCCCGAAGAGCAGCGGGCGTTTGCGACCGCCGCACTGTCACTGCGCTACGGTGAGCGAGGCGAGGGCGAGCCACCCGCCCCGGTGACCGCCGAGCAGCTGATCGAAGCCCGCAGGCCTGAGGACTTTGGGCCCAGCCTATGGACTATTTTTCAGCGAGTGCAGGAGAACGCCCTGAAGGGTGGCCAGCCCGGCCGAGGCGCCAAGGGCAGGCGCCTGCACACCCGCCCATTGGGCAGCATCGACCGCAGCGTGAGCCTGAACCGGGCGCTGTGGGTGCTGGCCGAGGAGATGCGCAAGCTCAAGGCCTGAACGTCAGGGAGAGCAATTGGCCGCGCTGGATTCGCCTCCGAATCAAGCGGTGCCCATCCACCGCAGCGCTTCCATCATGGGGCGCTGCGTGCGCGTGAAATTCTGAAACGCGCTCGCCGGCTGGCGCCGGCTCGCGCGATCCCGGCCGCTGGCGCATCGAGCGCGGCGCCCGGGAACTGTCCTCCGCCTCGGTGCACCCCTTGTCGATCGCGCCGGAGGACTCCCCCATGAAGACCCTTGTGCTCGCCAACCAGAAGGGTGGCGTCGGCAAATCCGCCGTCGCCACCTTGCTGGCCCACTACTTCAGAAGACAAGGCCGCCGCGTGCTGGCCATCGACCTGGACCACCAGGGCAACTTCTCGGAGCCGCTGCGACGATCGCAGCGTGCCACCGTTGCCGATGTCCCGGCCAGCGGCCTGCTGACGCAGACCCGTCCTGCAATCCCAGATGCTGACTTCGTGCTGGTGGCAGCCGATCGGGGCCTGCTGACCCTCGAACGCCAGCCCGACCAGCACTCACCCTTTGCGCGCAACTTCCGTGCGTTCCTGGCCGCCATGGACGACCGTTTCGACGTCTGCATCGTGGACACCAACCCCAACCCGGACATCCGGGTGATCGCTGCGCTGGTCTCAGCCGATTTCGTGCTCTCCCCGATCCAGCTCAACATGGAAGCCATGAGTGGTGTGTCCGCGCTGCTCAACCACGAGCGCGTGGGGGTGCGCAAGATCAAAGCGGTGCTCAACCCCAAGCTGCACCTGATCGGCCTGCTGCCCATGATGGTCGAGGCCACGCCGTTCCAGAAATCCAACTTCCTGCAGCTGATCCAGCAGTACCACCCGCTGCTGATCCGCTGCGGCCCCGGGCCGGGCGACTTCGCGTCCATGCCGCGCCGCTCGGCGGTTGCCGAAGCGCAGGCGGACGGACTGGTGCTGTGGGAGATGAAGAAGACCGCGGCACGCGACGCCTGGCAGGCCATCGAGCCGGGCCTCAGAGCCATTGCAAACATCGTGGCGCCATCTGCATCGAGTGAAACAAAAGAAGCTGGAGGCCAGCATGGCGCTGTCGCTTGATGGGCTGGACCTGCTGGCCCCAGGTGGCCTGCCAGAAAGCGGGGCACCGCTGCGTTTGCCGATCACATCTATCGACGAAGACCCGGACCAACCTCGGCAGGAATTCGACGACGAGTCCCTGGCCGAACTGGCCGAGACGATCAAAGACCGTGGTGTTCGGCAACCGGTGTCTGTGCGTGCACATCCCAGCGAGCCAGGTCGGTGGATGCTGAACTTTGGCGCCCGTCGCCTGCGGGCGTCCAAATTGGCCGGGCTGTCCGAGATCCCCGCCTTTGTGGACCAGACCGCCAACAGCGTTGATCAGTTCATCGAAAACGAACAGCGCAAAGGACTGACGCCACTGGAGATCGCGCTGTTCGTGCAGCGTTCGCTGAACCGGGGCGAGACGCAGGCCCATATCGCGCGGGCGATCGGCAAGAGCCGGCAGTACGTGATGATCGCCACCGCCTTGATCGATGCGCCTGAATGGTTGATGACCGCATACCGCCAAGGTCGGTGTCGTGGGTTGAATGAGCTGTATGAGCTTCGCAAACTGCATGCGGTACATCCCGAGCAAGTGGAAGCCTGGGCCGCTGACAACCAGAGTTTCACGCGGGATCGTGTGGCGTTGTTGCGGACGCTACTTCAGCAGAGGGCAACAGCGCCAGTGCAGTCGCCTGCTGTGACAGACCCAGGCGAACCAGGTGCCACGACAACCACAACCGCAGTCCGGGCAGACCAAGCTGAAGCCAACCCCTGGGTGACCACTGCTGCGACCCAGGTGCCCAACCTGCTTGCGCAGCTGGACGGTGCGTTGGTTTGTGTCGTCACGAATGACATTCCAGAACAGGAAGGCTACGTCTATGTTCAGACCCCAGCATCCTGTGCGAAGCAAGCCGTCATGGCTTCCAGGCTTGCTTTGATTGGGTTTGGCATCTGTTGATCTCAACATTCAGCTTCTGACACGGAGCGGGTGTCTCGTCACAGATAGTCAATGGCTTGAAGGGGTTGTTCCACAGCGCAGTCTCTCCCTCGACACCAGCGTGGTCTGTTACCGCTTGAACTCAAGTGGCGACGCCACGAGCGAGGTCACGCTGTTGCGCCAGGGCATCTCCGACTTGATGATGGGCTGCCCAGCAGCGTTGAATCTCGCCCGCTTCTTTGTCCAGCGATCGAAGCTTCAGAAAGCGACACGGTTGTACCAACCGCTGGCCCGCTTAAGCGCAATCCATGGCGTCAATTAGGCCAAAGCCCATCTCATTCGCGCACAGCGCTAGGAGGATGCACGGCATCGCGGCATGGGTTGTCAACTACCTACGTACCAAGTCAGTGCAAACACCTATATCTAGTCCTGTAGAGGTCTAGATAACATGTTGGCATGGCAACGCCCTACACATCCCTGAGCCTAGTCAAGACCGAACCTGGTCAGAGCCGATACGGAGCCCTGGCAGCGGCCATACGGCAGCGTGTGATCGATGGAGAGTGGCCCCCTGGCACAGCGCTTCCAGCCGAGACCAGTTTGGCTGCCGAACATGGCGTAGCCCTTGGCACGTTGCGGCACGCCCTCGAATTGCTGGCCGATCAAGGACTAATTGAACGTTGTCACGGCAGAGGCACTTTCGTCCGCGGTGGTTTGTCAGGCGCTCCGATGTTCCGCTTCTTCCGCTTTGGGTCCGGCGATGGCGAGGTGCCGCAGTCGCGAATCCTGGCGAGGCAGTCCGTCGTCGCGTCTGCCGAGGTGGCGCGGCGACTCGGGGTTGCGCGCGGCGAACCAGTTCTTCGACTGCAGCGGCTCAGATCCTTGTGCGGGCAGCCACGTTTGTTCGAAGAGATCTGGCTGCCCCTTCCGCTGTTCGAGCCACTGCTTGGAATTCCGCTTTCAGATTGGGGCGATCTGCTTTACCCGTTCTTCGTCGAGCGTTGTGGTGTGGCCGTGGCCCGGGCCACCGACGAAATCAGTTTCTCCCCTCTCACCGCGGCCCAAGCACGTGCACTGGAACTCGTCTCTGGCCATCCCGGCGTCAGCGTCATTCGGCAGGCCCACGACCTCGCCGGGCGTTGCGTCGAGCTCAGGATCACGCACGGCGACGCTTTCGCTTTTCACTACAGCTCCACGATTACATGAGGAAATATCCAATGACTTTCGAATACCCGACCCGACGTCAGTTCCTGTCCGCTTCGGCGGCGTCGGCCGCAGCTTTGTCACTTCCTGCCTTTGCCGTAGGCGATATTGCTGGTGGCAAGACCATCTCCCTGGTTGTCTCGTACCCCGCAGGTGGCGGTGCCGATGCCATGGCGCGTCTGATCGCGCCGAAGTTGGCCGAAGCTCTCGGGCAACCCGTGATCGTCGACAACAGGCCGGGAGCCAGCGGCACCATCGCGGCAGGCCAGGTGGCGCGCGCTGCACCGGATGGCTCGACGCTGCTGCTTGATGCATCGTCGTTCGCGGTCAACCCCGCGCTGTTCCCGAAGCTTCCCTACGACAACGAGACCTCGTTCGTTCCCATCGGCATCATTGCGCAGTTCCCGAACGTCCTGGTCTGCACGCCTAGCTTCGAGGCCAAATCGGTGGCAGACGTGGTTCGATTGGCGCGCGCCAAGCCAGACACGATCGCCTATGCGTCGTCTGGCAACGGCTCCGCTCAGCACCTGTCCGGTGTGTTGTTTGAGCAGCTCGCAAAGATCCAGATGATTCATGTCCCGTACCGCGGAGGCGGACCAGCCATGATTGACGTGGTAGGCGGGCAAGTGCCGCTTTTCTTCGCCAACGTCGCCTCCAGTCTGCCCCTGATCCAGGCAGGCCGCCTGCGGCCGCTTGCACTGACCGCGGCGTCACGCTCTCGCGCATTGCCAGACGTACCAACGATGGCAGAAGCCGGTGTGCCTGGTCACCAAGTGCTCGAATGGAACCCGATCCTGGCGCCAGCTGGCATTACCCCTGACGTGCGCAGCAAGCTCACTGCCGCCTTGGCCCGCGCCATGGGCGATGCCGAAGTGTTGGGCCGGGTGCGCTCACTCGGCGGTGATCTCTTCACTGGTAATCCAGAACAATTCCTCAAGTCCCAGCAGACGCTTTGGGCGCGCGTGATCAAGGAGCGAGGCATCACCCGTGACTGAGTCGGTCGCCGACGGTTGGGACTGCCATGTTCACGTCTTTGACGCATCGCTGAAATCGCACGGTGGACACTACAAGCCCGTCGATCGAACGCTGGCCGAGATTGAGACGATCGGTCAGGCTCGTGGACTCGGGCATCTCGTGCTCATACAGCCCAGCGTGTACGGCACGGACAACTCACTCATGCTGAGCGCACTTGCGGTCGATCCCTGTCGACATCGGGGGGTGGTGGTCCTTGGCGACGACACAACAGATGCAGAGCTGGACGGGATGCACGCCCTTGGTGTGCGTGGTGTGCGATTCAATCTGGTCTCGCCCGCCGGCCAGGGCGTGGCACAGATGCCGCTTTTCACCGCACTCGCGCCACGACTGCGCCGGCGCGGTTGGCATGTGCAGTGGTACAACAGCGCTGCCGAGTTGCCCAAAATAGCCGAGCTACACCGGAACAGCGGCCTGACCTGTGTGCTCGACCATCTTGCTGGCTTCAGCGCGGATGTGGCAAGCGATGACCTGGCGTGGCAGGCAATCGAAGACCTTGCAGGCCAAGGAGCTTGGCTCAAACTGTCCGGCTGGTACCGGCTCGACGCGAAACCCCCCTACACCGAGCTTGTGCCGCAGATCCGTCGACTGGCCGGCATGTTCGGCGTGCGCCTGGTCTGGGGCTCGGACTGGCCGCACACGATGTTTTCGGCCGACTCGCTACCTTCCTACGAAAGCACTTGGGCACCGGTGGTTGAAGCACTCGGCTGCGAGGCCGCTGAGGTGCTGCGGATGCGTCAGCCGGCTATCTACGCCTAGCTTGCGTTTGTTGACTGCCACGGTCTGCAACCGCAGCACAGTGCACGCCCAAATGGCAAGGTGATCCAACCGCAAACCCGCGAATGGCGAGCGACAGGAAGTGACCGGCACCGCACCGGTCAATTCGGCGTGCCTCTCCCAATATCCAACTGGCATTCATTTCCCAACCTAAAGACGCTTCCTGTGGCTGCCCTGTGCGTGGACGCATCATCGCATCCAGTGCGTTTTTCGATTGGTTGTCACTCAGAGTGACGAACTGAGCTGAGTCCCCACTCCAACCCAAACGGTCACCACATCGGCTTCAGTAAAAAATCGTTCAATCGATTCGTCTGGCAATGCGCATGCCAGCTTCGATTTTGGTTACTGATCGCCGGCCGGTTGTCACTCCGAGTGACAAACCATCCCGATCGCCAGAGGTTGATCTTGCTGGAATCCACACCGAATCCAGCGCCTCGAATCGACCGATCCTCGACGACCATGAAGTCATTGGTGAGTGCAGGATAGGCGCGGTGGCGCCGGTTGTCTGACACGCTCACCCAGGGGTGATTCGTTGTCAGGAGACTCGGTATGGAAACCTCGTCACGCGACCGCATCAGCGTCGATTTGCAAGGCCTAAAGGCCCTGCTCGTGGAGCGATCACAGGCGCTTGCTGTGTCGCCATCAGAACTGGTGCGCAAGGTGCTGGTAAAGGAATTGGGCGAGCCGACAGGCGTTGATAGCCTGCCTCACCGCAGCCACCTGGCGCGGCCGACAAGCAGTCGAACTCGCCTATGTCTGCGCATGCACATGGACGATGCGGCAGCAGCGCTGGAAGCAGCGCGCAGGTTGGGCATGAGCCCTGGCGAATACGTAGCAGGTCTGGTGGCGGGCGTTCCCGCGATCCTGAGGGGTGGCGGGCAAACGGACCATGTCATTGCCCTCACGGCCTCCAACGCCGAACTCTCGACCCTCAGCCGAAACATCTATCACCTGACGCACTTGCTTCGCCAAGCGGAGGTGGGCCCGGCGCTGTACTACCGCGACATGTTGGACACCTTGTCTGGTGACGTGCGACAGCATCTCGCCCTGGCCTCGGGCGTTCTGGCCGACCTTCGACCCCAGCGTAAACCACCTCAACAGCGCAGACCGTGATCCGAAAGGAGATTCCTCTGGGCCAAGCACCCAATATCGATAGCGTCCTGATCCAGTGGGGCGACCGCCTGTTCTACCCAGGCAACAGGGTGGTGAAGGTCAAGCCTCAGCCCCGGCTGGATGGAAGTTCCCAGCGTCAACGCGCGGCGGTCATCCGCGAGCGCATCGAAGCCACAGTGGTGCGGCGGGCTCCCCAGGTCATGGTCAAGGTCACCGGGGGAGGGCGGGGCATGCAGGCCATTGCCGCCCACTTCCGCTACATCAGCAAAAACGGCCGACTCGACATGGAAGATGAGCGCGGCGAGACGATGCGGGGCAGGGACGCGGTGCACGCGCTGACAGAAGACTGGCGTTTCAGCGGCAGCCAGATCGAAGAGGTCGGCTATCGGCGCGAAGCCTTCAACATCATGCTGTCCATGCCGCGCGGTACCGACCCACTGATCGTGCAACGTGCGGCGCGCGAGTTCGCGCAAACCGAGCTGGCTGGTCACAAGTACGTGATGGTGTTGCACGACCATCAGGCCAACCCGCATGTGCACATCAGCGTCAGGGCCGAGTCCATCCACGGTAGGCGCCTGAATCCTCGCAAGGCAGATCTGCAGCGCTGGCGCGAGACCTTTGCCGAGAAGTTGCGTGGCTATGGTGTTGAGGCCGAGGCAACGCGGCAAGCCACGCGCGGTCAACATCGCCAGCCCGTCCCGCTGTGGCGCCTGAAGGCGCGAGAAGAAGGGCGCCTGCGCAGTTCCCCATCAGCCAAACCCAGCGGGCAGCAGGCGCATCCTTCCAAGGAAGCTGCTGTCGAAGCCTGGGTTCAAATTGGCCAGGCGCTGGCCGGATCAGGCGAAGCGTCAGACCGCCAACTTGCCGGGCATGTCGCCGACTTCGTTAAAGGAATGTCCGACACCAAAGTAGCCGAACAGCAGAGGGACCCGGCACGCGGGGAACAGCAGGCATCTCGTCCGTCGCATCAACCCGAAACTCGGCCGCTTCCTCAGCAACAGACTCGGCCGAGAGACATCGGCCCGGCCCGGTAAGAATGATCTGGTGGAGCGATGTGCTGGCACCGCATCACCAGCCAAGCCTTCAACCCTTTTTCTGCGCGATTGCCGCCAGGTACTCAGCCTCGAAGTCCATCCCCAATTCCATCGTCGGGTCGATCTGACGAAACGCCGCGTACATGATGGACAGCAGGTGAAGGCCAGAGAACTGGCCGGGCAAAGATTGCAGGCTGTACTTCTGTTCGGGGTTGTTGATGTCGAGTCCATCGCTGCCGAGCCGAGCGATTTCCAGAGCAATGGCTTGGCGGGCTTGCGGGCCTTGTGCCTCAAACACCTTCAGTGCGTCAGCGATGTAGCGCATCACATCGGGCCGGTACCCGCCGAGGGACCGAGCCTTCACCACGCGCAGCGCAATGGCGGTGCGCGACTTCTCCGCTTCTTCCACCATGGGCGAATTCGGATGCTCGGTGATGAAGCGGAGATACAGCCGGTCTGCCTCGGCTGTGCCTTCAGGCGTTCCCAGCTTTTCCAGTGCGGTGGCCAGGCCCAGCAGGGTCTGCGGGTCGTCGGGCATGCGCGCCAGCGCCGCCCGCAGGTGCGTCACAGCCTCATCCACCCGATCAAACATGATCAACAGCCCACCCAGATTGCGCTGGGTGTACCCGTCAGTCGGGTCGGCCCGCAATGCTTGCTCGAAGGCTTCCAGCGCCTGCTGCGGCTTGCGCATGCGGTGATAGGCGTTACCGATACCCACCCAGGCGTGTGCATGGCCAGGGGCCAGCTGCACGGCTCGCTTGAGTCGGATGATGGCTTCATCGAACTGGCCCAGCTCGCTGTAAGCGATACCCAGGTTGTAGAGCACCTCGGGATCGGCCGGCGCTGACTTCGTGAGGCTCTCCAGGTACGGAACCGCTTCGGCGATCCGACCCGAGCGCAGCATCGGCATCACGAAATCCAGCGCAGACGCTGTGGCCGCAAACGCCATCACCGTGATTTCTTCGTTGTCCACCGTCACCATGGCCGTCTCACCCTGCGCGGCATATTCCGCCGCAAAGTGCAGGATCACGGCCGTTTTGAAAGCTTCGGTGCCCACCTGCCGCGCATCGGGCGGCAGCAGGTTGGTGTCGAAACGGTTGAGTGGAATCTTGAATTCGGCCATGGCTTCAGGGCTTGTAGGGGATCCAGGCGTACCAGCCGTTCATGCCCATGGCATCGGCCCAGGCGTCCACCAACTCGCGGTCGTGGGCGGCACCCGGCGGCACGCGGTCAACAATGGCCAGCAACTCGGCGCCCAATTCCAGCGCGCCTGCCGCTCGGTACGGGATGGCGTAGGTGCTGCGGCCCAGCAGGCGGTCGGCAAACAGTGCACTGGCCGCCACCGGCCCCAACAACTGCACAGGAATGGTCAGCTTGCCGGACCGCCGGGACAGCAGCCGCAGATTCTCTTCCTGTATCGCGTCCATGCCTTGGCGTTGCATTGCTTTCAGGCTCGGGTAACGGTCGGCGATCCACCGATCGATTCGCAGGCCGATGGCGTACGAGCGCAGGTTCACCATCGCCCAGTGCGCCACAGCGTCGGCGAACCCGGGTGCCTCCGAGCGTTCGGCTTCCGTCAGCGTCAGGCCAGCTGTCAGCAGTTCATGCACCCTGTCACCCGCCAAGCCCGTGCCAGAAAAGTCGAACCGTTCGGAAGGGGGCAGTTCCAGCAGGCGCAGCAAATAGCCTGCCTGGTAGGCCACCCAATAGTCCAAAGGGTCGTTGCTGGGGCGGTAGCGCAACACATGCGCGGGAGCCCCGTTGCGGGCCAGTTGCAGCGTGGCGCGCAGGCTCAGGCTGCTGTCGGGTTTGAATTCGACCGGGCGCCCGCTCAGCGTCTCGATGGTCTGGAGCATGCCCATTGCGTCTGGGCCAAGGTTTTTCATGCGCCGATTATCGATGGTAGCGAATGCCGCTCAGGCCATGCCGGCCTGCTCCAGCACCTCAACCAGCCCACGGCTCATCAGCTCCAGCTCGTCTTCAGGAAAGTCGAAGCGCTCAAACACCTCGTTTATCCCAGCAAAGCCATGGGACAGAGCGGCGGACACGCGCTGGGCGTCCATTTCAACCGCACCACGGCCCAAAAACCGGCTTCCTGCCGCGCAAGAAAGCAGCAGCTTGATGCTGTCGTCCACCTGGTTGAAGAAAAAGGCCCAGTAGGGCCACTCGGCTTCCAAGTTACGCAGCAGGGTTCGCACCTGGGGTATGTCCACCAGCTCGCGCGGGTCGTCGTTGTAGCCGTCAACCACCAGCGTCATCTGGCCCCGGTAGAGCCAGGCGTCTTCGCGGGTGGCCAGGAAGACTTTCAGTCGCGCAAGTACCGAAGCCAGGTCGCCTTGTTCGACCTCGCGGCGAGAGATCATGAGGACGACGGGTTCGGTGACGCCGGGGCGGAGATCGAGGCGGTTGGTTGATGTCACGTAAAGATTTTGCACCAAGCCGAGTGCAGGAAAAATCGAATGTTCCCTCCTGCGCGCCTGATTCAAGCCCTTGCAGAGTCATGGCCTAATGGAAAACTCGGTGGGAATTTGCGGTGACTCGATCATTCCAGTTCTGCTGTTTTTTCAATTACAACCAGGTCGGAAGGCGGCAAATGTCGGGCGAAATCGGGATTGATGTTCAATCAGCGCACACCACAGCGCAACACGCAAAGTATTTCGCCTGGGAGCTCACCCGCCGCCGAGCGGCATCGGAAGAAGACCGCCTGGCGCAGTCGCTTTTTGATGCCAGCGTTGACCTGAATCCCCACCAGATCGATGCGGCGCTCTTTGCCCTCAACAACCCGCTGAGCAAAGGCGTGGTGCTGGCCGACGAGGTGGGCCTGGGCAAGACCATTGAAGCCGCACTGGTGCTCTGCCAGCTGTGGGCCGAGCGGCGGCGACGCCTGCTCGTGATCTGTCCCGCCGCGCTGCGCAAGCAGTGGGCGCAGGAACTGGCCGACAAATTCAACCTACCCGCTGAAGTTCTCGATGCACGCACTTGGCACAAGCTTCGTGAAGGCGGCATCTACGATCCGCTGGACCGCGACGTCATCAGCGTCATGTCTATCCATTTCGCCGCCCGCATGGAAGCCCAGTTGGCAGCTGTTCCATGGGATGTGGTGGTTATTGATGAAGCCCACAAACTGCGAAACGCCCACCGCAAGAGCCATGAAACTGGGCAAGCGCTCAAGCGTGCATTGGCGGGCCGCAAGAAGCTGCTGCTGACTGCCACCCCGTTGCAAAACTCCTTGATGGAGCTATACGGCCTCACATCGCTCATTGACGAAGAAATCTTTGGCGACGAGCGCAGCTTCAGAACCCAGTACACCAGCATCGACGGTGACATTCAGTCGCTGCGCCGCCGTCTCCAGCCCTTCATCAAGCGCACCCTGCGCCGAGACGTGCTGGAGTACGTGCCCTACACGCAGCGCCACGCGCTCACCACGCCGTTTTCCCCTTCAGAGCAGGAAGTTCAGTTCTACGAATTGATTTCGGCCTACCTGCAGCGCGATTTCAGCTATGGGTTCCCCAGTCGACAGAAGCACCTGGTTGGGCTCATCCTGCGCAAGCTGCTCGCCTCGTCCACCGAAGCGGTGGTGGCCACTCTGGACGCCATTCGCACCCGGCTGCAGCGCTTGCTGGACAAGCAAACGATCGACGAAGAGTGGATTCAGCAGCTGATTGAAGACGAGGACCTCGACGAGGACTTGCTGGAAGACGACGAGCCGTCTGCACCCAATGCCGACGGGATGCCGACTGTGGACTACGCCTTGGTGCGCGAGGAGC
>Ga0105053_10010350_pt1 | contig 11646 bp, 7 predicted proteins | sample BON01_FD_78093 | JGI IMG/M metagenome (GOLD analysis project Ga0105053, IMG submission 78093) | Freshwater microbial communities from Lake Bonney liftoff mats and glacier meltwater in Antarctica - BON-01 | ecosystem: Environmental > Aquatic > Freshwater > Ice > Glacier meltwater | place: Lake...
AGGTCGCGCGAACTCTCCCGGGCGCTTTGTAATGCTGGGTTTGAAACCTAGCTTTCTGACTAGTGTGGGGGTGTTGGATTTCGCTTGAGGGGTCAAAGCTTCAAAACGCCAGCTACACTGACTTGATGAGCGCTTGCTAACTCCTCTCCTTGTCTTTTGTGCAGGGCAAGAGGCCTCAGACGGCTGATCTCTCCAAGTATTTACTATGTCTCGTAGTTATGTGTTGTGGTGCGAAGCTTTGTACAGGTGATTATGTCTTTTTGTTCGACTCGCGCGTGAGTTATGAGAACACGAAATCCGAGGCCTTTACTTAAGCGATTCAAGCAGAAATCACTTCTTGCGTTTCTAAACTCCCTCTTATACTTCTCGCTCGTCTACGCTCCCTCGAAAACTTACGCAGATTGCACCTTGGCTTGCTAGCCTGTCGCTGCACTCGACACTGAGCTCTTCCCTTCTCCTTGTCAAGTCTCAGAGACACTTTCCACGAAACTTCCTCTCTTCTGTTCTCGTTTGCAACATCTCTCTTATCGCTCCACGAAATCTGCATTCCTCCTCATCTACCTTAAGCGGGGCCTTCAACCACGGGGGCCAAGCGCCCGCCGGGCTTCTCGAATCCTTCCTCCTCAACCACCGGCTGCTCCTGCTGCGAGTACTCTGTGCCAATACCCGTCCCACCGGCGCCCATTTCGCCGACGCCGGGCGCCGTCTTGATATGATGCGCGGCCGCCGTCTGCTGCTCCTGCTGGCGCTGCTGCTGCTCCTTCTGGCGTTGCTGTTCCTGGCGCTGCTGCTGCTGTTCCTGCTCTCCCTGCTGCTGCTGCTTGCCGACGGTCTTGATGGGGCGCGTGGCGGGATAGTGACCCACAGCAGCAATGGTAGCGTTCTTATCAAGATCGGCGATATAGTCGGTCAGGTACTGCTCCACAGCGGACTCGATCGCGCGTCGCACCTGCGCCTTGATGAAGGGGTGAAAAAGCGTGTAGAGCCAATCGTGCTTCGCGTCGTACAGGCGGAGGGACATGCGGTGAATGGTGGCCTTCACCCGCTTGACCTCGAGCGCGTGCGCGACCGGGTGTTCCTCAGTCGGGACTGGGAGCCCGGGACTCACGTCCACGTCGATACTCATGCCTTTGCCGTAAATCTTAATGTCCGCAAGGCCCCGGTCGTGTTCCCGCACCATGCCCGTCTTCTTGTTAAAGTACCAAGCCACACCCCGCAAATCGGAATGGACCTCTCGCAGGTGAATGCGCACAAACGTCTCGAGCGAGATGGGCTCCTGGGAAGGCGAGGCGGTGGCGGTGCCCGTCGTGCCAGTAGTACCAGTCGCACCTTTCGTGGTCGTGGTCGTCGTGGTCGTCGCCGACATGATGCCATGCTCGGTGGTGGTGCCTTGAGTAGTTTCTGACGCGGTCTGACCGGCTGTGGGCGTCCCTTGGCCCTTGCCCGGGGTGGTGGTCTCGCGCGCGCTATGCTGGGCTCGCTCCAACTCGGGGTCGTGCACATTGGTGATGGTCTCCAGGTGAATCTGCTTCGGAGTGAGCTCACGGACGTTTAGGACTATGTCATCGGCAGCAAAATCGAAGTCTTTCGTAACCACGGCGACGCGCGGGACCGGCACGAACTGGACCTTGCGAACCAACGCGGAAAAGAGCACCTCCAGATCTTTGACAAGGCCGACGTTGATGGTGGGCTGTCCTTGCTCGTCATAGATGAGGGCACGGGCCAGTTCTTGTGTATCGCGCTGCAGGATCTCGGCCGCTTCGTTCTCGCGGAAGGTGTCGCGCACATAGGCCAACTCGTCCAGCAGTCGGCGGATGCGGTCGTCGTAATTGGCTGTGAGGTATGAGATGGGATTGTGAATATGTTGCGGTGCGTATGAGTCTAGAGCTGCTGAGCGCGGACTGATAGCGCAGCACATGCAGAAATTGTGTTATGCGCGCAAAGACAAAGACAATTAATCATCAACGATGCCCCAAAATCACACAGACATATGCACTGCTAATACTTACCGGCAACCGACACCCCTTTAGAGTGCAGCGAATGTCTACGCAAGGAACGCACACATAGAGATAGTTATCAAGCGCAAACATACAAACAACACGTAAAAAGAAACGCGACAGACAAGGGCACATAGGCATTAGTCACCTACATGAACCAGCATCCACATTTTCAAATACAGCAAGCTTGTAAAAGGGACGCACACCTTTCAATAGCAGTCAAGCACGGGACACTCTCATACACAGACACACACATAGACATTTGCGAAACACTAGAAGACAAATAAACTTACTGAGCAGACGCTCGCGGACGCGGCCACACCGCTCCTTGGCTTCCTGCACCACGGCGTCCTCGTTGCCCATCTGCCCACTCGTCAAGTTCGTCTCCACCAGATCACCCAGCCCCCGCAGCTCCGCGCGCGTCTCTCTGTCTTGCTGCATCTGGTCGTTCAAGGCGTTAAGCTGGTGGAAGAGGGGATCGAGGCTGGCCTCAGTCCAATTCTCAATCAAACGGATGGCGTGGTCCTTGGCTTGCTGCGTCTCGGCGAGAAAGGCTCGACCGGCCCGCGTCTCTCCCAGCTGCTGCTCCATGCGCTCGGCGTGCAGATTCCCCATCTCCAGGGCCCCACGCAGGCGCTGGAAGAGGAATCGGAAGCTGTCGCGGAACTCGGGCTTGGTCTGGACTCGCTTGAGGAGGCGGACGAAGCGATGGGCGACTTGATCAATGTGGTTCTGGGACAGTAGGGTAGCTGTCGCCTTCTTCTGCATGAGGCTTTCTTCCTGCGTCTCTCCTTCGATATACTCCTCCTCCTCCTCGTCTTCTTCCTCTTCCTTCTCTTCCACCGGTCGTCCAACCACTCTCTCCTTCACTTCCTCGGTCCGGCCCCCCATCGTCGTCCCACCCACCGGCCGACGCCGCAACGCCTGCTGGACCAATCCCAAAGACTCGATCAGCTCGTCTCGGAAGTCGGCGCTCGTCACCAGCAGGCGTGCGAATCCAATGGCACTGTACGTTCCTTCCTTGGCCTCTTCCAGGGCACGGCGGCCTTCCGGGGTGGTGAGCAGCTCATTGCGGCGAGCGATTTGAGCGGCACGGCTGGCGTGGAGCGCCGCCTTTTGCAGGTCCTCGTCCTTGTTCTTCTCGAGAAAGAGGCGGCGGGTGTCCTCAACGAGACGATCAATCTTTTGAGCCACCTCCTGGCCCTTGTCTGAGAGCTGCTCGCGGGGCACGTCCATCTTGAGCGCCTGCATCTTCTCCTCGATCTCGACGTTGCTGGGCATGGTGCCCTCCTCTCCGGTGGTGGCCGTGGTCTTCTGCATGACGTCCTCCAGCTTCTTCTGCGCTTGCTGGGCAGCAGTGTGCTCCATGGTTGGTCTCTTGCTTGCTTGATGCGCTCGGTTTGCTCGCTTGGTTTGCTTGCTTGGATGCTTGCTTGGCTTTCCAAAGCCTGTGGGTTGGGGGGTATGGTTTGGAGAGCAGAGGATGGGCAAGAGAGAGTGAGACCAAAAGGCAAGAAGTACATACCACCAGCAAAAGCCCTTCCCACGCATGCGCCAAGGGAAGAGCACACTTCTGCTTTGCCTGAGTGCCTTATGTTCTGTAGCGTGTCACTTGGACCACAAATTTCCGGCCAACGAACACGCGGGAGCATCGTGTGCGTCTCGACCTCCCCACTACCTTGCAATGGCCCGCAAACCACCCTCTTTACTCACGCACTGCTAACCTGAACAAAGATATAGCAAATAAAACACGCAAGACGCTTGCAATATATTCTTGTTTCCTTTTCGTTCACACGTTAGTTCTTTTGGGTTTGATTTTGATTTTTCTTTCTGCGATAAGAACGGCACCATCCTGCTTTTTTTGCGTGCCCTCTGCCATTCGTGTAGAGTACACGTACCGTACAGTAAAATAAGTCCTTCCATTCCTATCATTTTTTCCACTTCAGACGCCTCCCACCCATGGAACGGGGCCCAATTATCCGAATTATAAGCCCAGATATTCAAACATAGTTTTTTGTAAATTGTTGCCCCCGTCTCTCTATACTCTCACAAGAAAAAGCATGCGTCGTCCTTGCGACATCCCCCCCGACAGACAGCACTTTCGCACCCTTCCTCTCCGAACTCTGCGAGAGAATCTAATGATTCAAAGGTGGGATGAATATGACACATTTCTATTCTCTACCCATCATTTCTCCCGAGGCAGAAGCACCGCACCATGCCCCCTCCCCCCTACTCACGAAGTAACCACATCAATCCCCCTCCTCCTCCATCCCCCACCCTCACCCACCCCCTCCCTAACTCCTAAAGGAATCAAAAAAGTTACTACTCGCATCCTTCAACAACCCCACCCCCCTCGCCACCCCCTGTCCGACATTCCTCAATTTCTCCGCCGCCTGCGCCGCCAACTCATCCACATTAGGACTCTCTGGATTATACCCCCCCCTTCCCCCACTCCCTCCCTCCTGCCCGTTTCCAAAGTACATATCACTACTAATAGCCCTCGCCCCCCCCATCCCCGCCAGCTTCGTCTGCCTCTCATACCTCACATCCGGAGTCTCATCATCATTCCCAAACAACTGATCAGAACCAATCCCCTTGGCCGTGCTAAACCTAGCCGCCAACGGCCCCGTCGACACCGTCGGCCCCGGCTCCTCCCTCCCTCCCTCCCCCCTCCCGCGATATTCCTGAATCACCGGGGAAGCCGGCAAAGGCGCCGCCCAATCCTGCCTCCCTCCACCAGCAGAACGAGGCGTGCTCCCCATAAACACACTCAGATCCTTCGCCTTTCGATCCCTCTCTGCTTGCTCATAGTCCCTCGCCGCCTGCTCAGCTGCAGCCTTGGCCTCAGTCGCTTGCTTAGCAGTATCCTCAAACGTACCCATCCCATAGCCACTGCTGCTGCTGCTGCTGCTACTGCTGCCACCACCCATCTTCATCGCACCCAGCTTCCGGGCACCCATGCTCTTAGCCGCCGTTGTCTTACGCGGGGGGTTCTTGAACATACTGCTGCTGCTGCTGCTGCTGCTGCTTCCTGCTGCTGTCGCCGCCGTGGCCGTCGTCGTCGTTTGTAAGTCCCCTGCGCCCACCGCGAGAGAATTGGTGGCATCCCGCGGACTGCTGCTGGTGCTCAGCCTCCCTCCAGGTCGCGGTTCCTGCTTGATCATAACAGGGGCGGGAGGGAGCACTGGTGCCGGCGCGGGGGGAGGAGGGGTGGGGGCCACCACTACAACAGGCTCGGGTTCCTGTAGTTGAGCGGGAGGAGAGGCAGCGGCTTCTTCACGATCAATGGCCGGGTCCTTGTTCGGTTTAAAGGAGAGCATCAAGTTGTCCAATCCACACCCAACGGCAGCCACGGCCGTGTCAGAGGAAGAAGGAAGCTCGAGGGCATTCGCGTCCGACAGCATTTTATCAGCCACGAGCTTGGCTAAATGCACCTTGTACAGCTCCGCCGCCCGGGAGGAGTACTTTGATTCGACCTTCCCTCCGCCCGTCACACCGTGCTTGCGGAAGAACTGAGCGGCGTTCTGGTTCCCCCCCAAGCGCATGGTCAGGAGTTGTTGGGGCGTCCATTCATCCAGGTCGACGGAGCGGACAAAGGTGATGTGCACGCCCAAAGCGCGGTGCGTCGCCGAGCAGTTGTAGCAGATGAAGACGCCGTATGTCGCTGAAGCCCAGGTGGGGTTGCGCGTGGGACAGTCGAAGCAAACCTGTGAAGGAGGAAGAGGGTGGGAGAAGGGTATGGGAGTGAGACAGATGACTGTTGGACAAGCAGAGGGCATCTCTGTGGGTTCGACGATGCCAGACACCACCCACACATCCCCCAAACCCCTTGCCCTCCTCCAGGCCCGATCATCACACTGCCACCACATACCTGATTCTCAGGGCGGCACTTCATGCGCTTGAAAGCTGCTATTCTGTCGGGTGCGGTCACGTACTTGGACATGGCTTGGTCGTGAATGGAAGGGCGGGCGGGTGTGTGGTGCGTCCTGTGTCGAGTGTGGGGCGTGTGAGGGGTGAGTCGTGTGTGCTGGATGATGATAGGCGGGTCTCTCTCTCTCTGATCGAAGCAAGTCAAGCGGACCACAGGCCATCCCACCAGCGCTGAACCATGGCGGGTCGTCGAGCTCGTTGTCAAGCTTGTGGTGGTGCTGTGTGTTGTGGGCTTAGGGCAAACGTGTGAGGGCGTGAGCAAGATGGCCACCCCCCTAACACCCGCGTCCCCCCCTTCGAAAAATCGCCCACTCACTCAATCTAGAGGCCCCAGGGCTTTGCGCCCCTGCGTCCACAGGCTCCATATACAAGCTTAGGAAGACTGTCAAGCCAATGTGGTGGGCCTGCAGACAGACAAGCTCATGGGACGTGCGGCTTTGAATGCCACACCTGTACCATGGGCAGTTTCGCATCTCGCTTGTTGGGTAACCATGCTATTGCAATACGTCACGAATAATCGATGGGCCAAGCAAGAGGCAGGAGGTTTTGATTTGGATGGCCTTTCTTTCATATTTCGCACGCCCTATCCATTCCTAAATGCAACAATTAAGTGCGCACTCCACTGTGACCAACCAAAAATTGTTTAAATTCTTTGCGTGTGGCTTTTTTTATTTTGGAGAGGCTTTTGCGTGGCGCACACACCAAGGGTGCGCCAGCCCCCCAATCCACGTGGGGGCCTTTCGTTACCGACTATTTCTACATTTTTAAAGGCAGGGCATGCTTTGTTTTTACGCCGTGTTGCTTCTCAATCATTTTCTAAAGTCATTTCATCACACATTTGAAGGGGGGATAAGGAGAATTCCAAAACCGCTGGCTATTTTGCATCCGGAGGGGCGTCTACTCGAAACCGACACACACACATGCGCTTGCATGCCACACTTGACAGACAAACACCCAATCCTTCGACACGAAAAACATATTCACCCACCCTCCCCACACAATCCCTCCCTCTCTCCCTCCACCCTACCACCCAGCACCTCACCAAATCCCATTCCGTCGCTTCTGATACGAGTCATACATCTTCGTCCGGTAATTATCATAACTCTCATCCACCAACGCCAAGGCATTCGGGGGAAAACTCGCATGCATCAACCGCTTATCAAAACTCTCCAACAGCGCCGCCTTCCCAGGCACCTCAAAAATCGACACCGCCATCAGATCAAGCAACCTCCGTCGATGCCTCGGTCTGTTTAAGACCTCGAACCCCCTCACCACCAAGCTCCTAAACTCCAACCACCCCTGCCCCCCCTGCCCCCCCATCAAATCCACATATTCCTTCGTCAGCTTAAAGGGCGCACTCTCAAACGAAATCGACCCCGGGCTCGCCCCCAACATAAACCCAAAATCAATATGAATCAAATGCCCCTGTTTATCAATCAAAATATTCGCATTATGCCGATCCTTCACCTGAAGCAAATGCGTACAAATACAATACCCCGCCAAGCTCCTCATGAAATTCCGCTGGGCCTCCCTAAACGTCCTCGAGTACGGCCCACCATATATCCTTTCATAGTACTCCCTCAAATCCGTAAAATGTGGCGCTCGCTTCTTAACATGGTCAATACTCTTGGCATCTGCCACCGCTTCAATCAAGCCCGCCTGATCCCCCACACACACAATCCCATATGGCCTTAACCATAAGTCTAACCCCTCCTCCTTGAAAATCTCTCGGACCAACGTAATAAGCTGCATGGCCACTTGTTCCTGCCTCAAATCATCCCCCGCCTTGACAATAAACATCGCCAGCCTCCACCCTTCTAGCCGCCCAAAAGGGGAAGAATTTCGAATGCGTTGCTCTTTCCAGTGCCAGAGCTCGCCAAACACTTTGCGGACAGTCACAGCCCGCCGTGTGCTAGGATCAAGCTGACGCGGGTCCATTGCTGACAAGGCCTCTTCGTCTGTGGGGAAGGAGGGAGGGTAGCCCTGCTGCTGCTGCTGCTGCTGCGGCGGGGGGGGGCGATGGGAGGAGGAGGAGTAGGAGGGAGGGAGGGGGGTGGCGTGGAGGTCAAGGAAATAGTCTTGGTCATCGTCGTAGTCGTTGTTGAAGAGGAAGGGCTTCATGGGGTAGCGCATAGCGGGGTGATCGTCTGGGTAGAGGAGAGACTCAGGGAATTGACGTTGGTCTAGGGCATCCCAAATCGAGCAGCCGAGGGTCGCGCCGTTTGTGTATAGGCGGGCAGAGCCACAGCGAGTGTTTCGTTCGCTTTGTAATAGCTCGGCGACGACCATGTAGGGGCAGCGTTCACGGCTAGGGAGGAGTTCGCATTCCCCGCTGACGAGTCTGAGGAAACGGAAGATGGCGTTAGCGCCGTCTAGCATGGGGAGGTGGACTGAGTGGGCGGCGACGTCGGGGCATTGCCGCGCGATGTGCTCTTCGTTCAGCCAGCTGGGGTTGTTGCTGTTGGAGGTGCTACTGGTGCTGCCGCCGGCGTATGGTGGGAGGGGGTGTGGTGGTGGTTGGTAGGAGGGGTGTGGTCGCTGGCCTTGGGCGTAGGGAGGCTGTTGTTGAGATGATTCCTCCGGCCCGCCCTCCATCTCCTCGCCTCGTGTGTGCATGAGACGAAACAGCAAGGTGTTAACCCGATCAATGCCTTGGTGTAAGGCCGTGAGTCGCCGCAAGGACGACACACCTTTCAACTCAAACGACAGCTTCACCAGAGCAGCCACAAAATTGGTACAATGCGCAAAATACCGTGCCCGCAACGGACCCAAACACCCCGGAGACTGCCGTCCTTCCCTCGCGAGCGTCTCACCCGTTATCAAAAGATTCATCAAGTGCGCCCGTTGTCGCTCCCCTGTTATTTGAGGCAACCCCCGCCGGGTCGGAATCTCTAAGTGACCCAACGCCGCCCGCAACAGCCAATAAAGCTTCAACCCCAAGTGAACATTCGACGTGCATTTCTCAATCACTTGCTGCTCGATCCACCGATTCCGCCGCATCGCGTCCGGAGGCCCATCCACCTTGGTACAGGCCAGCAAGGTGGCAATCTGGGGCATGCACTCCTCGATCTGCGAGTCAAACACAGCCGGGGTAAGCGCCATGGCATCTGCATCAAACCCTCCCAACGGGTCCTGCAATGGCGACCCCCCTCCTCCCGGCCCCATAAACCCTCCTAAGCTGCCGCCGCTCAACCCCAAGCCCCCTCCTGGCCCGCCGGGGCCGCCCACCCGCAGGCCTTCCTGCACGGCCAGCCAGTACACGAGGAATGGTAGCAGGCTAAACATGGCTAAGCCTCAGCTCGCCGGCGGCTTGCCCGCCTGCGTCCGTAGGTGTGTGCGTGTGCTTGTTTGCTTCAGGTTCAGGTGGTGATCGTCCTCCTTGTTGCCCTGCTGCCGTGCTGCATCGCGTCGTGATGATGATGGTCGTGCTTCCCCAGGCTTGAGTGGGGGACCCCGCTGCTCTCGCCCCCTGCTCCTAGCTGCAGCGTACAACCAGGCACCGGTGCTGCTTGGGTGAGCAAGCCGCCCCGTTCCTGTGTTTGTGTAGGAAGGGGAGCGAGCGTTAGATGCTTGGCTTGCTTCTGGACGCATATTGTATCTCGAGGTTGGGAGCGAGCGGCTCTCATTGCTTGGCAAAGCCAACCAAAGCATCAACGCCAACTCAAGGCAGAAGCCCTGACAAACAGATGCACGAGGACAAGGAAGAACCCTAGGCTGTGACCAGGGGCTTGGATGCCGCAAGAATCTCTTCTCTTGGGCGTGTGGTCAATCCCTCTCCCTCTCCTCCTCGCCCGCCCTCATCATCATCATCATCGCCCATTCCCACCCCCCCCTTCTCACTTCTTACGACCTAAACCACACCATCACAACCACACAGACACGCCAATGAGGAGAAGAAGACAGCCTTCGAGGCATCCTTAAGCGCTGGGGCGCCTTCATCCCCCAGCCGGGGCTCCAACAGACCAACAAACGCCTCATCGAACAAAAGCACACCGCGACGACGAAATGGCAGCCCCCCCATCTCCATCCCACGCCCCACCTCCCACCTCCATGGACACCCAAGGCCTGCGCACGGACCGGCTCTTGCACGTGCGTGTCCTTGCCGAGGAGGAGAGGAAAGGCCAGGCCAAGGGCGCCTCTGTGGTGGTGACCAAAGGGCGATTCAGTGAGGACAAGCGGCGCTTCATGGAACGCAGCGAGACCTTTGCTCTGCGTGCTGGTGCTCCTGTCCAGGGCAATGTCAAAGTGCTGGCATTGGGGCAGGTGCTTGATGACACGACAGACCGGCTATCCACGTGTTTTGTTGTGCGTGGGCAGACGGGCGACAAGGCCTCCTTGGCACTCTGCCGGCTGGTGGAAGGCGACGAGGAGGACGACACACAGAAAGAGGACGGCGGCGGTGGCAGTGGCCGGCGCTCGCAGCACGTGACATGGGAGGTTCTGAAAGGAGGAGAAGAGGAGCTATCGGCGGAGACCTGTACTTTTGCAGTGGTGCCTGGGCCATGTGTGTTGGCGTGGAACTCTGTATATGAGAGCTCGACGCAAGCTCCTCGTATGCACTGTTGGTATCGAGGGAAGTGGCACGTGTATTTACTACGCACGACTAGTGGGGTGGAAAAGGAGGACGACAGCAGCGGCAGCATTTCGTTTGAGGGCAGCAGTACACAAACAGAAGGTGGCTTTCTCTTTCGGGTGACCTCGTCTTTGTCTCCATCTTCCTTTGCGTGGAGCGTCCTCCCTGCCTCCTCCTCTTCCGTCTCCTCTTCTTCATCATCATCATCCAGGCCTGCCAACGACACCCACGTGCTTCCCTCTCCCTACCCCTGGCTCCCAGCATCCACGCTGGAAAGCTGCTCTTGTCTATGCGAGCCCTTGGCCTTCAATCATGACAACGACGACGACCACCACCACTCTCCTCCATCAGAGATCTACACTGCCACAAGCAACGAGCTTTCTTTTCTCTCCTCCTCCCGCCAACCCCCTGAAGAACCCGTGTGCCGCGCCCTTTTCTCCTCTTCCTCCTCCTCCCCACCGACGCAGATATGTGCATTGCTCGCTCGAACACAAACACACGATAACGCTGCTGCTGCTGCTGCTGCTGCTGCTGCTGCTGCTGCTGCTGCTGCTGCTGCTGCTGCTGCTGCTGCTAGTGGTGGTGGCGGTGAGAATGCAGTAGTGATAGAACACGTAGCCATCCTTTTCACTCAAGACCCACTCCAACGCCTCCTCCTCTTTGCTCGTGTCGTCCGCTCTCACAACAACAAGAACGACAACAAACACGAACACGAACAACCAAAACAAGAACTACACCTCCTTCGAGAATTCCAGGGCATCGCTAGTTTACTCCGTGGTGATTTTTTGGGGAGTGGATGGGACCAGCTAGCCCTCCTCCCCCCCCCCTCCTCCTCGTCCTCCCTCTCTTCCTCGTCTTCGTCCTCGATGGGTGAGGTGGGATTGACGGATCTAGTGCATGTGTGGGGACATAAAGGGTGTTGTACAATAGAGGATGCGCCATTGAAGCTACTGGATAACAAGGCTGGTTTTCGTAGTGCGGACAAGGCGAGGAGAAAGGCAGCAGCAGCAGCAGCAGTAGTAGGAGGAGGGACCACGGTGGGGAAGAAGAAGAAGCGGCCTTTGGTCGAGCAGCAACCGCTAGAGGAAGAAAAGGGAGGAGGTGGAGCAGCAACGGCAGCAGCAGCAGCAGCAGCAGCAGCAGCAG
>Ga0105053_10010353_pt1 | contig 11644 bp, 7 predicted proteins | sample BON01_FD_78093 | JGI IMG/M metagenome (GOLD analysis project Ga0105053, IMG submission 78093) | Freshwater microbial communities from Lake Bonney liftoff mats and glacier meltwater in Antarctica - BON-01 | ecosystem: Environmental > Aquatic > Freshwater > Ice > Glacier meltwater | place: Lake...
CCAGAGGTAAGAACCATTCCCTCTAAATCCGGTTTCTAGATCTACGGTATGGGGATATACTCCGCAGTCCATAGTGTCTATATTGATCAATCCTCTTGCTTTTGGCTTTACGGTTACTCTAAAAGCTCTAACTGATACTGCATTTAATGGACATGCGTCATCTTTAGCTGTCACAGTGAAAGTATACGGCAAATTAGACGCGGATCCTTCAGGAGGAGTCCAACAAAATCTGCCCGTTTGGAGGAGTGCGGTAGGGTTAGTTATTACGAATGTAGCACCAGGAATACCTCCATTCCAAGATGTTTTAACACTGTCAGGTGGAGGCAGAGATGCAGGTGGTGGTGGTACGAATACCGGGTCCTCGGTTTCTACATTAAAGCACAACTGGCTTCCTTCACAGACATTGTGTGTATATGGTCCTTTCACTACTGGTGGTTTATTGCCTGGACAAGATTGTACTAAAAACTGCAAATCTCTTCGAGTAATACCGATTATTTCATAAACTCCTGAACTGTTTTTTCGCCATTCGGTTACTTTTATTACTGCTACTGTCACTTGCTGACAATCTGTAGGTGTTACCACTATATCGCCTGTAAGAGGATCCAGATAAATTCCTATAGGTGGATTAGCTGCTGGGTTGTTAAATGGAAAAGTAAGTGATCCAGGGTAATAAGCTGTGAAGGGATTCTGATACGAAAAGCTACCGCTATACGCTGTGTTTTGATTATATCCTCTTAGTGGGTTAGCCCACTCATAAGCTAAAGAGTCAAAGTTAGCAGTATCTAGTGCTCCGTTATTAAAGAAAAATGGTTGATCACAGCAAAGTATAGCTATAGGCTCAGAGGTAAGAGCGGGAGAAGAGTTAAGTGGTGCTTTATTGAGGTCTATTTCGGCATCCGTGTATAGTGTTCCTGAAGGACCAGTGGTAATCGCACCGTTTCGTGCATTTACTGCTGCAGATATTATGATTCTACCAGAGCATGGAACTAATGCACTCAGTGGTGCAGTATTGAAATCAATAGTACCAGTATAGGTATGCTCTTCTACTCCCTTTCCTGTACCATAAGTATTTGAAGGGTTACATCTAGAAGGTTCAGTAGCACACAATGGTGTAATCTCTCTGACAGAAGCACGTGTTAATGTGACAGTTCGGGTAGTGTTTCCACAGCGTATAGTAATCTGTCCAGCGTTATTTAAAGAGATACCATTACAGTCTCTATACCACTTCAGCGTGATTTTGAATTTTAGTGAATCAATAGCTTGATAAGTGATATCCGCTCCCATCATGTGGGTTGCTTCTGCTTTTTGAGTAGAAAACAGAAACGGAATTAGGAACAATAGAGCTATGACGCTCTTCTTTAGTAATTTAACCATATCGTAATGCTTTGTTATTGTTTTGTTTGTTTTGGACGCCGCAAGGTACGGTTTTTCTTGTCTTTTTCCTATCATTTTCGGTTCGTTTAGTTCGCTATGAGTAATGGTTGATGGCTTATACGGTTATTCGTTCGTATTGATATTTGATAGACACCTATTGCTATGGAGACGTTGCACGTATAATTGCTAGACTCGAAATAACTTTTTGAAAATACAGTAACTCCTTGACTATCAATGATAAAAATTTCGGAATTTTTAGTTAGGTTGGTAATGGTAAACGAGCCATTGGAGGGATTAGGATATATATTGTGTACCTCTGGTTGGTAGACAAGACGCGTGTTATTTGTAGCTTTCCAAAACTGCGAAGCGGAGCTCGCTTTTTGTTTGATTTCTGCTTTAAATGATTCAGTAGATGAAGTAGTCCCTGATATAATGGCAAAATTACGCTTAATATACCCTCTGGGAGATAGTATAGGCTCATCTGTAATGCCTAATATGGTGCGTGCTCCCAGATTATTCATTTCACTAGTTTCAGTCCATATCTTGTCATTATTGAGACTGCTTTGGGCAAAAATGTAAGGTGTTTTATCACCTGTTTCTGTTCCCGATTTTCCATAGGTAAGAGGAGTACTGTCTCTCCACATTCCTTGGCTGTATCGTATGAAATCAGTATTTACTTGTGGCTTGCCATTTTTGCCGCTACCATCTGTGAACGAGATGCTTTGGGCTAAGTTTTCATTTAAAAATACTACCCCTACAAATGGTAAGTCATTCATAAAAAAGCCTTCGTCTTCCTCGTCTCCATTGTGTACAAATATAGTCTGTGGATACTGCTCTAACGTGCCCGCGTAGTTGTCCGTCCTAAGTCCACACTCACCATCTAAAAAGAACCCTATTTTGACATCGCTATAGATGCGTGGGCGTCTATTTATTATAAAATATTCTAAATAAATTGCATTACTTTCTGAATAAGTATAAGCCAGCATTTGTACTTCTATTCCTAGACCAGCCCCAAAGGATGCAGTATGTTCATCATTTATATCATTGAATATGCAGTAGACCGCTTTGTCTCCCTTTATAGCTGGGTAGTCACCATCTTTGGGAGTATATGAGCCATCTAGATTAAAATCTATAAATGGTGCTAAATATTTTGAAAACCCTGAATTCCCTTCTGCTGGCCAATTCATGATCTGATCGCTCGCTAGGTATCCATTGTCCATAAAGTGAGCTAAATGGTAAGCTATATCTTCTTGAGAGATAGTGTATACATTATCCCATTTATTGATGTCGCCTGTCTGTCCTGTCAGTGTATCTATTGGTCCCGGCCAGAAGTCAAATGAATCCTTCGAGGCAATGCGTTGCACAGCTGTATGATATTTGCCTTGCTCATCTTTGGCTGTAATCCATAATCCCGCTTGACGCAAAAACGCATTGGAAGTACCCGCTGAAAATGAGGCGAGTTCTAGGTCGTTAATAGCTATTCCTAGGATACCATTCGAATTAATACGCAGGCTGTGGTCATTACCTAATGTTGTATGTGCACTCTGGCCCCAAGCCATACTGCTTAGCAAAAGACTTACTATGAATACTATCCTATGAGTCACTTTCTATAAATTTACTCTAAGACCGAGATGTGTGTAAATGCTTAGGTCTCGTTGTTCAAAGATAGCATCACTATTCATTCTGGACAATAAGTCTAAAGTACTAGTTGGATAAGCGATTAGTGTAATACGCTTAGTGGCTTGATACATTACTCCTATACCTAGATGTATTCCGTGTACACCGATTTTTCTTGATGGAATATCACTTAGGGCTGTAGCATCAGATGATGCGAATATTTGTCCGGTGGCCTGATTTGAAATGCTGGCAGAAAATCCTCCTCTGGTGAGTACAGTCCACTTGGCATTAAGTGGGACCATTCGTTCTACGGAGATAGGTATACTGATAGAACTGTAGCTATGTGTACTGTTCAGTTTTTGGCCTGCTATCAGTGCACTATCTGTCACATTTACGGTGTATTTCTCTTCTATAGTGCCTAATACAGGATGTACTATAGTGCGCGTACGCACTTCTTCACGTTCTGTATATTCCCACGTATCTTCTTGAGTAAAAGTAAAAGCCCCGTTACGTTTAGTGTATGTTATACCTGCTTGCATATTCCAGTGCGGATTAAGGCGGTATATGGCTCGTACATCAAAAGCGTGTGAGAGTTGAGACTTATCCGTAGTATTTCTCATTGCTGCATATGCAGGGTCATTACTATTTATGAGTCCCTTGCCAATACCTAACCCAGTAGAAGCCTCTAAGCTCCATCTATTTAGTGTAGCTAATTTTCGGATAGGTAGAGGGGATGTGGTTGTATCAGGGGATAAATCCTGCTTTGGTATGTCGCTCGCAGGTGTTTGATTTTTTGTCTCTGGAATACGGATGGGAGTTGGTGCTTTAGGCGTTGGTGCTTTTTCGTGTAGAGAAAGCATGTAATCCGCTGCTACTTCTTGTTTTTTCTCACCAAAGAAAAGTCGACCTTTACTTCGGTCTACGTCTCGGTCTGCAGTGTAAAGTCTTTGGAAAAAGTCTGCATATTCACTATTTACTGTACTAGCAGAAAGGTCTTCTTTTTTTACTTTATCAGCACTCCGAGATGACGAAGTAGAATTTGATTCTTTAGGTAACTTTTTGATTGGGACTTCAGAGTCTGACTTGAGAGTAACGGATGATGTATTATTGGTTGGTGTAAATTCACGAGTACTCTCATCTTTTAAGATTTCAGTAGTCATCTCATCCTCTCTCTCGCTAAGCAGTATTTCTGATTCTTCTAAAGTTATATTGTCCGATTTGTCCGAGAAACTGGGATCAATATTTTCTTTTTTAGTCACTACGGGTAAAATAGCTGTAGTGTTAGCAGCTAAGAACCAGGTGCCTAGACCTATAGTGCAGATGGCAGCGGCACTCCATAGCCAAGCAGCTTTTCTTTTTTTAGCTGCTCGTTTAGCTAGGATAGTGTCAAATAGGCCAGCACTAGGGGTTGCCTCTACATTGTACAGTTTGTCTTTGAAGATATGTTCTATCTCATTTTTCATATGCGCTTTATGCCGTATTTGGCAAGTAGTTTAATCAAGTGTTGTTTTGCTCTGGAGTATTGGGAGCGACTAGTTACATCGCTTATTCCCAGTATTTCTCCTATCTCTCTATGGCTGTATCCTTCTACGGCATACAGGTTAAAAACTGCTTTATATCCATCTGGAAGCTCCTGCAGTATGCTCAAGAGGTTTGCCGTTTCCATATTGCTTATTGCCAAAGGGTCAAAGCTCTGTTCCTGCACATTTTCCAATGATCCTGGCTCAAACTTTCGAACCCTCTTATCGTTACTTTTTAATGCAGTGAAGACCACTATTTTTCGTATCCATCCTTCAAAGGATCCTTCTCCTTTAAAGGTTTTTATTTTGTCAAAAATCTTAATGAAAGCATCTTGAAGTACATCTTCTGCTTCCATCCTACTATTGCAATATCTCAGGCTTACACCCATCATTTTTGTTGCATACATTTCATACAGGACCTTCTGGTACTGCACGTCATTATCGACACATCCTCTGATAAGTTCGTGTTCATCCAATTGGTTAGTTTTAGTATTTATTTTGTTTTGGTTCAAGGTAGACCTGCTGTGTTGCAAATATGTTGCATCCATCACTAATAAATTTTAAATTAAATAATTTCTGGATTACATACAATTTAGTGTCGAGCATTTAGTAGATAAAAAAAAGATGCATTTTTGTACTAATATGCAAGTGTTTACCCAAGAAGAACTAAGTCAGCTCAGTATTCACGTCTTTCAAGCTATGGGAGCCAATGAGGCGGATGCCAAGCAAGCGGCAGAGGTGTTGACCAGTGCAGATATACGTGGTATAGATAGTCATGGAGTATCTCGACTTACAGGCTATGTAGCTCTATGGGAAGAGGGTCGTATAAACATGACCCCGGACGTAAAAATTATTCGTGAGCATAAATCTACCTTCACCATAGATGGCGATAGCGGACTAGGACTAGTGGTAGCTCCTAAAGCAATGCAGATAGCTATAGAACGAGCTAAGCTGTATGGCAGCGGTTGGGGAGCCATACAAAACAGTAATCATTTTGGAATAGCTGGATATCATGCTATGATGGCACTGCCTCATGATATGATAGGTATGGCTATGACTAATGCTACACCATTCATACCTCCTACGCATAGTAAGGAAGCTATGCTGGGGACTAATCCTATAGCTTACGCATTTCCCGCAGGGGAGGAAATGCCACTCGTTATAGACTTAGCTACAGCCTCTGTTGCACGTGGTAAAATAGAGATAGCTCGCCGAGAAGGTAAAGCAATACCTAAAGGATGGATGGTAGATAAGCACGGCAATACGAGTCAAAATATAGATGAGCTAAAAGATGGTGGAATGCTAACGCCACTTGGGAGTTTAGAGGAACTGGGTAGTCATAAAGGTTACGCTTTAGGAGGCTTGGTAGATGTATTAACAGGTGTGCTCTCTGGTGCTAACTATGGTAAATGGGTGCCGCCATTCGTAAGTTTCTTACCTTTGTTGCCTAATCTTCCGGGTAAAGGTCTTGGACATTTTGTGGGTGCTATGGAGATAGAAGGTTTCCGAGATACGGCAGAGTTTAAAATGAGTATGGATCACTGGATTCAGAGTTTTAAAGGAGCGAAAAGAGTAAAAGACAATCAGGAAGTCTACGTGCCTGGTCAGAAAGAATATATAACAGAAGCTGAACGTACTAAAAATGGTATTCCGCTGAATGACAAGGTAGTAGATGACTTGGAAAGCCTGAAAAAGAAGTTTTCTATTTAACACACATTTAAGACATTTCATCTAATTATGACTTTCGCACGTCCTAAACTAGATAGCATAGACAATTATTTTAATAACTTAGCCGCTCAATAAAATACAATGAAAAAAACAGCAATCATATTAGGACTTAGTTTACTCTATTTTATTCCAAGTTTTGGGCAAGGAGTAAATGAAGCCCTCAATAATAAACAGATTAAGGGTCTTGAAGTAGCCATACAAAGAAATGAGGAGGTAAATAGATTCGCAGACCTTAAGATATTAAGTTACGATGCCAGTAGTATCAATGACTTGACTACTCAGCAAAAGGAATTGGTGTACTACCTGAGTCAAGCAGCACTCAGTGGGAGAGAAATAACGTATGCTCAGAACTATAAGCATAACATTCAGATAAAAAGAACGCTGGAAGCAATTTACACCAGTTACACAGGCGATAAGACTACTGAAGATTGGAATAACTTTGAGATCTACCTAAAGCGTGTATGGTTTGCCAATGGGATACACCATCACTATGCAGAGAAGAAATTTTTACCTGACTTTAGTCAAGAATATTTTGTGGAACTCGTAAAAAATAGTGCAGATGCTAAATGGCCTACTATAGAAGGTGAGACTCCAGAACAGATGATAGCTAAGCTAACGCCAGCTATGTTTGACCCTGCAGTAGATGCTAAAAAAGTAGTAAAAGATAAAGGAGTAGACAAGGTAGCACTCAGTGCTAATAATCACTACGGTGAAGGTGTAACCGAGGCAGAAGCCTTGGCACACTACGCCGCTATGGGTGCTACGGGAGAGGCTAAGCCTGTAGAGTACGGACTCAATTCTCGTCTTGTTAAGAAGGATGGCCAACTAATGGATCTCACAATGAAGAGTGATGGTTTATATGGCGGTGCTATGGATAAGATGATTTATTGGCTCAAGAAAGCTGAAGGTGTAGCGGAGAATGAAGCACAAGCAAAACACATAGGGATGCTAGCAGAATATTTCACTACTGGAGATCTCAAGCAGTGGGATGCAACTAACATCAACTGGGTAGGCAGTACAGAAGGTGATATTGATTTCATTCTAGGTTTTATAGAAGTATATGGTGATGCTATAGGATACAAAGGTGCATACGAGGCGATAATTCAAGTGAACGATAAAGAAGCATCTAAGCGTATGGAAGTATTGAGTCTAAGTGCTCAATACTTTGAAGATAATAGCTCGATACAAAAAGAGCATAAAAAAGAAAATGTAGTAGGCGTAAGCTATAGAGTGATAAATGCAGCAATGGAAGCTGGTGATGCTGCTCCCGCTACACCTATAGGTGTCAATTTGCCAAATAGTAATTGGATCAGAAGCACACACGGTAGTAAGTCTATTAGTTTAGGAAATATCGTAGAAGCATACAATAGTGCAGGAGGTAGTAGTTCTTTAAGAGAGTTTTACCTAGATGAGAAAGTAAGAGATCGTATAAAGGAACACGGCAAACTTTCTAGTAAAATGCATACTGCTATGCACGAAGTAATCGGTCATGCATCTGGTAAGATAAACCCAGGAATAGGTACTCCTAAAGAAACGCTAAAAAACTACAGCAATACGCTAGAGGAGGCTCGTGCGGATCTAGTAGCATTGTATTACATATATGATCAGAAGCTAGTAGAGCTTGGTCTTATGCCAAGTTTAGAGGTCGGTATGGCAGAGTTTGATAGTTATATAGCTAATGGTATGATGTTACAACTGCGTAGACTAGACGAAGGTGAAAACATAGAAGAAGATCATATGCGTAATCGTCAGCTGAATGCAAGCTGGGCGTATGAGCAAGGACTGGAAGACAATGTGATAGAAAAGAAAGTTGTAGACGGTAAAACGTACTTCATAGTCAATGATTATGCTCAGTTAAGAGTAATCTTCGGTGAATTGCTTAAAGAAATACAACGCATCAAGTCTGAGGGAGACTATGCAGCTGCGGAAGCACTCGTAGAAGGTTATGGTGTGAAAGTAGACACAGCACTTCACAAGGAGGTAGTGGAGCGTTACGAAAGCTTAAAGCTAGCTCCATATAGTGGTTTTGTACAACCTAAGCTCGTGCCCGTGATGGATGCAGATGGTAACTTCACAGACCTTAAGATAGAGGAAGAAGGATACGTAGAACAAATGCTCAGATTTGCAAAGGAGTATGCTTTTGTAAAGCCAGGAGAGTAAAATAAACGATAGAGTTACAGAATAACTGAAGGATTGAATATTAGATGGAAAAGCAAATGATGATGAACCGTCATTCGATTAGTCTGTTATTCACTTACATATTCATTGTTGTATGATAAATAAATTTAAAAAATTTCTAATCTTGTTTCTGTTTATCTTCCTATTCATAGGTTCTGCAGTGTGGATGTTTAAGGTGTATGTAGTACCTAACAGCCCGTACAATACGGAGATAAAGTTGAGAGGGACTAAGTGATTATGAGCATTGCCCTCTTCGTCATCCTGAGCGGAGTCGAAGGGTAGATGAAGAGAACACAAAACGTAAGGACGACCACATTTCGACTCCGCTCAATGTGACATCGACTCCGCTTAGCAAGCCGTTAAAGTGATATCTACTTTACTTGGAGTAAATACAAATGATTTAACAACCATTATAATATTTTTGTAGTAATTGAAATTCTTCTATCTGTATATCGTAAAATGCTCAGATGACTCATACTATACGGGCATGACCAATGACGTTGATAGAAGAGTATTAGAGCATAATTCTGATGAAAATACGGGTAGTTATACCAGTAATCGAAGACCTGTGGAGCTACTCTGGAATATTCAGCTCACGGACTTTAATCAAGCAGAAGAACTCGAAAAACAGATAAAAGGTTGGAGTAGAAAGAAAAAAGAAGCCCTAATAAATGATCAATGGAATGAGTTGAAGGTGCTGGCTGCTTGCGATAATAGTAGTTCGCATAAGAATTTTGTATTTGAGCAGAGTTCTTTTCGTCATCCTGAGCAGAGTGCTTTTGTCACCCTGAGCGGAGTCGAAGGGTCGACAAAAGCACAATCGGGATTCTTGGACACAAACAGTGCACCCTTCGACTCCGCTCAGGATGACTGTTTGTTATCCTCCTGGAAATCCTTCCTTGACTCCCAAACCACACAACCCTATTACCAAGACCTACAAGCTTTTTTGCAAAGTAGAAAAGAAGCAGGAGCTATCATCTATCCGCCTGAAGATGAAATCTTCAATGCCTTTGACTTAACACCATTGGATAAGATAAAGGTAGTTATCCTTGGTCAAGACCCATACCCAAATGAAGGAGAGGCTCACGGTTTATGTTTTTCAGTGAAAAAAGGGAAACCCATTCCTTCTTCACTTACACGAATTTTTAAGGAGATGAATACAGACCTTGGTCTGGCTATTCCTCAAAATGGAGATCTATTGAAGTGGGCGAAAAACGGAGTCTTTTTATTGAATACCATACTCACAGTAGAGCACAAGAATGCAGGTGCACATAAGAATAGAGGCTGGGAAGAGTTTACAAGAGCCGCCATTAGGCATATTTCAGGTAACTGTGAACAGGTTGTGTTTATGCTCTGGGGTTCGTTTGCACATGAACATGCAAACCTCATAGATGAGAGTAAGCATAAGATATTAAAAGCAACACATCCTATTGCTATGATTAAAAATGGGTTCTACGGCACTAAGCCTTTTAGCAAGGCCAATGCTTTTCTGGATGAAGACGTAGATTGGAGTCTGTAGTGCGCTGGTAAAGTGAAAATTACTACTGGTAGTTTCTGAACTGCCGTTTCTCAAAACACACTAAATTTTACTACCATGCTATCCTAACTTTGAGTGAAATCAAAAGGATAAGTTATGATGAGATTAGAACTAAAATTAGGTAGAGGGATGTTTATTTTATTGGTGATCATGATATGTGTGGTCAGTGTGAAAGCCCAGATAGTAATACGTGGAACTGTGATGGACTCCATATCTAAGTCAGCTATTGCGTATGCTACTATACTCATAGAGCAAGAAGGAGTGCGGATAGGAGGCGGCTACAGTGATGAACAAGGAAAGTATATATGCAGACTTCAAGATACTACTGGAAAAATATTGAAGCTTACTGCCAAGTACATCGGTTATCAAGACAAGGTGATTATGGTCTCTGTACCATCAGATACGGCATTAAATATGCCATTAGTAGCGAACACAGAAAGTGAAAATGCAGAGATAGGCTCTGTGATTATAAGAGCAGTAAGTAGACCGCTGGTAGAGAAAGACATAAACTCTAAAACTTTAGTCTCTAGTGATATTGCTAGACTACCTACTCGAAATTTGAACTGTATATCGAGTACTACCACCCAAAGCACAACGAGTGGAATATCTTTTCTGGGCAGTAGGACAGATGCTACTGCCTACTATGTAGATGGTGTACGAGTTATCGGAAATACAGATAACGAAAGCTACACTAAGCCCGCTGAAAATTCTTTTAAGAAAGTGAAACGTACTCCACTTAGTACCGTATCCATAGACGTAGACCGAGCAAGTTATTCCAACATAAGAAGATTTATAAATAACGGGGAGCTGCCACCTACAGATGCTGTGCGTGTGGAGGAAATGATAAATTATTTTCAGTATGACTACCCAGCTGTACAAAATGATGAACCCATTTCTCGATTTACACAAATGACTTCTTGTCCATGGAATGAGAAACATCAATTACTACAAATAGGGATAAAAGGAAAGTCGCTTCAAGAAGGTAAGAAACCCAACTCAAATTTAGTATTCTTGATAGATGTTTCTGGTTCTATGCAGTCAGAAAATAAACTAGAATTGGTAAAGAAAAGTCTGACACTACTACTAGATAATCTACAACCAGAAGATAGAGTGGCGATGGTAGTATATGCAGGTAGTTCTGGATTAGTTCTGCCTTCTACTACAGTGGGTACAGACAAGGTGGAGATTATAGACGCTCTGTATAGACTATCAGCTGGTGGCAGTACTGCAGGAGGAGCTGGGATAGCCTTAGCATACAAGACCGCTATGGATAATTTTGTAGAAGAAGGAAACAATCGTGTGATACTCTGTACAGATGGTGATTTTAATGTTGGAGTATCAGGAGTGGGAGAATTAGAGAAATTGATAAGTGAGAAAAAAGAGTCGGGTGTATTTCTCTCTGTCTTGGGTTTTGGGATGGGTAACCTGAAGGATAATCAACTAGAGGTGCTTGCGGATAAGGGTAATGGAAACTATGCCTACATAGATAATTATAAAGAAGCAAAAAAAGTGTTTATGAATGAAGTGGGAAATACGCTTTACACAGTAGCGAAGGATGTGAAGATACAAGGGGTCAGCTGTATTTTATGGGGAGCTAGGCAAAAAGCTTACTTAGTCTAAAGAGGAAAAAGTCAGTATCAGATACGCCTCTAAGGTTAGCCCTAAAGAGCTTTATTTTGGAGTTAAAAGA
>Ga0105053_10010361_pt1 | contig 11637 bp, 11 predicted proteins | sample BON01_FD_78093 | JGI IMG/M metagenome (GOLD analysis project Ga0105053, IMG submission 78093) | Freshwater microbial communities from Lake Bonney liftoff mats and glacier meltwater in Antarctica - BON-01 | ecosystem: Environmental > Aquatic > Freshwater > Ice > Glacier meltwater | place: Lake...
TACCCGCACACCTCAATAGAGATTCTTTTCGAGATTCTTTTAAAGGATTAGTTGCATTGGAGATCATTATTGATCTTCCCATTGGTTTTCCAATAAACAACATTATCTCTCTATCCGCCATGGAGAAAAAGGATTCCACCAAGCGACGGAGAATTCGTTCCCTTCCCATGCCTACCGTTGTCTTATCCAGTCGGTGGTATATTTCTACAGCCCTACGTAGTTTCTCCAGGCCCCTGCATCTGTCCTTTGGTGTGGCCTTTTTCGATTCATTGAGAATTTCCCCTTGCATGGTCAGGATCACTCCTAGTCTGTCATGTTGGCCCGGCGAACTATCCCCGGAAGTGGTTAGTTTTTAAGTTAGATCATAGGCCCTCTCTAGATGTTCTATGGCTTCTCGATCTAGGTTCCGGTTTCTAAGCAAGCATCCTAGTCCAAGGTGCGCACCTACCTGGTCTGTCTGTAGGTTGTATAGCAGAGAGGGCTTCTGGTTCAGGATTCCCTTGCCGATGGGCCCAGTGAGTATCTGAATGGCTTGACTGTAATGATGTTCAGCTTGCTCATAGTTCGTCCCGTTCTTTGATGTACGAAGTAAGTCTTCATTTTTAATGTACAGTCCTGATAGTAGTGTTTCTAAGTTTGCTACTTCTACTGTGAACACCCCGTGGGTTTCTTGGTGTTTCAGTTGCCTCTGGCTGATGGTATTTTCCTTAAGGAACATGTGTGTACAGATCTGCCAGTGATCCGGCATGTCCTTGCGCTGGCACTGTGCGTCGCGATAGTGGGTTGCCAGGCATGCGCATGTAAGTTTTGCAGCAGGCTTCCGACATCTGCCGCATTCCCAGTATTCCCGCTCCTGAGGTTGGGGTCCCGTCCAGGTGATCTCGCTCCCCCTTCCTCCTCGTCCTATTGTGTCCACGTTGGGGAATTCGATCCGTCTTGCGTCTAGGGCCAGGGAGCCATCTGCTCTGTGCCCAACTCCCATAGAGTACCATTCTATTATTTGTGCTTTCAGTAGTCCTCTCTCCCGTAATGCCTAGTTTATTCTAAAGTGGAAGTCCTGTGTGTACCCCTGACGATGTGGTTCCACTAGAAGGCAATTTCCAAAGGTTGCTGCCAGGATGCCCCCCCTAAGTGCCAGGTGGCCGTTGATGTTCAGTTCCACTACTAGTACTAAACTGCTTTTGAAAGTGATAAAAGCAATCATCATCATCTGCGTAGACCGATCCCTTCGGAGAGTTCTTGAATGTCTTTTTAACGCCTGGAATATCACAAGCCCTGTACCACTGAGAGTGTTTCTGTCCCCATATGAAGTGAGTGCCAGTTATCCAGTTCACCCCTATTCCGAATACGCCCGGGTCTGCTTCGTCAGTGTCGAATTTGCGAATCTGCGTGATTATTTTCTCTTCCTGCTGGTCAGTCCATATTGGTTCACCCACAGAGTCTTGTAGTAGGGCAAAGGTTCCATCCGCCAAACGGATTTCAGTGTCCTTAGCCAAACATGAAGTCCCCCATGTCGTCCCGTGCCTGGATTCCCTCGGTAGGAACATCGTTACTCTCTTGTTCTGTGCCATCACATCAGCTAGATTGGTGTGTTGAGGGAGTTTGAAGTGGTCTTTGGGGTTGCTGTGTGTTGCCCTGGGGCCACGGAGCCCCTGCATATTTGCTCGGTTGTCCGTGAATGCCTGGGTGCCAGCACTCAGCTTGGGCAAAGGCCCTCCCAGGGTCCTCGCGTTACCTCTTCCCCATCTGGGTCTTCGCAGCGCCCTTTAACAATTACGTGTCCTCCCCTCGGATGCAGCCAAATGGCAAAAGTGTCGGCCCACGCTTGTTCCTGTGAGGGCAGGGTCCTATCCCGACCCAGGACCGGCGTTTTCCAGAGGCAACCAAAATATTTAGCGGGGAGTAGGTCTGGGTCTGGAGATTCTAGATTCTTTCGAAGGGTCAACACTTGGACCAAGAGGGAGCGGCCAATGCGGATCATTTTGTTCTGATAAGTGGTGAATTACAATGTCTCTTTCCGTGGGGTTGCCAATATCTAGGAGTGCTTGGAGGATTTGAAGAATGTCATATCCCCGACGCTGGGCCTCTGTGCTCGATGTAGCAGGCTCTATAATCCCTCTTTTTAACATGCGGGGTAAGACATCCATGCGAGCTTGTCCCAAAATCTCTGGTGCAATGCTCCAGGGTCCCGTCCTGTCCGAGTGCCAAGGGGTCTGGGCCAGGCCGTGTCGGAGAAGACTTTCAGTGAGACGTGATTGAAGTTCTTGACGTCCGATGGAGAGGGGGCTCGGCTCCATTCCAGAGTTGGCCCCCAAGGTCTCCAGGAGGTGGTCGTTGGTATGGGCCAGGATAGATATGATAGATGCCACTCCTCCCACTATCACCCTGCTGGAGCTGTATTTATCCATTGTCGTGCACAAGTCTGCAGTAAACTCGAGGGGAACTATGCGTGGTTCCAGGTGTGGGTCCTTCTCATCTATCAGGGCGGTGTGCATGGCGCGGGCATGTAGGGACTGCTATATCCCACCCATTTCCGTCCTCAGATTTCGTTGCCATTGGTTATCTGGATCTGTATACGTGTTGATGTGATGCCACCAAATCCTACACACTTGTTTCCAAAGTTTCATCAGATTCATGTTGCCTTTCGTGGGTTGTAGGGTGTCTATGATATTACTGATGGTTTCAATGGGTTGGTTATGAAAGAGGTTCCGGCCTTGGGGTATAACCTTTCTCTTGTTGAATACAAGACAATAACGTGGACGCATGCAATGATGCAAACTTTAAAGCAAAATCGCCATCAATTGCATTTAATGCAACTTTGCCCGAAATGCCATTTTTCGTAAATTTGAGAATGTTCCTATTAAAGTTGTGCGAAAAGCTGGTGCAAGCTTTGGAAGAAGCATTTTTTCCTGTCAAACAGAGGCAGGTAGAGTGCATAGGGATACGGAGTAAATCGAAAATGTACACCGATTGTTTTTACGACTTAAGCATATAAACATCCCGTACGGTTGGTTCCGAAATGAAATCATTTTTCTACAGCAGCTACAGGAAGAATGCGGTGATCGCAGGCGCGATTTTCAGTCAGATTGTCTTGGTACTTCTTGCGTTTTATGCGGGGTTTATTGACCAGCGCCGAAAATTTTGTGCATCCGACGAGCAAGATTCCGAGTCTGTACTCGTGCAGTACACCAGGGCGTTTGCAATTTTCAATACGATTGACTTCGTATTTTGTTGGTCGCTGGTTTTTTCTGGTGTTCACAAAAGCTCGCCTACGAATACGGAAGAGGAGTGCGAAATTCACGACAAAAACTTGATAGAAAACGAAAACATACAGTATCTCATTATAAGTAGTATGGTCGAAATGCTCGCGCTGGGCATCTATGGTATCGTTTGCTTGGTTATCGTCCCGAAGAAATGTTCAGATGGACCGGTCAGTGACGGTTTTTGCCACACGATAACCTGGGTGCTCACTGTGTGCTCCATCGCGTGGGCTATTTCCGTGGGGTTCTATGTTCACGGGGAAACATACGTGACACGGCTGCAACGTGCGAATGAGCGCTACAAAACATTGCATGACGGTGTTTTGGCGACGTTCATGCTGGCTCAAGACCGCAGACTAGCGCAGAAAGAGGTGCGTTTTTGCACTCTCCCGTCGTCGCGTGCTGTGACCGCATTTACGGGACTAGACGGCGACCTGCTGCACGATGTTATGCAGCAAATGCACGCAAGCAAACTATCCGACACTGAGCTCCTTGCAAATCTTCACTGTACGACGTGTTTTCTCGCGGAGCAGAGCGCGAAACTGTATTCGAACAAGTATATTTTCTCGACAAGTATCATCCGCGACGCCATACGGCTACAGTGTGCACCGAGCATAATAGAACTGGTCATTTTGTGCAACCCCAGCGCATTGCACATGGTAGAAAGTCGTGACTTTCGTCAGACTCGGATCAATGACGGAGGAATGCCGCTGCATTTTGCAGTGGCATACATGGAGTCGGACTCGCCATACAATCTGGAGGTGCTACGAGTGTTGCTAAAGTGGAATCCAGCGGCGAGTTTTTTCACGGGGGATGATCAGATTCATCAGTTGGATATGATGCCGGCGCTGCACAATGCGCTCAAGTCCAAAAACACTGGTGAGATCGTAGAGCTGTTAGTTTCACAGCATCCGCTAGTAGTGAACCGGGCCCGGATGAATGGCAGAACACAGCTTCATATCGAGTTGGGCTTTTCCAACATCACTTTGGGGCAAATGCAGAGCATGGTGCGTCACGCGTCACGCGATACTCTGCTCGCGATGCATATGCAAACCCAAGACACTCCATTACAGATGGCGTGTAGTGATATCTACAACCACATTAATATATATGGCCTGGTTATTTTACGGCAGCTGATCGCCGCCTGTCCCGATGCGCTGTGCAGGCCTAGCATTGCGTTGGAAACAGTGCTGCTCCAGGTATGCCACCAGTCTTATCAGCAGGAAGGCATCGAGATAGACATGCATGTGCAGATGCTGGAACTCATACGGTTGATGGCCACGGCGTATCCTCCGGTGCTCTTCATCACGGATCAAGAAGAGCGCCGGCCGCTCGAGCTGATGCTACCACGCGCCCAATTCAGTCTCCAGCACCAGAATTTCTGTGCTCAAGTCGAGTCCACACTCCACGAGTGTGAGCGTGTGGCCTCGCGCGAGGGTTCAAACGCATGATGCGAGACAGTCGTGAATGAACCCTCCGCAAACAGAGACTTCAGCCGAGCATGAGTTTGACAAGAGCACGCATCACGGAGGCCCGAGGTGTTGATTCAAAGAACTTCTGAATTATGATGCAAGTGTCGGTTTTGCGAAACGTCTTACAATCACTACAGTAAGACGTATTTTGACCGACTCTCTAGTTGCAAGTAGAGCCGATATCACTGTTTTCAGACTATACTTTACTACACGCAATAAAAGCTCTTGAAATTTGTATTTCTCTTGTGGACATGTTCTAAATCGGGCACCAAAGCAGAAAAAATCAGTGGAAATGGGCGTATATGGCGACATGTTGTATGTCAGCGGGATTCTTCAAAAAACAGGCGTATCTAGATTTTGGGTGGCGCAATTGCACAGCGTACTGCTCTTTCAAGGCAGAGGTTTAAGCACGTTGTAGTATATAAGTATGTTCTGAAAACATAGACTGTCGCCGCATCACCAGTCAAATCTACCGTTTTTTTCTGGCAAACGTGCAGGGGATCACATAGTGTAATAATGTTGTGGGCATTGCCAGACATGTCTGGAATTTCTGGACTGTCGTCTCTTATGAAAGGACGGCCTCTTCAGGCGATGAGGCCGCCACCGGCCCCGATGCCGTTTCGTCTTAACCAGCCGGTGATGCCAGTTACGGTGAATCCCACCATTTCTGACCAGCCTGCCGGTTCGAGGGGATATGGTATGCACATGTCGCGTGAGATGCAGCCCACTTCCGGTGGAAAGCAGGTTGTGCAGATCGGTGTTGGCAATCCGGGAACTGCCAAGGGCTTCTCCAAGAAGGGAAAGGATCCCGTGGCCTCCTCCAAGAATGCAAAGGATCCCGTGGCCTCCTCCAAGAATGCAAAGGATCCCGTGGCCTCCTCCGAGAATGCAAAGGATGCCGTGGAGGACGAGGATGCCGTGGAGGACGAGGACTACATTCCTCCCATTTTCGACGGAATGGATCTGAGTTCTGGCAACATTCAGCGCATGAAGAAGAGTTATAGGAAGTATGGGGTCATTCGCATCAAAGTCACAGACGACGCTTTTTGCCGTGAGTTCATCATAGAGATGTGGAATGACATCATCATGAAGCAGCCGTGGATCCACAAAATCAGGCTGTTTTCCAATGACGACCCCGAACGCGAGCTCCACCTTACCAATCCTGCCGACGAGGAGGAGTACCTGCAGATTATCACGAGCAGGCTCGATCCAAAGGTGCGCAAGATGATGGAGATGGCGTGGCCCCTACACCGTGGCTTCGGGGCATGCTGTGATCCTGGTGTCTTTTTCAGCAAATGTGCGCTGGAACTGCGCGAGAACCGCTACTTGTACAGCATTGTCAAGCATCTGCTCGGGTACAAGCGTCTCTGGGCCGACATCAACCGGCAGATCCAGAAACTACCTTTGCAGGGCATGGCCGAGTTCGTGCACTTTGACTTCAACCCACTGGCACGCACAGTCAGCTATCCCAATGGCATCTCCGGCAAGTTTTGCGCCACCAAGGGCTATTTTTATTGTGTGCTTTGCACGCACACGGATGAGTTTTTCGAGGAGTTTGTGCCGCTCTACCGCCCGCTGTACCCGGGCGTCAAAGAAAACGATTCGAAATTTGCCCTGAGCGAGGATGTGGAGGATCCGCTGAATCTGTACAATCGCATCAGCAAGATTCCCGTCCCAGCAGGGGTTATTATACTCTGGGACAATAAGTTGCTCCACAAGCATGCCAAGTCAGCGCATGACGAGCCCATGTTAATGGGGCAGTACGTTGGGTTTTTTGCTGCAGGGTCTCGTCCCATGCACATGCACAAGTGTGGCGTAGACGAACTCGAGGATCGCGTGAGTGCTTATTTGGAGGGTCGGGCGCCTATTTTGTGGCCCTCGTTCGACAAGATCGAGTTCTATCCCAAAAGATTCGACTCGGCTCCGCGCGCCATGCAAGCGTATCTGGACAAGCTGCCTGCCGGGCATGCCATGAGGGGCACCCGTGTTAAGGACTGCGGCAAGGTGGTGAATTTCTTGGCGACACCCAAGCTTGTTGGCTATAAACCGCTGCCCATGACCAAGCTTGGCAAGCAGCTTCTCGGCCTGCTGGATTGGCCCGTGAGCAAGCGCGCTCGCGTAGAGGAGCTTTCTGCTGCTGTTTCCGACCACGAAGGTGGTGTGGAGGGCGGTGGAGGCTGTTCTTTGGGACAGAAGCGTGCTCGTGGCGGTGAGGGGTCTTCTACAGGCCAGAGGCGCGCTCGTGGTGGCAAGGGTGGCCAGGGTGGCAAGGGTGTGTAATACAACACAACAATAATACGAAAAACACTCTTTGCATGCTGCATGCAAAGAGTGAAAAAATGGGAGCAAACCGACAAAAACACAATATGACGTGGTGTTGCTCGTAGAATAGCGCTGTGTTGGGCTATTTTGCGGGCGGGGGTTCAATTCCCCCCCATATTTTTAGTGTGCACAGGCAAAAAAAAGATCGACACATACTGTTTCTTGCTGCCAGTGTGCATGCATACGATCCACAAATGAAAATGATGGTGGACGACCGCCTATTGTGCGGTGGCCTTGTCGGTATATGCCTGTACTACTTCTCGCTGATCTGCACTGCGTTGTGCACAATACTTGCTGTGAGCACCATCATGGGCATCGAAGCGTTGTTCTGCACACTCGACCCACTGTCTCTGTCACAGGTACATGTCGTTGCAACATGTGTGTGTCTACGTGTGTTGGTGTGTTTTGTTCCAAGGTGCAAGAGTGTCCTCTAACGGTATCGCCTGGCCGGCAAGCACAGGATATCACACAGCTGGGCAAAATATACGACATTGCCGGCATCACTTCGACTCCCGTCAATGATACAGACATGCAGGAGTACTACAACACAACCACGGAACGCGATTACAGGGTACTGCAGTTTTTCAAAGGCCCTGGGCTGCACTCGACGCTGTGCTCGCCGGCTCCAATGTGGTGTAGTGCTGGCACCACTGTGCAGCCGACGATGGTTCTAGAGAGAATGTCACGGCTGCAGTGCAAGCGCGTGCTTGAAGTCGGATGTGCACAGGGGTTCTGCACTCTGTTTCTGGCCCATCTGTGTCCGGATGTCGTGTTCCGTGGTATCGACATTGTACCCCGCCACATTGAGATTGCCAAACAGTGCGGACAAGGCGAGAGCTTTGCAAACGCGCAGTTTACGACATGTGATGCCACTGCGCTGGACGCGTTTGAAGACGAGACTTTTGACCTGATTTTTGCGGTGGAGGCACTCTGCCACCTCGACACGCCGCAAAAAAGGAACGATTTCCTGACCCGTGCGTCCCAGCGCCTAAGCAAAGGCGGCACGGTGCTCATGATCGACGGCTTCCGGTCGCCTGTGTTTGCCGAGGCCAACCCTCAGCAACAGCTGGCCATGCAGCTGGCCGAAAAGGCGTTCTACATCAACGAAATGCCCTCAAAAAACACTTGGAGGCAGCACGCTCTGGACCTCGATTTCGACGTTGTCGAAGACATGGACCTCACAGCGCAGGTGTTGCCTTTTTGGGAGCAGGGGTGGCGTGTGGCCCACTTTGCTCTCAACTTTGCCTATATTCTCAAGTACGTGTGCATGTGTTTCCGTCTCACGAAGCCGGCCATGGCCAACTTCCTTGCTGTTGCAACCACCGCACACGCGTTCCAAGACCGATGCACCGCCGAGTATGGGCTGCTCATGCTGCAGAAAAAAAAATGATGTACTTTCTTTATTATGTGCATATAAACAATCTTGCCACGCCCCCGAGTACAGCCTGGTCGGTCTGCAGCAAAAAAATGATATACTTTCTATATTACCAGCAAATAAACAATCCTACCCTTGTTTTTGCGTTTGTCCGGTCACCAGCGCATCAACTTGTGAGCCCTGGCAAAGTAGCTAGATGCTGCTGGTGGGTACGAGCAAGGAAGTTCGTATTTTTCCCAGTGGATGTCCACATTATTCTTCCACTTTGCATATGTGTGGGGGCGATTACGTTGGAGCCACTCTACGCGTTCTCGCAATTGAGACTCAAAAACTTCATCATTCTCCATGAAGTACTTCACATTGTCCATATGTCCTGAGAGCGCCACAAGATGGGTAGCGCAATCTTTAATGTAAACAGCATGTAACATTTTTTGGTAATCCGCGTTGCCACACCCTGGCATATGCACTGACCCTCTCCTGTCCTCCTGTTTGATTTGCAAGAAGTCAATCTTGAGAAGAGTCAAATACTCGGCCATCCAAGACGGGCGGCGGAGTGTGTAAGATTGGCTCAGTGTTATGCCTGCTCCGTTCTGAAGGTCGAAATGATGTTCGAATATGATCTTAATGGCGTCAATTTCGACTGTTGTATAGTCTAAAGATTTGAACAATTTTTCGCGTGCATAACAGGCATAAAGAGTCTGCATTCTGCGCACGTGTTCCTTTGATGTGGGCAGTTTAATTTCCATTTTATATAGGACCACATGCTAGAGAAGGTGAGCATTTTGCGTTATATGCGTAATACGGGATTTGCGCCCTAAATACTATTCCGGGAGCACGAATATGACTTGTCAGGCGTTTTGCTGCTGTGTGTGTGTCCTTGGCGGCGTGCCGGGACGGCCGAAAAGCAGGTCGTTTCGCCTGTATTCCGCCAGGATCTCGGCAGGATCCACGAGCTGCTGTTCCATCTGTACAATCTGTGCCATGGTTGCGTTCTGCGGCACATGGGTCAAATACTCGTGTTGGGCATTGGTATTGTGGAAAATCCTCAAGGCCTCGATGTCGCTCATGTGCAAATTGGACGGGTAGTCGTTTTCTATGAGCGTGCGCTGCACTTCTCTCGCATACTGCAATTTCTGGGCATGGGTCCGCAGCTCGTCTGACACTCGTGTTGTCCTTTCCAGGTACAGTCTGGTCACAGTGTCCACATTATTGTGAGTTGTGGTGATTTCTGTGAGCTCCCCGCACACCCTGCATTGTGACAGGCCGATTTTTAAAGACATATCTTTCTTCTCTCAATACAGTGGCACGCATTTATATAGACAAATATGATGCCAGGTCTGTACAATCATGCCATCTAAGCCAGTGCGCGAGCGCGGAACGAGAGTCTGTCCAGCGCGACGTAGTGTTTCTGTATCCGTTGAAACTCTGCAAAGCCTCGATGTGATCTTGCATGTTGTGAAACAGCTTTGCCCGGCTGCTTTGTCTGACAAAAAGGGCAATTTCGGCAGCATGTAGCCTTGCCACACGCAACTCAGCATCTGACATGCTGCCAGACACCACCGGATGCTTGGCACCCATACCAGAGCAATGAAAATCGTTCAGCACACCATGTGCTTTGGCAATGGTGCTCTCGTGCGTCAAACCCTCGATTTCTCGCACGAGACGCGCACATGTCTGTGTGTATGTCGCACTAGATTTGTGAAACGCATCCGACTCTGCCACACACTGTGCCGTGCGGGATTGGAGCATCTTGGGCACATCTTCCAGAATGACTCTGTTGTCTTTCACCAACCTCTCAAGGCGCAGCGCCATTGTATACACATGGGCAAAAAATATACTTACCTATATACCAAAGGTATCGTGTGGAAATGAACATAACGAGCCAGACAGGCAACGTTTACAATACCTACACACGTTGTCGTTACGCGTGATGGTCATATAGGTTGCATGTATATAAACAAGATGATTTATTGCAAGACGCCAAATCAACAGATGCAGCACAGACGCAGCCAATACGCAGCAATGCAAGAGCACGAGTTTCCGGGAATGGAAGAGGACAACGTCTGGCAACCAAGTTCCGAGAGCGAGAGCGATGCGGAAACACGGGAACTTGTCCATGCACACCTGAGAGCCAAGCGATCGCAAACTGCGGACACGTTGCACAGCGTAATACCGAATGAGGGGTTTGGTTCGATGCATGCATACCGACCTGAATGGTTGCCATCACTCCATACAACGCATGGAACCCACAGCGGCTTGCACGCAGGTCGCAAAGAGTATCGGATGCCCGAATTTCCAGAGGAGTACAACGACGAACTGCCTAAATACAACAAATATAGTGATCACGAAAATGAGGTGTCGAGCACCAAATACAATGACATGCCTGGTGCAAAAAAATTTCTTCCCATGACGAGACAGGAAGAAACCAATCGGAGAAAAGAAGAAGATAAGGCCTGGAAAGAATTCATATCAGAACGCCAAAAAGAACGCTATTTCTTCTGCGTGTTCACAAGTATGAGAGGTTAAGTGTCATTTCTTCTGCGTGTTCACAAGTATGAGAGGTTAAGTGTATATGTATAGGTGGGTGGGTAATTTAATTTGATAAGGCTATCACACTCGCAAACGTACCCCCCCCATCAAAAATAATTTAATACACAAATCGATCTAAATAAGAAGCTTGGCGGGCCCTAGGATCTACCTCAAACCAGTCAGGCAAACCCTATGCAGTGGCACAGTACCCATCAAAAAAAAAAAACGTACCCCCCCCTCCCTTCAACCCCGCTCAACGAAGGTTGCTCTCAAATTTAATGTAGGTGGGTGGATAGGATGTGGGTGTGCGCGTGAACACACACACACACACACACACACACACACACACATACACACACATACACACACACACACATACTCAGGAGCAAACTATCTCCGCAATTTTTCTGTGTATGTGTATGTATTTTGTGTGTGTGTGTGTTTGGTGTGTGTGTATAAATGTACGTGTGTATATATACGTATATTTGTATACATGTATATCTATTGATCTGTATAGATTTGTGTGTGTGTCTATATATATTGTGTGTGTATATATACACATATACATATATACATACACACACACATATATATATATATATATATTTATATATATATATATATATATATATATATATATATATATATATATATATATATATACATATATATATAAATA
>Ga0105053_10010373_pt1 | contig 11627 bp, 10 predicted proteins | sample BON01_FD_78093 | JGI IMG/M metagenome (GOLD analysis project Ga0105053, IMG submission 78093) | Freshwater microbial communities from Lake Bonney liftoff mats and glacier meltwater in Antarctica - BON-01 | ecosystem: Environmental > Aquatic > Freshwater > Ice > Glacier meltwater | place: Lake...
ATACTTTGAAATCGTCCACCCATGTTGACATCAAGAGATTGATCTTACCATGTTCATCAGTACCAAAAAATAAACAAGGATGCCACTTGCTTCTTTGTAGTCCATATTGCATCAAAAGTGCTACCATGAATTCATAGAATCGAACTGGAGCAGAGCTCAAACCATATAAGGGATGTCGAAGGCAGTTCCAAACTCCCTCTATTTTTTTCCAGTCGTGCAGAGGGAATTTTTTTTGCGGCCAGCGGGGAAAAAAGTTGTCGTCGCCAATTGCAGGAATGGATGCTCCAAATATCGATGCGCTCAAAGTTTTATGCGGCAGTCCTACAGGAAACATGGTCAAGGATCATCCTGTTGCATGCAGCACTCAATCCAATCCCGAGGAAGCAGTTCGGGAGGATCACGCCGAAAAAGTTGTGGACAATCCATTCAAAAACGACACCAATGATGATGATTGGGAAGATCCCGGACTCATACCTGTTTCTCTTGATAATGATAAGGACAACTAACCGGAGAAGCTGCCACGATGGCCACAACATGATCCCAGTGCTACCCCTCGCGTGAAGAAGCATCGTCTCCCCGCAAATCCCAACGCTGAAAATCCAAAGAACCGTCCACGTCATGCTTGGCCAATGGACCAAAAGAAGATGATAATCGATGCAAGCTTTTTGGGTGGAAGGAAGAAGTATTTGGAGGTTGCGGAGTTGATGGACATGCCACCAAAAACTGCCGACAACATCGTCATCAAGTTTCGCAGAAAAGGCAACGAAGCTACTCTTGATCACAGACACGAAGGACACGTGGTTTTCACCAAGAAGACTGAATATCATGTTCGCTCTATTCAAGAAATGTTGCACTGGAATTCGACATTGACACTGCGACAAATAAAGGACGATTTGAATTGGAACTCCTTGAGATCAGTTCTCCGAGAGGAGAAAATCCCGTTGTTCCCGGAAGACCAATCCAGCGACAAGCTAAAGGTCGCAGAATACCTTGAACAATATCCTGGGATTGTCTCCTCGTACAAGAGGGTGGAAATAACTTCCGTCCAAACAATTGCGAACTGGTTGAACGGGATGATCTACACTTCAAAGGTAGTCGTGCATGAAAAATTAACAGCAAACACCGAGCGGGCAATGGCGAGCAGGCTCAGATATGCTAGCTATTTGAAAACCCAACTGCTGGATATGAATTACTACATTGTATTCATTGACGAGATGCCGTTCTATCTCAAACTCTCTAGAAGTTTCGGAAGAGCGCCGAAAGGTAAACGGGCAGTGGTCAAAACTGCTCCGTACTCGGACTTCAGCTTTCGAACTCAAGTTGCAATGGCCGTGAATTCAGAGGATGGTTTGATTTTTGGTGCAAGGTATCCTCCCACAGTGAGTCAAGCTGTGAAGAAGAATGGAACCCTTGGAAAACCAGCTTTACGACCCTCCTGGGACAAGTCCACCTTTGGCAGTACATGGATGGCTTGATCCGGGCTCTAATGGGAAAACTAGAATCATTGAAAGGCAAAAAGGTGGTGTTGCTTTTAGATGGAGCGCCAGAGCATGGAAAGGAAACCGAGTTGAAGAACAACTTGACGAATTGTCCAAGCTTTCAAGTTTTCGCAGATGCTCTAAAAACTGTCAACGCGGATCTATTCATCAAAAAGAATGCGGCCAATTCCCCGCAGCTTAGTATGTGCGAGTACTACAATCGCAAATTGCGAACTGATGCCAACGTCATGAGAAACGAGCAGTCCATAGATGCATTGTACGACCAAGAAATACCACACGGCCAAAAGATGACGCATAGACTTAATGTCCTAGGAAGAATTATTGAAAGATGCTTGGAAAAACTGAGGGGTGCCAGGCCATTCGCAACATGCTACGGGAAACTCCTTTTTTTCTTGGACGCTGTGATAAAAAAACAGGGACATCTCGACTTCACGGAACCCATGTGAGCTGCAGTTGTCTAGGTTAAAGAATAACTTCAAAATTCACCCGTAGGAAGCTTGTTTCGACTCTTCCTCGTCGCCAGCCGCAAAAAAAATTCCCTCTGTCGACTGGAAAAAAATAGAGGGAGTTTGGAACTGGCGAAAAAAATTAAATTTAAATAATTTAGTGTCTACCATTACCTCTGTACGAATGGATAGATGTTTCTGCTAGGGTGGAAAAGTTTCAACAAAAATAGATATTTTTTTTTAAAACTACTAGTAGTGGATAAAAGCCATCAAATGCTAATTTCTTAATTAACAAGAGTATCTTGTTCAAGAAAAGAGCCTGATGGCAATCCGTGAAGTAATCGGAATCACTGAATTCACATTATATTTCTCCTGATGTAATTTAATTGCATCCCTCGACTTGACGACAATATCGCCTGCAAAAACCTTCTATGAGGTAGCCACGAAAGCATTTAAAAATGGTTTATACATTGGCGTCCCTCTCTCTGCATCCCAAAATGATCTCGCATACCTACCAAAATCACTGCAATAGCATCTTAGTATCCGTACCCCATCCAGCACCAATAATGAAAGGAACCAAAAGATGACCAGAACCTTTTTTAAAAGCTTGATATCTTTCAGCCTTTAACTTCTCCGTATAAACTAAAACCTCGTCAGATGATGATTTTTCATAAGATTTTGCAAATGAATCAACATTTGAAGAAAACATCTATAATCAAATTGAAATCCCGTCTGGACTCATTAACTGCCATAGAACCATGGAAATGAGTATCTAAGGATCTGACTTCACCAGAAGAACATACTGCCATTCCAGCCACGATGAATTTGGTAGCTCCTTGTTCCACAATAAACAAAATGTTTTCATCTAAGTAAGCCATGTTTCCAAGCGTCCTCAATGCTTCTCAAAACGCTTTTGAATTGTCGTAATTGATTCGCGTTGCATTCACGACTTCCTTGCCACATGTTTGTCGAATGACATGTTTGTTTTCGTCCTCTCCGACCATCAAATTAGACAATAAAACCATTGACATGGAAAGAACTGTTTCATCTTTTGGATATATATATCATCTTCCGAACTGCCTCTGGGCCATGATGCTTCATTGGTTCACGTACATTCACCTTGTTATTGTAAACGAGATTGGCCAATGTACTGAGAAAATTTTATACCACGTAAGAGTGATCAATGAATTTAAGCATCAATACTATCAAGGCTTCAATGCCTCCAAGAGCAGCTATTTTGTCCTTGAAGAGTTCATTCTTGGCGAATTGGTTGAGAAGATCAATTGCAGCTGCTAGGAAATCAGGATCGATATTGTCTCCATTAAGAGCCCGCATGTTAGGTTCCAATCCACCAGCTTCTGCAATTTCATTACGGTTCTCATCGTTTGTGGCAAGCTTGGCAAATGCGCGAGTGCGCGGGGTGATCTTTTCGGGATGTGTTGTAAACAAAATATCCAATTTGAAATCGATTTACTTTCTAGAAGGACGCGACCCCCTCAATAATTCGTTGAAGGAAGTTCTATGGGGTCGAAACGGTTGGCGAAAGAATGTAAGAATCTTGCAGAAGAGGATTTGGGATGGGCTAGTGCCGAGCCTCAAGAAGATGACATATACAAATGGGCAGCATCCATCGCAGGCCCGGAGGGCTCGCCATACGAGGAGGGCGTTTTCAACTTGGTCATGGTGTTTCCTGAAGCCTACCCTTTCAAGCCTCCAGACGTGAGGTTCACAACCATGATTTATCATCCGAATGTGAAGAAAGACACTGGCGAGATATGCGCGGATATCATCAAGGAGGACTGGAAACCATCGCATGATATTAAATGGATACTTAACGTGTTGCGTAACTTGATGGTGGAGCCTTCAACCGACAGTCCGTTGGAACCGGAGATTGCCCAACTGTATCAAACTGACAGAGCTGCGTATGATGCCAAGGCCAGAGAATTCACTGCGAAATTCGCTACCTAGCCTTCAACTTCGTGAATTCGAAATATTGTATTCAATACTACTAACTATGAATTCAATCGGTCTTGTTTTTTTACTACTACTCTTCCTATCTTTCAATTCAATCGATTTTGAAGACTATTATTAGAATTCTACTTTTGCGACGTCCTTAAATAGGAATTCGAAATATCGGTTCCAAGGAAAATATAAAATAATCAACGTTTTACTTTTGAAAACTCTCTAACTCTATTCTCCAATCGCTTGATGCATGCATAACCAAGTATTGATAGAAATATCAATGCCAGAATAAACATCAATCCGTACCAGCTTCCATGTTCCCCAATGAATTTTCCTTTTAATCTTCCAGGTGAACTGAGATCCAATGCCAGTATATTATCAGGGTCTACATGAAAGAGTAGGTGTGCATCTCCAGGGCAGTTTACAGGGTATGGATTTCGATTGAATTGCTTACTAACTTGTTCATCTTGTTTCCTTATGTTTTGACATAGTTGAGAATCTTCCCATGGAACGTAATAAACGATGCATTTAGCTTGGGTCTTTACGTTGATCGTATCTGCTCCACTGAACTCAATATATTGCTCTAAGGCTCTTTTGCTCCCTAATGCAAATGATCCAAGTGATTTAATGGCATCCTCGGACTGATTACTATTTGGGAGCTTCAAAAGTGTCATGAGTCGATTTTGAGATATCTTGGCCTCCGTTCTATCACTGTGCCAAGATCCATGATTGCCCTTTTCGCCACCGTAGTACACACCAATGATTGGTCTGGTGATGCTGTAAAAATCATATCCGTGTGTCCACAGTCTAGCACCCCTACTAAACTCTTCGCCTGAAAATATTTGCTTCATATTGGGATCGTTTGGAACATTTCTCTCGGCGTGACATCTACTGAAGGAGAGTCCTGCGGCCCAGAAAGGCGCCAAAGCTGGTCGATCTAACATTGCCACTGCTCCTGCCTGTCTGTTGGATATTTCCCCTGACGGGTTCATGTTCACTGCACAAATATGAGGCATTTCCCAGTGGTTGTTGGAGTTCTTCTCAAGGTCTTTGTGATTGGTTGGATACGTCGATAACACAGCAAACTCGTTCTCTGTCATCCCCCATTGTTCCAGCATAAGAACATCCCAGTCCTGTTTAAACACCGTATGCGCGTCGATTTGCATGCAGAAATCTTCCTCCTCCACCAGTTTAGGTTGCTGGCCTCTGGCGTATACAGGTCCTTTGGCCTCGGACGAGTGCATTCGAAGCATACGAACTTTTGAAAATTCCACACAGTTGTTCGGGTTTGAAAACTTTCCTTCTATCTTGACTAAAGGCGTACCCCGCTGATTGCAAACGGACTCTAAAGCATCTGGGTCAGAATCATCGTTTTGTTGTACTATTCCAAATCTCACTCGATGAGGGTATTTGGCATTATCAAAAGCACTCATAATAGTGACCGGTAAACGATCTTCGCGAAGAGCAGCAACTAGAACAATAATGGTGGCCTTGGGAGATTTCCATCTGTCATCCAGAGGGGCGTGTGGAGAGCCATAGGTGGTGTTCGGGATCAAAGCCCAATGACCGTCAATTAAAACTATGTTGTTGTCGTGCCAATGCGATTTACTCGTGGCTCCACATGCCATGTAAAGCATACCAACAACATACTTCATCATCTTACAATCAAGAATGAAAAGGGGGGCTTTTTTACTTTTTTAAAACCAATTTCATTTTTGATTTTGGAATTCAAAATTTCGAACTTTAAGAAATTTTAGTCATTATTCCTCCTGGGAATTCTTATTATGTATACATCTTTCGAGGATGAAGAGCATCATTGTAGATGCGCTGTGAAAACGCAGGCCTATACCAGCCTCTGCTTCTTCGGGAAGAGTTTTCACCTCGTCCGCAGGACGTATCACCGGCATGATGGGGTTTAAATAATTGCAACTTATTACAGAATCAAGACAACAATGTTCAGTGAAGGAGAAAAAATATCAGATGAAATATCCGGACGACTTGAAATTGGCAACAATGCACAGTAACGATTCAAAATATTCTGCCACGTGAAATATAAAGAACTGATCAACTAAAGCATTGCAACTATTTAATTGACATCAATGAATCCAGAACTCGCCATATTGAGTTATATGATATAGTAATATCTATATATTGGATATTTTGTAAATATTCACTTAACATCAATGAATGGTTCTGGATGTTGGAACCATTCATTTAGAATTCACATTTGTCTAGTTTAATATTATTTCATACTTGAAATAGTTCATCCTTTGTAAACGCGAGTATCTGATCGATGCTTACATCTTAATACGCCATATCCGCCACATCAAAGATAGACAAGTTCCAAAGCAATTGTAAAACGAAAACGTGGCAGACTTTTCAAAACTATCGGCACTATTCAATCGCAACTCGCATTCTTATGAGTATTATAATTGGAGAATGCAACAGAAATCAATATCTTAAATTTTTTAAATGAAGTTGAACCCCTCGACATAAATTACTTAATTGAACAAAATCGAATTCTAGCTTCACGTGTGTACAAAAAAATCGGAAAAAAAGAAGGTGAATGAATTTGATACGTGTTATCCATGGAGTGAATGATTGACCAGAATCGTATCAACTGTATGGTTGAAAACACAAAAGGCAAAACATCAACTATCAAACAGTATGAGTTCGGAAAAGCAATCAAAAGTATGTATCACGGGAGCAGGAGGCTTCATTGCAGCTCACTTGGGCAAGCGTCTGAAAGCAATGGGAAAGTATGTAATCGCAGTGGACTGGAAAAAACAAGAGTTCTTTGAAGAAAGTGAATTCTGTGACGAGTTCAAACTATTGGACTTGCGTACTTTAAAGAATTGCATTGCCGCTGCTGAGGGATGTGATGAAGTATACAACCTGGCTGCTGATATGGGAGGCATGGGTTTCATCCAGTCAAACCACAGTGTTCTCTTCTATAACAACACGATGATCTCATTCAACATGGTTGAAGCTGCAAGACGAGCTGGTGCAAAGAGATTCTTCTACGCGTCATCAGCTTGTGTGTACAACGAATCCAAGCAGGAAGAAGAAGCCAATCCTGGTCTTAAGGAGGCTGATGCTTGGCCTGCGCAACCTCAGGATGCGTATGGACTTGAGAAACTTGCTTCTGAGGAATTGGCAATGCACTATGGACGCGATTTTGGATTTGAAGTTCGAGTTGCTCGATTTCACAACGTGTATGGTCCTCATGGAACATGGACCGGAGGAAGGGAGAAAGCCCCTGCTGCTTTCTGTAGAAAGGCCTTGGTGTCAGACAAAGAGTTTGAAATATGGGGAAATGGTTTGCAAACACGCTCCTTCATGTATGTAGATGATTGCGTTGAAGGTATCTTGAGATTAATGGAATCTGATTTCACCAAACCAATCAATCTCGGATCGGATGAGATGGTTTCTATGAACGAAATGGCTGACATGGTAATCAGACTTGCCGGAAAGGAATTGACCCACAACCACGTTCCTGGACCTGAAGGAGTCCGAGGAAGAAACTCGGACAATACCCTTATCAAGCAAGTACTCGGATGGGCACCAGCAATTAAACTTGAAGACGGTTTAAAGATTACCATGCAATGGATTAAGGATCGAATTGCTGAGAAGCGAGCAGGAGGTGGAAGCGAAGATTACACTTCCTCAAAGATTGTTACCCAGAGTACCGAGTCCCTTGATTCCCTTGAAAGTTAAATACATTTATTTTTTCTTTGATTGTTTTGATTCAAGTAAAATCGATTTTTTTGTTGTAAAACCATTGTCACATAAAACACTAGTACTTCAGCGGTGCACACTTTTATTATGTGTCGTGTGGAATCATTTTAGTATAAAGTGATCAGTGATGGGCAAGGCAGTGAATTTGTTAGTAAAAGATATAATATGGGTCCCTGAAGAAAATGCTTCCAATGACAAACAATACTTTGATTGCTTCGCGAAAGCACAGGTAGTTGAGAGGATTGGTAACGCCGTCGAGCTCATGGTTTTGGATGGACCCAAGCAAGGAGACCCCATGTACCTTGACCTGGATCACCTTGATTATGACATCATGAAAGCTAATGACCGAGTTGAAAATGACATGACTGCCCTGAAGCATTTTCACGAGCTCGGAATCCTACACAACTTGAAAGAAAGATCGCTCAACGATGAACCCTACACGTTCCTTGGTAGTAATATATTAGTGGCGGTGAATCCGTTGAAACCTGTTGAAGCTCCAAGAGGTTCTTTGGGTAGAAAAACTGCCGCGGAAAACCCCCATCCATATTCGGTTGCTGAGATTGCTTATAGACAATTAGTTTTTGGACAAGGCACGAATAACATTGAGACTGCAGTGGACCAGACGGTTATAGTGAGCGGTGAATCAGGCGCGGGAAAGTCAGAGTCTTCGAAAATGGTTGTGAAACATTTGGTGTATCGCTGTGCTGACCTGAGTGGAGATGATTCTCTACTAGATCGGAAACTATTGCAGAGCAATCCAATATTTGAACTATTCGGAAATGCGAGCACATCCAGGAATACCAAATCGTCTCGGTTTGGTAAATTTTTGCAATTGCATTTCAAATATAAAAAGGGTTCGAGTACTCTAATCGGTGCCAAAGTTGAAACCTATCTGCTTGAAAGATCGAGGATTACATATCACGCTCAAGATGAAAGTACCTACCATATATTCTACCTGCTGATCAATGGGTTAAGCAAATCTGAAAAGAATAAATTGCATCTGGATGCTGATTTTAAATTACTGCAAGGCAAATCGCAAGAAGGAAGAAGGTCGTTGGTACGAAATAAGGATGCTAACAAGACCAATCCGGCAATTGCGTTGCTTACTCCAGCATATTCAAAAGAACAACTAAAGGAGCTTTCAAGTTCGCTAGATACTTTTGGAATGAGTGAGTCCATATCGAGTATATACAATGTTGTGGTTGCAATCTTGCATCTAAGTAATGTTGAGTTTGCAGAAGATGATACTACTTATTCAGGGGGGTCAAAGATTTTGCGTTTGGAGCCGCTTAAACATGCAGCACAGTTACTAGGAGTAGACGTCGCTGATTTAAAGGCTTTACTGCGAGAAAAGAAGATTAAGACGTTCAATGAGGTCATTACTTCGTTGAGAGATCCTACTGGAGCTAAAGTTGCTTGTGATGCCGTTTCGAAAGAATTATATGTCCGTCTTTTTGAACATATAGTTGGTCAGGTCAACGCAGCGTTGTTTCCGGAAAGTCACAAAAAAACGAATACTAATTTTATTGGTGTTTTGGATATGTTTGGATTTGAAGAATTTGCTTTAAACGATTTCGAGCAATTGCTGATCAACTTTGCGAATGAGGCATTGCAAAATACATTCAATCAGCAGGTCTATGAAGCCGAGTACAATCTTTACAAGTCTGAAGGTTTAGAAATAGATGGAATAGGCAGCAACAACCTTCCCACAAATGTTGGTCGATTGGAACTGCTACGAGGAACCAAGCAGAAAGTCGGGTTGCTGGGCATGATTGATGTACAAGCAAAACTTCCTCAAGCGACTGATGAGAAACTGAACACGGCATTCCACAAGGAGTTTAACAACAACCCATACTTCCCACGGCCTCAGCCCAAGTACGTGCGTAGCAGTTTCATTATTGCGCATTATGCAGGAGACGTTAGATATACTGTTGGTAATTTTTTAGAGAAAAACTCAGACACCACACCTGATGGATTAGAGGAACTATTTCAAAATAGTGAAAACATGGTTGTGAAGTCGATGTTTAGCTCTAAAACAAACAAGGCAAATAAATCTACAAAGGTGTTGAAGAAGAAATCTGTTTCATCCAAGTTTATGAACCAAATGGGTAGTTTAGTAAAAACACTTGATCAAACTAGATGTTTATTCATTCGATGTATAAAACCGAACAAAGACGGAGTTCGTTCGTCTTCTTCAAATTGGTTTGTTGATAATTTCGTGGTGAATCAAATGAAGAGTTTAGGAATTCTTCAAACTACTAAAGTACTTCAAGTAGGTTTCCCCACTCGTTTCTCGTTCAAGACCATTGTAAATACCTACTCTCCGGCGTTACCTCCACGTGCGTTGAATGCTTGGAGAACTCTTGGAGGTAGTGAGGAACGAAGGTTTGTTGTAGCTCTTTTTGAAGCTTATGCAGTGCCTAAAAGTGTGTACCGTTTAGGTCGTACCAAGGTTTTTTTTGCTTCAGGCATGTTGGATACATTGAATGAGATTTTGAATCAAGCTGACTCCATGAGCAAGTCGATTGTTAAGAAGTTTCGCAGATCTTTCGCTCTCGGTTTGTGGCGAAAAGCCTTTGTAGCGGTTCAATGCCATAACCGATTCTTACGTTTGCTTGAATTTATTCGCGAGCGAAATAGCGCTGTGACGGTACTACAACGTAAAACAAGAAAGAAACTGCTGGAAAATGAGACCAAATTGCAAGTGGCAAAACTCCGTGAAGAGCAGCGAGCGAAAGAGACGATTGCAGTGAAACAGCATGCAAAGGAAATGAAGCGCCAAGCAAAGTTACTAAAGAAACATTCGGAGGATGCAGCCTTCACAGAGCATGGGGAGCTACTCAAGGAGAAGTTCAAGCAAGCTGAGAGATATTCCGACGAGTTGGAGAGTAAGTCTAGCGCTGCACAAGATGTCCATCTGAGAGCATCGTTGTACCGAAAACAATTGGAGACGGATGTGCAGATGTTGACCAAGAGAGAGCAACTTGAAAGGGAAAAAGCCATTCGAGCATTGGGAAGCTACGAAGCATTCTTATTACAGAATGAACGCGATAAAACCATTTGTTTTGAAAGCAACCCGTCAGTACTGACGTTTGACAGGTATCGGTATCAACATGAGTTTGAAGAGCTACCGCCACCACCAGCGTTGGTTGAGAAACCACATCTTGAATCTAGACCTAGTGTTCGCAAACTTGCAAGTTTGAAACGAATTAGTTGTCTATATGCTCTCGAGTCTCGCAAGAATGCAAACGGGGCCAAATTTTCTTGTTTTGTGAGAATGCTGCAGAAGAAAGAAACCACCGGAGGTTCATCTAAATTCCATCGTTGCGAATTAGAAATGACTTCTTTTTTAATAACCTATCACCCTAAACGAGCCATAGCACCTGTATCTGTTCAAATATCTAGTATTCTTGAACAACTCCAAGTCGATGAAGAAACCGTGAAATTGACCAGTAAAACCAACGAACACATGTGGTTTCGATTCCCTACTGCTGTTGATTGCAGTATGTGGAGTGAAAGAATTGAACTTATCATCAAAGATATCAAATTCGAAGAGATGGAAATGCGCAAAAGCGTGGCTCGGGTTCCTCTAACAGCTGCACAGAAAGCAAAGCAGCGACCAGACCGTCGCATGACTGCCTTTTTTGATAAAGAAACGAATTTGGCCAAAGTAACTTGCGGGGAGTGTCGACAATCTTCATATTTGGGTTTACCGGATTTCAAGGATAATGCATATTGGTGTCGGACATGTGGAACGGAATTGGATCCCCCAGCTGGTTTTCATTTGTTGGAGCCCAAGTCTGTTTTGGGACACCAGTTCGCACTGTCATTGAATGCTTCATTCCCAGTGACGTTACAGGTAGGGCCTCATAGCAAAACATTGACGGTGTTCAGTGGTGAGTTTTTGAAGCGACCTACCTTCGATGTTAAGACTGGCGAGAAGATATATGTGTATAGCTATCGATGTCGTTTGGAAGATGCC
>Ga0105053_10010379_pt1 | contig 11624 bp, 12 predicted proteins | sample BON01_FD_78093 | JGI IMG/M metagenome (GOLD analysis project Ga0105053, IMG submission 78093) | Freshwater microbial communities from Lake Bonney liftoff mats and glacier meltwater in Antarctica - BON-01 | ecosystem: Environmental > Aquatic > Freshwater > Ice > Glacier meltwater | place: Lake...
AAAAACGCTGATTCACATACGCATTTAGGGATGGGACCATCCTGGCGGCGACCAAATCAAGCTTTTTGGAGGCAATGATGTCACTGTCCAGGTAGTAACGGAAGACGTGTGGTTGTGTATGGAATGTCTGTTTTTGTGTACCTTCAACTTAAGAAATGTGTGTGTATACAGCAACAAGTAGGTCGTGCGAGACGTGTATTTTGACATGGAATTTCGGTTTCTGTGTACTGTCAACTTGAAAAATGTGTGTGTAAACAGGAACATGTAAGTCGTACAAGATGATACACCCTGATTGTGACACAATTGTGCGTGTGCGTACGGTAGGTATTGTGTGTGTCTGAGTGCTGCAGTTCAAGTGTGTGTGAAGATTTGGGGCGCTACGTTCTGGAAGCCATCCTCTGCACTCTGAGTATATGACGTGCGAACAGCAGACCATTCTGATCCCTTCCGTTATCCCCTGTGCACGCATCCATCCACTCTTGTGCGTGGCTCTCTACCACGTTTTTTTGTGATCAATTTCACTATGAATCTCAATCGCGCTCGCTCACACAAACAGTACCGGATGATCCATCCGTTTCATGTGGCCTCGCTTGTCGACAAGATGCCCAAGGTAATCCCACGTGCTGCAATTCCGTGTCATTTCCTGCTGCCTTCGTCATACAAATGCGCCCTGTAATAAAAGAATCTCCGAACTGTCTTTGTACGTGCATAATACAACTCACTAGCCCGTATGCAATTTTTTTATTAATATATATCTATGTAGGTATACGTATTTTTTATTAATATATATATATATGTATATATACGTGTGTGTATTATGAATATATATATACATACACACATATGTACATACATACATGTGCACATACGTGGATTGCCACACAGTCTCTCGCTATTGCTCTTTCTCTTCTACACACACGTGTATTGCCCCACTCTCTCTCTCGCATTCTCTCACACACACACGTACTCACGCCCTCGCACATTCTACGAGCAGGTGGGCACCTTGAAAAATTACCGCAAGGACTACCAATTCGAAACAGGTATTATCTGCTATGTTCAATTTGATGACTGCATTAAAAAAATGTTGCATCTGAACTTTCCATATTCATACGGACTAATCCAGATATACACACATATATTCAGATTATTTGAATACATATTTATATATATATATTGTACACACACATTTGCACACATACGCAACAAACATGTGAATATACGTATGTACATGTGCAAACCAACATATAAGAATGAATACCTAGGCGCACACATGTGCACGTTTTATGTATACATATTCCTCCCGTACGTATGAAATTACTCGGTCATTTTTGTTTGCATAAGAATACGTGCATATAAGTACGAACACAATCATATATATGTAATACTGATGTATATGTGTACTACATGTAATTACCTTCTTGTTACGTATTGGTACATATGTGACGTATTTGTGCATATACATTAATGTTATATTCATGTATATGTGCACTCTTTGCAAATAAATTGATGAGTATGTGCGTGTTCATACGTGCATATATATACGCGCGCGCACACACAAATATGTAATACTGACGAACATGTGCAATATATGCGAATGCTGTGGGTACAAAACAATTGGTGAAAAGCATCTGCAAGTAGCTTTGCAGCAGATCATCAACGACACAAACACATGTGTGACGATCCATATATACGTATACATACATACACATATATTTATTCACACACACATATCATTCTGATGCATATTTGCACATTCATGTCATTACTGTGGAGGTGGACACAGCGTTTGAAAAGGATCTGAAAGCAGCGGTGCAAAAGATTGTCAAACCAAGTGAACGCTTTGCTACGTTTGGCTTCAAAGCGCGCTGCGCCTACTACTGCACTCAGGTATCATGCGCATTTATGATGTATTTGTATTACAAATGCGTGAGAATGGTATATTTATTACGAAATATTACAAATATACTATAAATGCATGGTGTACAGTTACAAATGCATGCTGTATGTTTACGTGTGAGAATATCATATTCAAATGAATTTGCTTTGTATGTATTATATTATTGATGTGTCAGTATAATGTATATGTACATATGATTCCATCTAATAAAGCGTATAGTACTATATAGTGAAAATGGAAGAAAAAATATAGCCATGTATGTGTACATATATGCACACAAACATTCGCATTAAACGGTGCTGATATATCTTTGTGTATTTATGTATATACACATTTGTGTGTATCTATATATACATAAGTATGCATGTTTGAATCTTTGCGGAGTATGCCATGTTGTGCTGATACATTAGTGTATGTGTGTGTATTTCCATATGTACATATTTGTATAGTTATACACGTATGTACATATATGTGAATGTGTGTAAATATATTGATGTATGTTTGAATATACTAGCAGCATTTGGTGCAGATATATCTGTACATATACACAGGCACACATAAACAAACTTATATGTCCGAATTTGTCGCAGTACGCGGTGCTCATGTCATGCTACGTCTATTTTGGCTCCAGCTGGGCTCTCTGCACTGCTCTTGGCGTTGCCCAGGTTTGTTCAAATGTATATAAATATATATATGCACGAGGAGTAGCACATACGTAACAAAGTCACGGCACGCGTGTCATGTGTGTCATACTCTTGGCACACGTGTTTATCAAATAATCTCACACAGGTGTATCATACACTGTCACACATGAATACCCTACATTGTCACACACGTGTACCTTACAATATCACACATGTGTATCACATGATTGTGCACTTGTGTGACGAATCATTCCGTAGACATGGCAACGAGTTCCCTCACACCAACATACACACACTATATATGTCACACACATGTGTACCACACAATATCAATCGTGTACCATACATTATAGACACGACACGTTCCGTTACATAATGTACACATTACACTCGCATACTCATGTCATTGACCCCACCAACATATTGCATCATATTGCAAAAATAATCGTGTACACGAGTAACAGACATCCCAACGGGTGCCGTCGCACCCTATATATATAAATCTATATATACATATATGTAAGATCAGTTTGTCAATTTTAGTTTGGATGAGTCCTGTTGCATATTTGAATTCAAAGATGTATTCGAGTCATGGCACCAGTACAGGCACTCATCGGCGTCAACGCGCAGCACGACGCCAAACATGTATATGTCTATATGTATACATATATATATATATATGTATATGTATTTACATACACACCCACATATATGTGAATATATATATACATTTTTAAACACGTATGTATTTATTTATGCACACACACAAATATTCAGGCTTTCATCGGTCTCAACGTGCAGCACGATGCCAACCACGGCGCTGTGTCGCAAAACCCATTTTGGAACGACCTCCTCGGATTTGGTATACATTTATGTATATAAATAAATATACAAGTAAATATATGTGTGTGTCATCATATGTTGTATACACCCACATACTCAAACACACTGGATGTAGCGTCAGGGTTAGGAGACAGAGAAAGCCACAAAAGATTAAGAGAGAGAGTTTGGGGGTGGGGAAGAGAGAGTGGTGAGGTGGGCTGTCAATTAAGTGGGCGAATAAGCGACATTAGATGAGCGCGCATACTAGCATTGGCGCCGGTCAAAAGGACAGTGCAGAAACACGCACACGCACACACACACACACACACATACAGAGAACATGTGCACACAAAATACATACTAATCGACGCGAGCTTTTATGTGAATACATGTACTCACGCACTCACACACGTATGTGGATACAGGGGCGGACATGATTGGAGGCAGCAAGTACCTGTGGCTGCAACAGCATTGGACACACCACGCCTTCACTAACGACATTCAACGTGAGTTTCTTTGTGTGTGTGTATACGCGTGCATGTATGAATGTGTATATATATATGTATCGCACATACATACATGCACGCGCGTATACACACATGCACGCGTATACATGTATGTATGTGTGTATTTATATGTATTGCACATACATACATGCACGCGTATACACACGTATACACATGTATACGCGTGCATGTATGTATATGTATATATATGTATCGCACGTACATACATGTGTGTATATATATTGAACAGATACAAACACAAACTTCAACACTTAAACATATATATACCTGTACATATATATTTATGTACATATATACGTATAGGCGATCCGGATGCCAACTGCATGTATGTGTGCATATGTACTATATTACACACACACACAAATACAAACTTCCAACACTCGTACATATATATATAAATACATACATATATGTACATATATACATATAGGCGATCCGGATGCCAAGGACCTGTATACATGCATGTGTACATGTACATTTGTAGATGAATATTTTTATAAATATGTATTGGCGACCTGGATACCAAGGGCATGTATTCATACATACATGCGTGTATGTATACATAAATGTGCAAAAATATTTTCACACATATATATGCATAGAGGCGACCCACATGACAAAAGCAAGTACACGTACATGTATGTTTGTACATACATATGTATACATATAAATCTGTAGATTCAGGCGACACGCATGCCAAGAGCATGTGTACATACACAGATGCCAAGAGAATGCAAACAAACATGCCTGCACACATATATATGTATTTATATATATACATATACATGCATGTTTACATGTATACATATATATATATACAAATAGGTGACCCCGATGCCAAGAGGACGTATTCATATATAACTACGTATATATGTGTATATATTTATATATATACTAACATCAACACATACATATATACACATATAGGCGACCCGGATGCCAAAAGTACAGATCCATTCTTTCTCTTCCACAACTACCCCAAGGATTCCGGTGCCTCTCCCCCCCTATCCTCCCAACCCATGTCCGTGCCCTCGTAGTGTGTAGTACATACAACTCACTGTTGAACGTGGCATGTTGACATGCGTATATGTGTGTGTGGTGTGTGTGTTTGTACATGTGTATACATGATGTCATGTGTGTTCATGATAACAATTTAAGATTTATTTATCATACAAGATATGTTTAGGGATCTATCATATGTTGCATGTATCATATTCAGAGTACAATTTCATATATAGATGAAATACATTCATGAAATCGTACATACATGCTCACACACATGTAAATGTGTGACCACTGCACTTATGTATGAACGTGTATATAAGTATATTTTTGATGTACACGTACATATATGTGTTTATACGTATTTATATGTGTGTACATGTACGTGCATGATCGCAATTTATCATAAATTCATCATGTGTTGTAGGTTCAAGGATATATCATGAGTTGCATGTATCATATTCATAATACACTGTCATACATAGATATAATCTTTGCCCATACACATGTATACATGTGACCACTGCACTCAAGTATAAGTATATGTTTGGTATACAAATATTTTTTCACGTTTAGACGTATTTGTATGTGCATATATTTATTTATTTATAGATATGCATATTGTACCTCTCAAATCATGATTTGTATACAGTTATACATCTATATATATATATATGTGTGTGTATATATATGTTGTATGTTTATATATACATGCTGTATATATATGTATTTATTATAAATGTACATATATATATATATATACATATACATTTTACATTGTATACATATTTTAATATATACAGATACATACACACATATATGTCAAAGAACATATGTTCACATGTGACACCTATTTTAATACGTATCACAGTGATGCCTTAGACAGTGCACGCGTTCAAGCACTTATGAATGCTGACAAATACATACACACGCTACATATATGTACATATACGTATATACCTATATATATATATATATATACATATATGCATATATGTATGTGTACATTTTGTATGTATCACAGTGATGCGAAAGACAGTGCACGCATTCCAGCATTTTTGGATGCTGCCGATTTTGTCGTTTTACTGGTTCTCTTCCATGGTTTCGCCCGAGATTTTGACTGCCACCCAGGTTCTATATGTGTACATGTGCGTAGATTCTCCCATGGTTTCGCGCAGGATTTTCATAGCCACCCAAATTCCATATATGTATGTAGATGTTTATATATATATGTATATTCATATATGTATATAAATATGTATGTACATGTACACATACATATATATACATATATACAAGTATGTTTACACATATATACATTTACTCTTCCATGTTTGCGACCTACATTCTGACTGCCATCCAGGTTCTGTACATAGAAATGTGTAAACATATGCAAACATATATACATGTATGTAAATGCATGTATATATAATACGTCTATATACATATATCTATTTATATGTATATATATTTATTTATTCACCTATATATATATATATAGATCTACATGCTAGTAGATATATAGATATACATATACATATTACACACATATATACATATATATGTTCATAAACAAGTGAAACTGTTGTATGCATTTATCAGTACATTACACGTATATATACGTATTCATCAGTATAGGGCAGCGAATACCCATAGGATGCCTTATCTTTATAGGTCATTTTGTGTAAAAGAGCCCTGTAATTAGTGTTTGCGGGAAATGACCTGCAAATGAAGGCATTCTATGGGTCTTCGCCACCCTGTATCTGATATCCTATGTTTATTTGTACGCGTCGGTATATTACATATATATTTGTATACATACATATATTTGAATAGTTCTAACATAAACACACACGCACACGTGTCATATATGTTTGTGTATGGATACGCACGTTCACATATATCACTCGTGTATTTATGTATCCATATATATATATATATATGTTGATTTGTTGTAAGTGATATCATATCAACACACGTGTGTTTATATTTACATACATATGTATGTGTATACGTATACACACAGCGTATATGTGTATTTACATATATGCTAGTTCTGTGAAGGATTTGCTGGTATTTATATATATATATGATATATATACATACATATGTACATATACATATGTATGTATACAAACAGAGGTCTCATTGAAGGAGAACACACAGGAATCAACCTCTATATATATACACACATAGCTTGTATTCAATATATACACACATAGCTTGTATTCACATATATAAATCGAAGTCGGTTCTATTAGTCATTTAACATACACATACACACATTTATATATATATATATGTACGTATATACATACATACAGTCTTCAGTAAAGGAGAACTCAGGAGTCAACTTCGAAAACTCTTATCTTCGCGCTGCCCGCCCCATCACTTGGGGGCTTCGGTATTGTCATTTTACAACAGTCACTACATTCATGTACACACGCACACACACAATACAATGCCTGATCTTCACGCTGCCCGCCCCGTCACTTCGGGGCTTCGGTATTGACACACACAACCATGTACACACCTACATACACACACACACACAAAATACAATGACATGTACGAATATGCAGTAGTAGTACTACGTCTGTAGTCCTGTTTTCACCTGTCTCTATCTCTCTCTATCTCGGTCTAGCTCTCTCTCTCGCCCCCCTCACACACACACACAATAGACAGAAGTGTACGAACCTGCAGAACTTTTCGCTTTCAATTTTATGGCTCGTGAGCTGAGGAAGACAGTGCTGAGGAAGACAGTGCAACACACCCGCGCATCGGACAGAACACTACGCTTTCAATTTCTATTTGCACCCGGCTCTCTCTCTCTTACACACAAACACACACACACAAAACATTCACCTGTCACATACACACACACACAAGACAATTGATCTCTCACGAGGACAGGTGTACAATCAATCACAACCCCCACAATAACATCTAGTACATCAATCTCAGTTGTGCAACACATTTGTGTGTGCTCCACAACATGAATCACGTTACAAAAATCACATCTCACGTATGCATGCTGTCACACACAATCAATCACACAATATGTGCACAATAATAATCGTCATGATATACACTACCAGCGCTTTGTATTGCTGTCTCTCGGTCTTCAGCCCCTTTTTCCACCACTCTTGGACAACTGCGTTGATGCACGTGTGGTACATGTCGGTACGTGCATCTATGTATGTATTGATATACATGTAGGCATGTGTATAGAAGTAGCGCGTATATATATATAAGTTATGAATATACATATTTGTGTATTCGTATACTTGTGTGTGTATTTGTAGATGAACGTATATTTTTATATATAATACAAATATATCTGTATGTATCTACATGTACATATATATGTACGTGTTAACATTTACTCATATACATGTACAAGTATATGTAAGTATGAATATATGTATGTGTACAAAAATATGTTTACTTATGTACATATGTATGCATGAACATGTATATACATATGAAGATATACATACCAAATCGTATGTAAAAGGTGATGGAGCTGACGCATATATATATATATATATATATACCTGTATATATATGTACATATGTATACATATATGTATATACATATACATGTATATATATATATACATATGCATGTATATATATATATATATATATATACATCGCTTGCTTTGCTTTGTATATATGTATATATTTATATGTACATGAATATATAAAGATGTTGATATGCATATGAACATAAATATGTGTACATGTTAATATATATTTATGAACATATATATATATATATATGAGAACATACACATACAAACTCATGTATGTATGAATACATGTATATGTGAACGTGAAATCATATGTAAGAGGTGATGGTGTTTAACGCTTGCCATCTTCTATAATATATGTATACATACATGTGTGAACATATGTATGTACGTCAACATGCGTTTTCAAACCCATGCATTATGAACTTACATTCATATTGAACTTGTGTATATATATGAACATGTACACAAAAAATCGTACGGCAAGAAAGGTGGAGTAGATGACGCTAATCGTCCTTTATTTATATATGCAATCATACACACATGCATATTTGTATTTATATGCATGAATCTATGTATTTAAACATATTGTGGTTTTACATCATGTATACATACATGCATACAAGTATTTATGTATGTACATGCTCGCACGTATGTATGAATATATGCCTGGATGTATGTATATGTATGTATATTTGTGGACATCTTAAAACTTGTTGAGGCGCTGGTTGTGGACACTCGAACGTACATATGTATATGTATACATATATTCATATTCATATATATGTATAAATATATATATATATACATGCATACATTTACATTCCACTTCATAGATATTTACACACATTGTGAAATATGCAAATGTATGTATAGATACTCACACGTATATATATACATGTGTATGTATACACATACGCACGTCTATATACATATACTTGCATATGTGTATTCATATATATGATATATATATGTATAAAATATACACGTTCATGTATATATACGTACAAGTATGTACTTGTACACATTTTCAAAACATATTCATGTATGAATATGTACATATGTGTGCAAAAGGTGGTGGAATCTCTGGCGCTAGCGATCCCATTCGCGGTGTCGCACAACTTCGAGGATTCCGATCGTGACCCCATCGCCGAGTCCCGTATCAGTGGCAAGGCTGTGGATTGGTACAAGTCGCAGGTGTTTGGTTGTGTCTGTGTGTGTGTCACAGGGTGGTGCACAGTGTTGCAGCGTGTGGCTTTGCATTGCAGTGTTGTACAGTATGTGGTTGGGTGGTGTAAGGTGTTGCAGCACTTAGCAGTGTTGTGCAGTGTGTTGTCAAAAGGTTGTGTAGTGTGATGCAGCGTGACTACATATACCTGTTTAAGTGTGTTGCAGCGTGATAATATATGAATTTTATACGTACACAGGTAGAAACCTCGAGTACTTACGGCGGCGCCTGGGCTGGCTACCTCACAGGTGGCCTCAACTTCCAGGTCACACCCACACACAATCGAGCGCACACACACACACACAAATGTGTACTGCTGCCATTACTTTCCCCCCCACACAAATATAAATACACATGCAAACACACACGCACACACACACGCACACACACACACACACTTTCACATGCACGTGCTTGTTATAACACTAACACAATCCCACGTTCGCTCTCTCCCTAACCCCCTCACTTTCTTCCTCCTACCTTCTCTTTCTCGCGCTCGCTCTTTCTCTCTCTCTCTCTCTTTGTCTCTTTGTTACACACACATCAGCACGAATCTTTCTCACTCAATTTCATCTCACCTTTTCTTATCGCCTTTTTTTTTTGAAAGGCAGCGAGAAACTCCTGTCCTGCCCTTGTTCCTTCTTCACGCACACACGCACCCTTCACTTCTCCACACAACTTCTCGTCTCTTATGCACACACTGTATGCCTGCACGTAGATGGAACACCATTGCTTCTCGCGTACACATACGCGAATTCCTCACGTGCTATTACATGCACATATTCTATGAGCACCCATAGAGTCCAGCGCTGCTTCCTGCGCACACACACGCTTTTTTCACACACTGTCTTCTGAGATGTACTCAAAGCACGCGTGCATATAGATGGAACACCGCTGCATCGTGCTCATGTCAGCGTTGGTACCTGTAGATCCTATATTGTATTCTCTTCGCACCGCCGATCTCTCTCGTGCGTGCGCACACACACACTCTCTCCCCATCACACACACTCACTCCCTACACACACACACACTGTACGTGCGCACACAGATCGAGCACCACTGCTTCCCGCGCATGTCATCAGCATGGTACCCGTACATCCAGCCGGCAGTAAGGGAAGTGTGCAAGAAGCACGGTACAAATCCTTTTGTTTCAGTGTGCTGCCGTGTGTTGTAGTGTATTGCAGTGTGTTCAAGGTGCCAAAAGCGCGGTACACATCCCTTTGTTGCAGTGTGTTGTAGTGTCTGGGGTGAGGTGTTCAAGCAGCACGCTACACTTCCCTGTGTTGCAGCGTGCTGGAATATTTGATGAATGTGCGCAGGAAGCACGCTACACATCCCTTTGCTGCGGTGTGTTGCAGTGTGATGAGAGAGCAGTGCAAGAAGCGCGGTCCACATCTTCATATTGCAGTGTTTTGCAGAAATGTGTGCAAGAAGACGTTACACATCCCTTTGTTGCTATGTGCTGCAATATGACGAGGGAGGTCTGTGAGAAGCATGCAACACATCCCTTTGTTGCAGTGTTCTGCAGAAAAGTGTGCAAGAACACAGAACGCATCCCTTTGTTGCAGTATGCTGCATTTTCCTGCAGTGTTTTGACGGAGATGTGCAAGAAGCACGGTACACGTCCCTGTGTTGCAGTGTGTTCCAGTGTCTGTGTATATACATTAAATGAATATTCTTTTATATGTATCGATACACATTGTAAATTATAGGGGTGCGCTACGTATACTGCCCCATATTAAGTATATATTGAATATACGTATGTGTACAAGTGAAAATATATGTATATATATATATATGTACATACACACATGTATTGGGATGCTCTACGCCTATCGCCCTATATACACGCACACACACATATATATTAATATGTATACATTAAGTAAAGTCATGCGTACATGTATATAGGTGTGTGCTACGCATACTAAGCGTTCTTCTATCATACACATAGCCGCACTTTCTCTC
>Ga0105053_10010382_pt1 | contig 11621 bp, 11 predicted proteins | sample BON01_FD_78093 | JGI IMG/M metagenome (GOLD analysis project Ga0105053, IMG submission 78093) | Freshwater microbial communities from Lake Bonney liftoff mats and glacier meltwater in Antarctica - BON-01 | ecosystem: Environmental > Aquatic > Freshwater > Ice > Glacier meltwater | place: Lake...
CCGGTATCTTAACTCAATTACCCTACGAATTTTTTAGTCGCGAACTGCGCCGGCTAGGCATTCAGCCGCCAGCGGCAGGTGACCTGGCGGTGGGCCAACTTTTTCTTTTCCGCCAAGATGAAGAGGATCGCCAGCGCGCCCGCCAGATTATTACCGATGTAATGCATCAGTTAAAGTTGGAGGTGTTAACCTTCCGTTCGGTGCCTGTCATCGACAGCGCACTGGGGCGGCGCGCCGAGACAAGCCGCCCGTGGATGGAACAGGTGATGGTGCGCCGCACCGCGGAAGCCTGTGCCGCCGGCGATGAGTTCGAGCGTCTGCTTTACCTGGCGCGCAAAACCATTACCAATCGCGCCTATCGTGCGCCTGGCTGGGCAGGTGTACAACGCCTCTACATTGCCAGCTTTAGCAGCCGCACGATTGTTTACAAAGGGCTGGTGCTCGCCCAAGAGTTGGGTCATTTCTACCCCGATCTGAGCGACACCGATTTTCAGTCGGCACTGGCGGTCTTTCACCAGCGCTTTAGCACGAACACCTTCCCGACCTGGGAGCGCGCCCAACCGTTTCGCCTGATCTGCCACAATGGTGAGATCAACACCGTGCAAGGCAATGAAAGCTGGATGCGGGCACGTGAGAGCGATCTCGCCCACCCGTTGTGGGAAGGCAAGGTCGAGCAACTCAAGCCTGTGTTATGGCGGCAGACCAGCGACAGTGGCAAGTTGGATAATCAACTGGAACTGCTGGTGCGCAGCGGACGCGACATTCGGCACGGCCTATTGGCGATGATGCCAGAAGCCTGGGAGCGCATGCCGGACGGTGAAATTAGCCCAGAGCGGCGTGCTTTTTATCAATATCACAGCGCTTTGATGGAACCCTGGGATGGCCCTGCGGCTGTCACCTACACCGACGGCCGCATCGTCGGTACAATTTTGGATCGCAACGGTCTGCGGCCGGCACGCTATGTCATTCTGGATAATGGCTACGTCATCTCTTCCAGCGAAGTCGGCTGCGTCGCCTACGACGAGAGTCGCGTAGTCGAAAAAGGCCGTTTGGGACCGGGCCAAATTTTCTGTGTCGACACCGCGCGTGGCCTGGTGATGACCGACGATGAGATTACTGCTCATTTTGCTACGCGCAAACCGTATGGCCGCTGGGTCAAAGAGAATCTTGTCGTACTGGCAGAGCGTTTGGCAAAACAGCCAGGACAAACGGCCACGCCCACAGCGCAGCCTGCACCAATTGTCACCCGTCAAGCGGCCTTTGGCTATACGAGCGAAGAGCTTGTTGTCGTCTTGCGTCCGATGGTAACGGAGGGCCATGAGCCGATTGGTTCGATGGGTGACGACGCGCCGCCGGCTGTGCTCAGCGTTTTACCACGGCCGCTCTTCCATTACTTCAAGCAGCGCTTTGCGGAGGTGACCAATCCGCCGATCGACCCGCTGCGCGAAGAGATGGTCATGAGTTTACGGATGTTGCTGGGTCGCCGCGCCAATCTGCTGTCTGAAATGCCCGAAGCGACGCGCTTGATCGAGTTGCACTCACCGATCTTGCAGTCCGAAGAGATCGCCTTGTTGCGCACGATGACTGAGCCAGAATTTAGCGCGGCGACAGTGGATGCTGTGTGGCAACCAGCTTCGTCTGACGTAACGGAAACAGGCGTACCGATTGGCGAAGTTCTGCACGCCGCGGTCGAAAAACTCTGCCTGGCGGCAGAAACGGCGGTGCGCGACGGCGCGCGCCTGCTCATTATCAGCGATGCCAAGGTGGACCAGGATAATTTGCCGATCCCTTCCTTGCTGGCCGTGGGCGCGGTTCACCATCACTTGATTCGCCAAGGGTTGCGTATGAGCGCAAGCTTGATCTGCGAAAGTGGCGAGCCGCGTGATGTGCATCAATTTGCCGCTTTGATCGGCTATGGCGCCAATGCCGTTTATCCCTATTTAATCTATGCCGCCATCGAAGAGATGGTGGCCGAAAATCGCCATACTGCAGGGATGACGGTCCTCCAGGCCAATCACAGCTATGCCAAAGCGGTGGACAAGGGCCAGCTCAAGATCATGAGCAAGATGGGCATCAGCACACTGGACAGCTATTGTGGGGCGCAGATTTTCGAAGCCGTGGGTATTGGTCAGGCATTGCTCGACGTCGCCTTTGTCGATACACCCAGCATCATCGGCGGGGTCGGCTTTGATACGGTAGCCGAAGATATCTTGGCTTGGCATGCGAAAGCTTATCCGGCCGCGGGCAGTAAAGGTGTCAAGCTGGAAACGTGGGGCATGTTCAAACCGCGCCGTGGCGGCGAACTGCATATGTGGAGCCCACAAGTCGTCCACGCGTTGCACGCTGCCGTCCGTTCTGCTTCGCATAGTGATAGAAGGGCGCATTATCAGGAATATGCGGATCTGGTCAATGGCATGAAGCTTGCGCCACGCCATTTGCTTGGTTTTGAGCACTTTCGCCCGCCGGTGCCAATTGAACAGGTGGAGCCGGTGGAAAAGATTTTACGGCGCTTTAGTACAGCGGCGATGAGCCACGGTGCGTTAAGTGCCGAAGCCCACGAGACGCTGGCCGTTGCCATGAGCCGGTTGGGCGGTATGAGCAACAGTGGCGAAGGCGGCGAAGCCAAAGAACGGTATTTCACGGCGCGCGCCAGCAATATTAAGCAAGTCGCCTCGGGTCGCTTTGGCGTCACGCCCGCCTATCTGATGAGCGCCGACGAATTACAAATTAAGATGGCACAAGGCTCCAAGCCGGGTGAAGGTGGTCAATTGCCCGGCCACAAAGTAACCGCCGAGATTGCCATTCTGCGCCATAGCACGCCGGGCGTTGCGCTAATCAGCCCGCCGCCGCACCACGACATCTACAGCATCGAAGACCTGGCGCAGTTGATTTACGATCTAAAAACGATCAACCCGTCGGCCAAAGTCAGTGTCAAATTGGTGGCGGAAACTGGCGTTGGTACAATTGCCGCTGGCGTGACCAAAGGTTTTGCCGATGTGATTCACATCAGCGGCCACAGCGGTGGCACCGGGGCGAGCCCGCTAAGCAGTATCAAGCACGCTGGGTTACACTGGGAGCTTGGCCTGGCCGAGACGCATCAGGTGTTGCTCGTCAACGGGCTGCGCCGTCGCGTTACCCTGCGCACGGATGGTGGTTTAGCGACTGGTCGTGATGTGATCGTGGCCGCAATGTTGGGCGCCGATGAATATAGTTTTGGCACCAGCGCCGTGCTGGCCGAAGGCTGCATTATGGCCCGCGTCTGCCACAAAAACACCTGTCCGGTTGGTGTCGCCACCCAAGACCCGGCCCTGCGCGCAAAATTCGACGGCACACCCGAAATGGTGATGAACTTTATGACTTTTGTCGCCGAGGACGTGCGTACCCGCTTGGCCGAGCTGGGCTACCGCAGCCTGGACGAAATCATTGGGCATCCGGAAATGCTCAAGCAAACGGTCTTTGGCCGTGAAGCTGGTTTTATGGACTTAGCCCCCTTGCTCTATGTGCCGGACACGGGCAGCGCGCGGCGCAATGTCTTGCCCAAAAATGAATTGCCCGAGGAAGAAACGGTCGGCGACCGCATTGCCGAGCAGGCGTTGGCCATGTTGCGCGTGAACCCAGCTGCCAGCGTACGTCTGGCGCACAAGATTACCAATTCGCAGCGCACGGTGGGCGCCAAATTGGCCGGCCAGTTGGCCTTACGTTATGGCGATCAGGGTTTGCCAGCAGGTCAGATTCAGATCACCTTTACCGGTTCGTCGGGGCAGAGCTTTGGCGCATTTGGCCTTAGCGGCCTCAACTTGACGCTGATCGGTGAGGCGCAGGATTATGCGGGCAAGGGCTTGAGCGGCGGCGAGATCGTCATTCGTCCACCAGAAGAGGCGCGCTTTGTGCCGCACCAGAATGTGATCATGGGCAACACCGTGCTCTATGGCGCAACCGGCGGGCGGCTCTTTGCCGCGGGTGTGGCTGGTGAACGGTTTGCGGTGCGCAACAGTGGTGCGACCGCCGTCGTAGAAGGCGTGGGCGATCACGGCTGTGAGTACATGACTGGCGGCATGGTCGTGGTGCTCGGTGAAACCGGCCGTAATTTTGGCGCCGGCATGACGGGTGGCGAAGCCTATGTTTACGATGTTGATGATAATTTCGAGCGGCGGTATAATCCGGAGTTAATCGCTGTTAGGCGTCTACAGGGCACCGGCGATGATGCCAAGTTGAAGAAATTGATCCAAGATCACTTTGCAAAGACCGGTTCGCAGCGTGCCAAAACACTCTTAGAAGACTGGGAAAGTCAGCGCCAAATTTTCTGGCATGTCGCCCCACGCGAAAATTTGGCCCAGCTTGAAGCAGCCAATGGCGATGCCGGGGCAATTGAGAAAGAGGGCGAGAAAGTGGCCTGATGAAAGTTGAAAGAGGAGCATCTACAATGAACGTTATCCAGACGATTGAGCTGATTGCAACCAACCCGAAAGTACGCGGTGGTCGCCCATTTATCATGGGTACCACTGTCACCGTAGCAGATGTAGCAATTGCCAAGATTTACCAAATGTTAGATGCTGATGGGCTTGCCGATTGGTTTGACTTATCGTTGCCACAAATCTATGCTGCATTGGCATATTATTACGAGCACAAGGCAGAAATCGATCAAAGCATCGAAGCGCGTCGTACGCTTGCCGCAGAAATGAAGGAGAAGCGCGTTGGCAGCCGGCATCAGCCTTTATTTGGATGAAAATCTTACGCCCAAAATTGCTCTCCAGTTGCAGCGTAGAGGAATTGATGTGGTTACCGTACGCGACCTGGGATTGCTTGGTGACAGCGACGAAAATCACCTGGCACGGGCTACAGCCATGGGATGTGTGCTCGTTACAGGTGATGAAGACTATTTGGTAATGGCAGCCTCCGGTATTCAACACGCCGGAATTATCTTTGGTATACAGACAGATCATGGTATCGGTGACTGGGTCAAGGCGTTGGAATTGATTTGCCTGGTTTATACAGCCGATGACATGAAAAATCATGTTGAATATTTATAAGTAGAAGGACAGAGGAACCATGGGTAAAACGTTATTTGAAAAAGTATGGGATACACACGTCGTGGCGCAGGATCCAGGCGCACCGGCGATTTTATACATCGATGCCCACTTGATTCATGAAGTGACTTCGCCGCAGGCGTTTTCTATGTTGCGCGAACGGGGGTTGCAGGTGCGCCGGCCAGACAAGACCTTTGCCACGATGGACCATGCGATCCCGACCCGGATTGGCGTCGATATCTCGCTGTGGCCGGTTGACGCCGCCACCCAAGTGCGCACGTTACGCGAGAATTGCGCCGAGTTTGGCATTACGCTCTGGGACATCGAGGGCGAAGTACAGGGCATTGTACACGTGGTAGGGCCAGAGATGGGCGTGACGCAGCCGGGTATGACGATCGTCTGCGGCGACAGCCATACGAGCACACATGGTGCGTTTGGCGCCCTGGCCTTTGGCATCGGCACCAGCGAAGTAGGCCATGTCTTAGCCTCACAGTGCTTATTGCAGAAAAAGCCCAAAACCTTTGCGATCAATGTTGAGGGTGAGTTGGGTTTTGGCGTCACCGCCAAGGATGTGATTCTCGCTATCATTGCCAAGAACGGCGCCGGTGGCGGGGCTGGTTATGTCTTTGAATACCGCGGTAGCGCCATCCGCAAACTGAGCATGGCTAACCGCATGACGATTTGCAACATGAGCATCGAAGGCGGTGCGCGCGCCGGTATGATCGCCCCCGACACGACAACGTTCGACTATATCCAGGGCCGTCCCTACGCCCCCAATGGTGAGCAATGGGACAAAGCCGTCGCCTATTGGCAAACGCTGCAAACCGACGAAGACGCTACCTTTGATCGCGAATTAACCCTGGATGCCAACAAACTGGCCCCAATGGTCACCTACGGCACCAACCCTGGCCAGGGTGTCGCGATTGATGGCCACATCCCGCTGGCCGAAGAGTTGGATGATCCTTCTGAGCGTCGTAGTTTGCTCAGCGCGATGGAATATATGGGGTTGCAACCGGGGCAGTCGATGGTCGGCCAGCCGGTGGACATCGTCTTCATCGGCTCTTGCACCAACAGCCGCATCGAAGATCTGCGCGAGGCGGCCAAAATTGCCAAGGGCAAAAAGGTGGCCGGCAACGTGCAGGCGTTGGTTGTGCCCGGCTCGAAGGCAATCAAAGCCCAGGCCGAAGCCGAAGGTCTGGACCGCATCTTTACCGAGGCTGGTTTCGAATGGCGTGGCGCCGGATGCAGTATGTGTTTGGCCATGAACGATGATAAAGCTGGCGCCGGCAAATATGTGGCCAGTACCAGCAACCGCAATTTTCAGGGTCGCCAAGGTCCTGGTTCGCGCAGCCTGCTGATGAGCCCAATCATGGCGGCGGCGGCAGCGGTGAACGGCAAAGTGATCGATGTGCGCGAGATACTGTAACAAAAGAAGGTAGAGATTGGAGATTAGAGATTAGGCAGTTGAACCTCAGCCTCTTACTCTCCAATCCACTTTCCAACAGGAGGTGAAGCTATGACCATCGTACTAGAACGTTATACCATACCAGAGCGCGGTGTATTTGAAATCGACCTGAAGCAATCGATCGAGATTCGGGTGACGGCGGAAGAAGCGCGACGTAAGGTGAATCGTTGGCTGTTGGACTACGTCAGCTATATGATGCATGCCGAAGCGCCTACATTGGTGATTGGAGAACGAGTTGTCTGGCGGGTACCGGCTGTGCTCACTTCATCACAAGTGGGCAATGTGGGAATTGCCGGTTATGTTGAAGTCGATGTTCATAACGGCCAGATGAACAATACGGCTGAGCGTAAAGAGCATATCTCACTATGTGCAAGGCAACTGGCTGAAAAACTGCCACCCTACCAACCGATTCAATCAGTGCCTGAAGCGTTCATTCCAAAACATTTGCCACCGGCTAAAATGGCGCAATTACCCGAAGATGACGAATAGAAAGCTTTGCTATGCCCTCGCTATTTTTGCCCGTAGAGCACGTTCAACAGCATCAGGATGGAGAATGTCTAGCTGCCTGTGCTGCTATGGTCCTGAATTTCACCCGTATAAGTGTTTCATATCATCGTCTACTCAAAGTACTTGATGTAGAATCTGGCTTCGGTACTCCCGCGTTCAAGATTCGTAATCTCTCACGCTTAGGGATCAAGGTAGACTACCGGCAAGGCTCGATTCAGGAGCTACGGAATCATTTACAAGTAGGGCAACCTTGTATTGTATTTCTGAGAACTGGTGACTTACCGTATTGGCATAGAATAACGGATCATGCAGTTGTGATTGTCGGCGTGGATGATGAGCATGTTTATTTAAACGATCCAGCGGTCGTTCTCGCTCCTATGCAAGTTTCTTTAGGCGATTTCGATCTTGCCTGGCTCGAACGTGATGAAATGTATGCTGTATTAACTCGTTAAATTATTCGGATAGGACTTATTAAAATGGAACCGATCAAAAAATTAACCGCGACCGCCGTGCCTTTGCGGGCGGAAAATGTCGATACTGATCAGATCATCCCCGCGCGCTACTTGACCGCAGTCACCAAAGCGGGCATGGGCGACGGGCTGTTTTCTAGTTGGCGCTACAATCCAGATGGCAGTCCCAAACCCAATTTCGTCCTAAACAATCCAGAATATGCGGGCGGCGAGATTCTGATTGCCGGGCGTAACTTTGGCAGCGGATCGAGTCGTGAACATGCCGTCTGGGCGTTGACCGAGTACGGCTTTCGCAGTGTGATCACGCCTGGATTTGCCGATATCTTCTACAATAATAGTCTGAAAAACGGCTTGTTGCCCGTGGCCCTGCCGGAAGAGACTGTCAATATGCTGCTGGATCTGGTCGAAGAAGAGCCAGAAACGCGCATTACCGTAGACCTGGCCGCGCAAACCGTGACCCTGCCCGATGGTCAGCAATTGGGCTTCGAGATCGATCCTTTCCGCAAAATCTGTCTACTCGAAGGCGTAGACGATCTGGGCTACATTATGAAAAAGGCGGACGAAATTACGGCCCACGAGGCGGAACCCGCGTATTGATCGCCAGCGCTGTACCGGCGATGGATACAGACGGGCGCAGCACTCTGCGCCCGTCTGTGGTATAATAGCGCTACGACGCGTTCTCGGTTTTAAGAATGGAGGTCTATCCTTATGACATTAGCGATTCAATCTGAACCGACGCCGCTACAAACTGATATTGATGGTAATCTGCGCATTGGCAAGACCCGTGTATTGCTGGATACGGTGGTGGTTGCATTTAATCAGGGTTACAGTGCTGAAGAGATTGTCAATCATTACCCCGCTTTAGATTTAGCCGACGTATATTGGGTGATAGCTTATTATTTGCGTAACCGCCAAAATGTCGATGCTTTTATCTGTGAAAACAAGAAAAAATCTGAGGAAGCTCGTAAAAGATTTGAAGATCGCTTTGGTGCTCAACCTACGCGCGAAGAGCTTTTAGCGCGGCACGAGATGGTATAAATATAAATGCCGCCTGCATTTGTCAGGGTTTAGTATGCTCGGCTTAAATGATACCCCAATCGATATGGAAGCAGTCAGACAATACCACCGTCAGCGCGATGCAAAACGCCGGTTACAGTCTGAAACAGAGCGGTTGGCATGGTTGGCACGCACACGCGATACGATTATGCGCCTTGCGCCCGATTATCCAGAGATTGAGCGTGTCTACTTGTTTGGATCTCTGGTCCAGCCCTGTCGATTTCGATCCGATTCGGATCTAGATGTTGCCGTACTCAGTTCAACGGTGGAAGCCGAAAGTGCTTTCTGGCGTGCGCTTGAGCATATGCTACAGCGCGATGTCGATATTCGTCCTTACGCTGGGGCGATTATTGATGCGGTAACATGGTTTGGTGAACAGGTCTATGAACGAGAAAGCGATCATTCTTAATAGCAGTATCCGTCGCGATATAGATGCGATTGACCAAATTTATGCCGCGCTCGGTCGTCATGCCACTACTTCAACGACTTTAGCGAAGGTGGATGAAGACGGTTTGATTGTGATTTCCTATCATTTACACCACCTCTATACTGCATTTGAGAATATTTTTCAACACATAGCAACTCTTTCTGAGAATTCGGTCGATGATAAAGGACGTTGGCATTCGCAATTATTGGAGCGGATGAATTTAGACGCTTTGCCCTTGCGCCCTCAAGTAATTGACGCTATCGCCTACGACGCCTTGAATGAGTTGCGGCGTTTTCGGCATGTTTTTCGGCATGCTTATAGTATCCAACTTGACCCGGAACGTTTGGCTTTGGTTTTACGCAAGGCCCTAATCCTCAAGCAAGTTTACCGTCAACAACTAGAGAAATTTATGGCATTTCTTCAGGTGATCGAGTAATCCGGAGGACTTTCAAATGACTTTGTCGGTGGTCCAAGGTAGAGGGGTTTTTCCTACTATAGCGCGATCCAAAGGCCAGGAAGTAGCGATCTATGCATTCATGGCTGCGGTGTTGCTTTTACTTGTTATAACGGTTGGGGTAGCGTTTCGGTATAGCCTGCCAAGCCCCAATGTAGTTCGGCTCGGTAGCCTGGCTGATTTCCCACCGAACGCAATGCCCTATCGCATTGCAACGCAACAGGCGATTGTCTATGTAGTTAATACTGGTAAACAATTACAAATATTAGCTGCACAAGATCCGCATCGTTGGGGTTGCCGAATTTTATGGGATAACTCGAATCATCATTTCGTTGATCCATGTCTGGGTAGTAAATACGCGTTGGATGGAATTTATGTTTATGGTCCGTCCCCACGCGGTATGGATCGCTACGCGTATCGCATCATCGACGGTAATGTGTGGGTCGATATGACAAACAAGCTGCTTGGCGACGGTTGTGCTGCTTATGCATATGATGTTGACCATGATTTTGAAAATTTGTCGAAAAAATTGATCAATCGCTGCATCGATCAGCCATGATGGGATTGATGTTCGCTCACCCTCTGAAAAACGCTTAACCGATAGAAAGGCTCTGCTCTTGAACGCAAACATCGTCGTACTGGCCGGTGACGGAATCGGCCCCGAAGTGACGACCGAAGCCCGTAAAATCTTGACCGTGGTGGCGCAGAAGTTTGGCCACACGTTTGAATTTGACGAACAGTTGATGGGGGGCCGCGCCATCGACGAGCGCGGCACCAGCCTGCCCGATGAGACGGTAGCCGCCTGCAAAAAGGCGGATGCTGTCTTGCTTGGCGCGGTGGGTGGCCCCAAATGGGACAACCCGAACGCCAAAGATCGGCCTGAGCGCGGGCTGTTGGGGATTCGCAAAGCACTCAACCTCTTCGCCAATCTGCGCCCAGTCAAGCTGCACGCCGAGCTGATCAGCGCCAGTACGCTGAAAGAGGAAGTATTGCAGGGCGTCGACATGTTGGTGATCCGCGAGTTGACCGGCGGCATCTACTTTGGCGCGCGTAAAGAAGCCGGTGATGAAGGGTACGACGCCTACGATACTATGTATTACACGCGCCCAGAGATCGAGCGGGTGGTGCGGCTAGCGGCTGATGCGGCGCGCCTGCGCAATAAAAAACTGGTGAGTGTTGATAAGGCGAATGTGTTGGCCTCTAGCCGTTTGTGGCGTCGTGTGGCCACGGATGTATTGGCCGATTACCCGGATCTGGAAGTCGAACATGTGTTGGTCGACGCCATGGCGATGCACCTGATCCGCCGTCCTGCCAGCTTTGATGTGATCGTGGCCGAAAACCTCTTTGGCGACATTCTCACTGATGAAGCGGCGATGCTGGCTGGCTCAATGGGCATGTTGCCCTCGGCTAGCCTGGGCGATCAGTTGAACCAACATAACTTACCCATGGGCCTCTATGAACCGATTCACGGCAGTGCGCCCGACATTGCGGGTCAAGGGCTCGCCAATCCGCTGGCCACCATTCTGAGCGTTGCTATGTTACTGCGCCACAGCCTGGGATTGGAAAAGGAAGCCGCCGCGGTTGAAGCCGCCGTCGATGCTGTGCTGGCGGAGGGTGTGCGCACGCGCGACATTGCCCATACCGGCACCGAAGTTGTCACTACAACTGTGATGGGTGATCTGGTAGCGGAGAAACTAGCGAATAATTAATAGGTAACAAATAATAAGTAATTGCTAATTATTTGTTGTACATGGCAACCATTCACAAATAACTGGGCATGATCATCCATGACTACAGAACCGCAAGACCGTCTCCGTTCCACCATCCGCTTGCTGGGCAATTTGCTTGGCGAGACGATCATAGAGCAAGAAGGCCAGGCCATTTACGATCTCGAAGAAGAGATTCGTAGCCTGTCCAAGGCGTGGCGTTCGGGCGACCGTTCTTCATTGGCGCGCATTGAGGCCATGTTGCCGGAATTAATGAGCGATTTGCCGCGCGCACTGGCAATGTTGAAGGCCTTCACCACCTACTTTCAGCTTGTGAATTTGGCCGAGGAGCAGCAGCGCGTCTACATTTTGCGCGAGCGGGCGCGTGCCGCTTATACCCAGGGTGTGCCGATGGCAGAAACAATTGCGCACGCGGTGCGGCGCTTGCAGGAAGAAGGGGCGACGGCTGATGATGTGCGCCGCCTGCTCAAAGACCTCTTCATCATGCC
>Ga0105053_10010388_pt1 | contig 11618 bp, 6 predicted proteins | sample BON01_FD_78093 | JGI IMG/M metagenome (GOLD analysis project Ga0105053, IMG submission 78093) | Freshwater microbial communities from Lake Bonney liftoff mats and glacier meltwater in Antarctica - BON-01 | ecosystem: Environmental > Aquatic > Freshwater > Ice > Glacier meltwater | place: Lake...
CCAATGTCCATGGTCCTCCAAGCAATGCTTTACCGATCACACGAGAGTTTTTAGCTTTGGCCAATTCAAGTTTCTTTTCCTTCTCGACATGGTAGTATCCCAATATGCCAAGCGAGACGATGCTTACTGCACCCAGGCTAGCCCATGAGATAGGGCCTCTGTTAGCTCCTGATGTTTTTGGCACCGAGGGGGGCTTCGTGCACAGTCTTCTACATGAAGATAGACTACGAATCATCATATTTTAATTAAAAGTTGTTTTATTGGTCATGTCGGGCAGATATATCCCTCCACATTTGAGAGGCTTAAATACACCCACGAATGCTGGAGACACTTCATCCCATGCTAAAACTGCACCGCATGCTTCTGAAGTTGAAGAGACAGCTAAGGAAAGGGAGGAAGCAGAGAGAGCGAGGCATCCTGACATGATGTCAGTGGAAACGAAGACTCTTGAAAAGTATTTTAGCGACAATAGTAAAATATTCCGAGATTGGAACGAAGCACGGTCTAGAGGCTATACAAACCAGCACATAGCTCATTTCTTCGAGAAGAAAAACACCCAGAAAGAAAGCAATGGTCTGAGAGCAGGTGCACATGCTGGGGCTAATATTAAACCGATCTTTACGCAGTTCTACAAGTATGCAATTGATATTGATAACGGACTTGCATATTCGGAAAGGGCCATAGACGTAGCCAATGATCAAGGAAGTTGTTGGTTTTTAGATTTCGGATTCGCACCTGGAGGCATGGCGGATCTTTTATTGTGTGCAGATGATAGAATTAAAGGGGTTGGAGTGACACTGGAGCCCAGTGAAGGTGGGAATGTGTATCTTGAATCATTGAACGGTAATGATAGATTCACGCCGTATATTGGAGACGTGATAGATATGGCGAGGGATGATTTGGATTTGGTAGCTGCTTGTAATTTGCCTTGTGATTTTCAAGGGTTTGATCTTGTTGTTGTGGGTATTACCATCCATCAGAACTGGGAAGGTGAGAATATGAATGAGTTGAAGGACCTTTTGCATTTTGCGCAATTGTATTTCGCCTTCAAGTATTTGCGCCCAGGAGGGATGGTGATGATGAGAATGCACATGTCAGTTCGACTCGTAGATTGTCATTTTCTTTCTTTAATGCTCTCGATGTTCAATATTGAGAAGTTTACGGGATTACAAGCCGGCATGAATCGTCTAGCCAGCCACAAAGTAGGGAACGAAAAGACGGTTGAAAAGGCGGTTGAAAAACCTGTAATTAGTGGAAGCAAATTAGATATGATGTACCAGAAAATGTCCCTTGCAGCAAGCAACAGAGCGCCGTTAGTTAACAATGCATATGCGTGGAATGCACTGGCACGTACTGCGGTCGCTTCAAAACCATTTTCCACATTTTCAATGCGGAAGACGTATTGGGTACTTTATCACGGGTTCGACTGTTCCGCTGAGCGCAGAACTGAAGTAATGAAGAATCTTCAGCTGGTTATGGAGAAGAACATATTCGCGTATGGTTTCAACCCGGATAAAAATTGTTTCAATAGGTCGATATTGATGCAAGGCTCGATTGAAAATTTATTGGGCGATTATGGAGATAAAATGATATCAGTGCTGGAAGATGTGTGGGCTAAGCAGGTAGTGGCATTGGAAGGATTCATGAAAGGTCAGACGGATAAATTTTGTCGCGATGGAATATCATGCAGGAGGAGACATTGTAACATGGCTCACTCACATAATGAAATGATTCCTCAAGTTATGGATGCGCTTAGAGCTGTGGATGCTAGAGCCAGATCAAGACTTCTTGAGATATCATACAATTGAAGAATCAGTCGTTTGGAATAAGGGACTTGTTGGGATATCATGCAACTAATATATTACAATTCATTTTCTTATTCGTTGGAATTAGAGATGTTGAGATTTATTATCGCCAAGAAAACTTTTCCATTTCAAGGCTTCAAACTAGCACATTCTAGTCGCTTAGAATTATATTCGTGTAATCGATGCAGGCAAAGAGGACCAAATCGAAAACTCAATTCGAGTAGTTTTTCAACACAGCCGCAAATGTTCCTGGTGCAATTCCTTATATCGGCACCTGTAAGGTATTCCCGGGATAGCAGTAACAAGGCTTCGTCGCAAAATGGATGATCCACGAAATCGGAAGAAACGGTGGTTTTCAAGAAAATTGCTATTTCAGTCTGGTTTTGCCGATGGATAGTTGGTGCTGCAGTGCTATTCACTGTCAAGGTAGGTGTTGAGGAACTGGGAACCCATGTACTAGATATTGGAGCTGTATTTGAAGGGGCTGATGAGATTAGTGCGCTCGGTACCAACGTGTTAGAGCTTGGTCCTAAACTAGACGGAGGTGAGGTACTTGGTTGGAAAGATTTAGTTGTTGGTCCTGCAGTAGAAGGAGCTGATGAAGTCGGTATACTTGGCGCCAGTGTATCATTCACTGGTCCTGTAATAGTAGGAGCTGTTGATGCCCCCTGAACACTCGGCACCTCAGTGTTCTGAATCGAAGGGGTTAAAGATGCCGTGAATGGAGTGTCAGTATTTGTAAGCGGCATTGCGGAAGGGCTTTGTGTAGGAGTGCATCTAACATCAACTTGCGTTTCATTGCGATATACTAAATCTGGATTACGAACAATTGAATCCTGGAACAATTCTCCGATTGAAAGTATCTTGTCATTTTCAAAAAGCTCCGATATGCTTGCTGTAATGTGAACTTTCATTGAAACATGAGTATCGTTCTCCCAAGTATTGGCGCTCTCAAAGTGAGTGGCTTCTCTAGTAGATTGGACATACCAACGGGCCTCTGTTGATATAGCATTTAGTAATTCATTGACTGCCAACTCGATGCCTTTACACCATCCAGGAATGTCAGAATAAGCGATTTGAACTGGAGCTGATGTTGGCTGAATTGTGGGCCATTTCTTTCCGCAATCACAAAATCCCCAAGATTCCCTAAAACCAGAATCGTCATATTCTGTATTGATGGAACACCAAAACACGTTGTATAAGAAAGGGGGAGCTTTTCTTGGAGAATAGGTGTCGTTCCCCCAGTAGGGCTTGATAACAGAAGCATCGGCACACTGATTGTAAGTGATACCTTTGTAGGTAAATGGAAATACGCATTCGGTTTCTTGAGCTACCCATCCTCCATCTGTCACACACGAAGGCCACGATGTTTCAACTTCCGGCACTATGCTGGCTTCAACAGTGGTGGAGAAATTTGCCCATTGATTGTCTACAGATACATGCGACAGTACCTGGTTGATAGCACCACTTATCTCAGTACTACTATAGTATGGCGCATATGTTTTAGGCACCCAAACAATTTGCTCTAAGCCTATGAATTTCGCCAAGGTACAAGTGCTGTTGGAGCAGAAAAGGTTGCTTTCGCAGTCACTCGGTTCGACACATGTTTTGTTCTCTGAACAACCTGGGCAACTTGGACCACCACAATCTGTATCCGACTCATCATCGTTTAAGGTCAAATCTAGTCGACATTCTATTGTCGGAGCTGAAGTTGGAGCCACGGAGTAGCAAGAGTGTGGACATACACCCCACTGCCGTTTCTTCCATTCTTTACTGTCGTAGTTACTCGCCGTACTGCACCATGCATATTTCGTTTTATAATCCAAAGGGAGACGATTTTCTTTCGCTGCATCTCTCATTGCGTATGGTTCATCTTCAGAGAAAGCAATGCAAGAGGTGTATTCGCGACCTTCGAATTTAAATGGAAATCTGCAATTTTCATCAACTTCAAATCCAGCAAATGTGACACAGTTTTCGAACGTGGGAGCGATTGTAGGATTAGATGTAGGATATACACTTGGAGTGGATGTAGGAATATTTGTATCAGTAGGGGTAATAGTAGGAGACAGGGTAGAGGGTCGTAGGGTACTAGGACCCATGGTGGGTGTACTAGTGGGCGCACTCGATGTAGGTTCTCCTGTAGTAGGTGTGTTTGTTGGTGAGGTCGGCGATAAGGTATTTGGAGATCGAGTTGGAAACTGGAAGTTTTCACAATAGCAGAAGCCCCATGGAGATGATGGACGGGACACGGAATAGTAGTTATTAACTGAACACCAGTGATTAGCTGATGCATTTGGATGCGTTGGCATAAATAAAAACTGCTGCTCTTGAGATCCGTTTACGTTGCCATCAGGTCCAACAGAAAGGCCTGCAGGTTTGAACTTATTCGAAAGTTCAATGCAGCTCGAAAAAGCTTGCTCGACGGGAGTATCATCTACATAGGATTGAAATACCCATGATGATGCACATGGGTAAGATATATTTGTATTTCCTCCGTCTGTCCAGCATCGAAGTCCATTCGTTGCGCTGAAGAGTGTCAAAAACACCAACCAGCCCATTCAGAAAATACCGTTACGAAAAAAAATGGTCCGTTGTGTCAATATTATTGCATGTCGTTTAGATCGAGCGCACTAATCGAAGCTGGAAAAGCCAAGCTGAAAAACGCACTGAGGAGAAATACAAACAGGAGATACTTATTAGACACACTAGAAAATATGACGGAGCCACGGCATTGGCATTGGCCGAACAGAATGCATTTCAGTCTGTGATGATACATCGAAGCGAACAAACATGGGATACGGCAAAACAGTTGCGCAGTATTAAAAATACTGTAAGAAAAACGATGGAAAGAGAGAAGAATTCCTTGGATGTATTAACAGACCTCGAACAGAAAATCCTCGATCTGCGGGAACTCACTTTCGAGAATGATTTGGATGAAGAATCGGTGAATCTGATAAAGCGTGGGAAGCAAAAGAGGCTGGTGTATGCGGACAATGAAATTGATGCGAAACTTGCGTTTCAACATGAGCCACTAACTAGTAGCTGCCCTGTATGTCTCAAAGTGGTCCTGGTGGAGCTCCTTCACTCACATATTAAATCATGTAGTTATAAAAAAGAAATACCGGAAGTAGATGATACAGGGATATTGGATGAAGCGGGAATCATTAGAATGCGTTTGGAGCAAGAAACCAAAGAAGAATGTCTTGCATTTCAAAAGAAGGTGACACATCGTAAACACTTGGCTAATGCAGCCACTACAACTTCGTGTAAAGAATGTGGACTGAAGATACTGATCTCTAGACTAGACCAGCATATGACGATATGCCGGCAGCAACAACTAGATATGAAGAAAACGAAGGACGAGCTCAGTGGGTTGAAAGTAGCAGAAGAAAACCGACTAGGAATAACTGTTCAAAGGGACTCGTTGAAACTAATGGTACCGCAACCTCCACGAAATTTCAAGCTAGTAAATGTTGGCATCGACTATTTAAGCTTTTCATGGGATCCTCCAATATTCATGGGCTTCTATGGCGTCAACGTTCATGACTACGTGATTGATTTTTCGATTCGTAGACGCACAAGAGTTGGAAAAAAAGAACTTATTAACATTGAGCCTCAGGAAACGGTGAGGACATCCTGCTTTTGCATCAAGGAACCCGTCTGTGCAAGGGGATATATACTTTCCAATCTCGCTGCTAGCACCGAATACGTGGATATTTCTGTAAGGGCCGTGAACAAAGTCGGTTTTAGTCAGCCGTCCATTGTCATTCCTTGTGCAAAAACCGATAGACCCGGAAATCCAACTGCGCCTCAACTATTGCATCTCGTTCTCGCGACGTCTACGACCTTGTCCTTCATTTGGAGTGCACCTGTGAACACGGGTGGTGGAATTGTCACTCACTACGAGTTCTCCTATTCTTACATGGTTGCCACCGAGCATGGAAAGAGAATGAAAACATTCGTGGAAAGGCTGCCAGTGCCCCAGCAATGCGTTGTACTGAGCCGGCTTCCAGGAAGTACTAGCTTCAATAATATATCTGTGGTGGCAGTGGCTGAGTCTTTCGTGGGTATCAACAAGATTATTCTGAGCAGTGAACCATCCAATATGATTGACTGTGTGAAAACTCTCATTCACACCCGAGAAGAAAAACTCAGGCATGAAATTCGAAGAGTGTCTACTGTGAAATCTTTCAGCATCGATTCTGACGTTTACGCTGGATTCCAACAGCGGCATTCCACTGCTGACCTATTAACGAAATTGTCGGACGATTTAAGAATAGTGAAACGGCAATCCACGAGGCACCTGGAACCAAAAACTCAGCGTGAAATTGTCGCCACTCGTTTACTTCATGTATTCGGCCTTCATGCCCAACCTGATGCACTCCATTACCGACAGACAAACTCAATGAAAACGATTCCATCCAAAGACTTGATGAAATTTGGCAACTGGAGCCTCCGAAAAAAACAATTCGAATTTAGAATTCAGGCAATTGAAGAGCGTATGGAATCAGTATCGGGCGATCGAGAAGATTTCATCATGCGCCGGAGTCTCTTGACGAAATCGATGGAAGGCGCCGATCGCCGTATCGGTGCCCTGCTTGCGGAACATGACAGAGTGAGTGCACATACGGGCAAATTCATTGACAGCAATGTGATGCACGGTAGAATGCAAAGATTCCCTACAGATGCCTTGAAAGGATCCATAGAAGAGGAAATGAAACAATGCAATCTTCAAATTACGGAGAGTAAACAGGAACTTATTGCCATCGCCTCAGGTCTAACCTCGCATAAAAAAGAACTAGCAGATCTCGAAATGCAACTCAAAGACAGAAAAGCAAGATTAGTTGCATTTGAAAATGAAATGCAACGAAATGAAAAAACAGTTGAAAACTTGAATTACCTCAATTGGGATTCAGCGTCCATCTTCTTCTACCGATGGCACGAGCACGCAAAGAACCAGAAACGACTGAAAACTGTGGCAAACAAGTGTCTTAAAAGGTATATCACAAGGGATCTTGCCTTAGGATGGAACACTTGGTTAAACGCCATCAAAAACCCTGATCCCGAAACAGACTCCGAACCTGCAATTGGAGTTGGGTCTCAGTTGCTCAGCCTGGTGAAAGGAGACCGAACAGAAATGAATGCTCTTGCTGCTGAGATACTTTTCAATCTGCGTGGTTCCTCGCAGCAGTTGAAGGAGAATAGTGTGGCACTCGCGCATAAACGTGCTCTCCGTAGTAGCCCGTATTTTAATCCTGAAGAAGAAGAAAATTTGAAGTTTCAGCAAGCTCATCCGGGATTATTCGCGAAAGAAACGCTGCATTTGAACCAAGGACAAGCGTATCTAGATATGGGAAACTACAAGAAAAGTTACTTTCATTTCGAAAAGCATGCCAATATGGTGTCTGCTGCGAAACTTGAAGGTACCGAGGACGCATTGTCTATACCACGAGTCACACAAGAACAATGTAACTGCTTTTACGGAATGGGGGCCTCGCTTATGGGCATGAAAAACTTTGACAAGGCATTGGTAATGTTTGAAAGGTCGAAGTCACTTGCGCTCGAAGTCATGTCCGAAAAAATGGCTGGACTTTCATTGCTTGGGATGGGAGAATGTTCTTTCAGCCAATCATTTTACAAAATTGCAATAGATTTTGCAGATCGAGCATTGATGAGTTTCGAGGATTTGAACGATTTTCCAAATCAAGCGCTTGCACTTCGTATCTTGGAGCGATCTTATGGCAAGATGTTCGACGAGGAAAAAGAGACGGAATTTCGATTGCGAGCTGATTTTATAGAGTTTGAAACAAAAAACCAATTGGCATCAACTTTTAAAGTAATAGAATCTGCGGAAAGAAAGATGATAAATATCACTGCAGATACTTCTCAAACAACTCCGCTTGAAATTGTATCCCACAAAGTGCCACTTCTTCGGAAACAGATAGAAGAGAAGCGCTTGGGTGCAGAAGACACAGTGGCAGAGTCAGTACGGCTTTCAAAAGACCAAACGATTGACAAACAACGTCTAACTACGGTTACCCAACAATTGGAAATTGTAAACAAGTGTACCTCAGAGATATTCGACTCGGATCTCATTCATGGAATAATGCAGAGATTTCAAACGGCGCAGTTGAAGCTGGATCTAGAAACTCAAAAACAGGCTGCGGAGCAATCAATCGAGGAAAGAACCAAAGAAATGAACCGAGTAGAAATAAGAATTGGCAACAAGCGCGATGATATCCATGAGCTGGAGCAAGAACTAGCCGTGGAAGTAGGTCCTTTAATGCGAAAAATTATCAAGTCTAGACAGCAGTTCCGATATTGTGCACTTAACAGAGCAAACCTGAGAAGTAGAGATGTAACAGGGATGGCCAGTGGAGGAGTAGAGCAACTCATTTGCGTCGTGAAAGATGCGATATATGTATTCGATACCCGCGATGGGGCTTTACTGGGCTTTATATCTGGCGCACCAACGCCTTTAGACACCAAGTGGCGCAAGAAATTAGACAAGGACCCGGAAACGAAGCTTCCTGGACATTTCGGAAATATTACATCCCTCCTTTATTTCGAGCATGATATAATTTCTGGAGGCGTGGACATGAAAGTTCGAGTATTTGAAGATTCTGGTGACTTTCGATGTAAGTTTATTCTCGAAGGCCACACCGGTAGTGTATGGAGTTTGTGGGCAGACAGTGACAAGATAATATCGGGTTCCAGTGATCGCTCTGTTAGAATTTGGTCACCCATCGATGGATCTTGTCTTCACGTTTTGGATTCTCTTCACCAGAAATCTGTTTCATGCTTGGATTGCGATTTGGTCTGCATCGCTACTGGGAGTCCTGACTGCGAAGTCAAGATATGGCCCCTCCATTCCGCTGGATACAAATCCAAGGTAAAGAGGTTTATAGGTCATGGCTGTGCCATATCATGCGTGAAAATGAATTCATTGGAGTTGGTAAGTGCTGGACTAGACGGTCGAGTCATAGTGTGGGACACGCGAACAATGACTCAGTTATGTTGTTGCATTGGACATACAGTAGCAATAAAGGAGATGCAAATAGATTCGACAAAGCTGGTGACCGCATCCATTGACAAAACCGTATGCGTCTTTGACATTTCTACAGGGCAGAAAATACTGACTTTACGTGGACATGAAGCACCAGTCCTGGCGATGCAATTCGACTCCTATAGATTGCTGACTGTCGATGCTGATGGTATATCCAGACTATGGTACTGGTCAGGAGACACATTGGAGAATATTCCGGCACATGATAAAATGCACATTTTCAAACCAGGCGAGTCGTTGAGCAGCCTTGAAAAAGTATACGGTTCATCGGTTTTGAATATTATGAAATGGAATGAGATTCATGACGTTGGACGAACTGTTTATGTGGGAATGCGGTTGATAGTAAAGAAGGCCAATTATTAATTCATAAAAACAAATGATATTTCATCGACTAATGCCATCTATGCAGGTTGTGTAACTTTTGTTGTGGTAGCAGCCTAGCAACTGGGCCTTCGCCACTTTTTACGCCTATTTCTTCTAGAGTTTTTCCTAGCAGTATTTTCTTCTTCCAATTTTGTTGGATCATTACTACCTACATTTTAAATTCATGCAACAGTATGGTACAATACTACCAAACGAAGGCCACACGCTCGAAATTGAAAATTAAATGAACATCAATTTTCAAAAACAAAACTCAAAAGAATTGAAGCATTAATTAAATCATGCTCAATAAAATGTCATTCCTCTGCCTCGCAATTGCAGCTTGTTGCGTGATAGATGTATCAGGACACGGGCAATTAACAGTTCCTCTTCCGCGACCAGATATTGATGGAAATCCAATTTCGTATCGTCAACGAGAACCAATATTCTCTCTGAATGGGCCAGCACCAGGATATTCGCCAACCGCTATGCGCTGCCATGATTACAAATACAATGGCGAAACCCTCACAACCACGCTTATTGCAGGCCAAACTACTCCTATTACTTGGAATACACCAGCAGGTCACAGAGGCGAATGTTACCTGTACATGAGCTACGACTGCAACGGAAAAACAGGTCCTTGCGATCCGACTAACTTTTTCAAAATCGCTGCTTTTCCGGGATGTGGTCATCCAGGTACTCTTCCTCTTGAAACGACCATCAACACTTTAATCCCAGCTGCATTACCAGCATGTGATCACTGCGTACTTCGATGGGAATGGACAGGACACCATCAAGTCACTAGCATTGAGTTCTACGCTCAATGTGCCGATATAAAAATACAAAGCACTGCCGCCAGCACACTGCCTTCGCCAACAGTTGCCATTTCAGGAGTTGAACATCTTCCTCGAACAATCGATGGATACAGAAGAGTGTTTGATGTTGGCCCAAGCGAAGCTGCTCTTTTTGGTCCTGCAGTTGCCACCTACACCACATGTCAAGCTGGATCCTCTGGATGTTTAACCGGTAATACAGAAACACCACCTGCAGCAACACAAGCTCCAGTTGTCGGAGGAACGACCAATGCCCCAGTAGTGTCCCCCAGTGGCGACAATGATATCCCTACCACGTGCGGTGACATTGAAGGTTTTGTTAATGCACAAACGAAACAACCTATCACATGTGCGGCGCTGGCGAATTACTGCATGCAATGGACGGATGTATATATCCGTTGCCAAAAAACGTGTGGAGTGTGTGGCGCCAATGCTGAGAGATGCGTCGACACCTCACCTCCTGTATTGTTCTACCAGACCGGGAAACAGGTTGCTCAGTGCGAGGACGTCAAGCAACATTGCGGATATCAATTCGTTAAGCGAGCATGTCCTGCTACGTGTGACAGTTGCGCTGCTGTGCCAAACAGTAAAGATTATGATTTGTATTCCTCGTTACTTATCTCAGATGAAGATATCGCTGCTCAGGAAACTGAATTGGGCAAGTACCCTCTCGAGGAGACATCTTCCAGTTCCTCAGTTGTTGTGGGCGTCGTGGTAGGCCTTCTTCTGGTAGCTGCTGTTGCCGCTGTTGTTGTGATTAATAAAAGACGTGCTGCAAAAGAAGCTACTGAAATGAAATCAAATGCTATTAATCCTCACAGCAGTGTCTAAACTAGCCATGAAGCCTCCACTTTTCGTATTTTCGTAGTTGTTCATTTCGAAATCTTTCTTTCTCGTTTTTTTGTTTTTCTGCTTCTGAATTCTTTTCATTCATCTTTCGTTTCTCTACAATTTGAACTTTCTGGAGTTTCTTTGTCCGTTGAACTGACATTACATGTTGTTGGATCGCATCATATACCTCGCTCTGAAGTCGCACTGCCGCAGTTTGCGACGGAGAAAGTCCTTGGCGAGTCTTCGCATAAGTATCAGCTCCATTCAGTATCAATGTTTGTACTACTGTCCTCGTGGATGCAAGATGCAACGGTCGTTCTCCGGATTTGGTTTCCGCGTTTACATCTGCGCCACTGTGAACGAGCACTCGAACAATATTGTTATGTCCTTGATCTGCTGCTAAATGTAGTGCAGTAACCCGTCCAAGTGTGGTTTTCTTATTTATATTTATATTGTAAGACAATAAATATCTGACAATCGATTCGTGGCCCAACGAGGAGGCTTCATGGAGCATATTTCTTCCTCTGGATGCGGAATTAGATCCAATACGACGAATTCCGTCTTCTTTCACAGACAGCCATAATCTTAAAGCTTCTAAGTCCCCTTCACTCAGAGCAACCGACACGTTAGAGTCCCAGTCATCGTTCATTGCCGCGCTTATTAAAGGGGGGCGCCCCGCATTGAAGTACCAACACATCATTAAGGTTATTGGTAGCCTTACAG
>Ga0105053_10010391_pt1 | contig 11616 bp, 9 predicted proteins | sample BON01_FD_78093 | JGI IMG/M metagenome (GOLD analysis project Ga0105053, IMG submission 78093) | Freshwater microbial communities from Lake Bonney liftoff mats and glacier meltwater in Antarctica - BON-01 | ecosystem: Environmental > Aquatic > Freshwater > Ice > Glacier meltwater | place: Lake...
ACGCACTCCAATGTCATGTAATGACTTGGCGTGAGGGATTGCATAATTGATAGCAGCGAGGACGCTAAAGTCAGCACCTTGGCCGAGACCCCGTTTGGGTTCGAGACTAGTGCAATACATCTGGGTCAGGCGGACTCACACCATCTAAAAGGCATCCTTTCGAATGTGCGAATGTTTGCACGCCGTTTAGTCCTAGAATACATACATTTCTCACACGCAAGTCTTTTTGCTGTCAACCTGTGACGGCAGTCAGCAAACCACAGTCATTCACTTTGGTGAGAATAAAAGACTGCACCTTGAGAGTTCCAAACAAAACTACTACATTATTTCTTTCTGAGCAATAATAAAAGCAATCTTCACTAACAGTTTTTCTGGACTTTTTGATGACTTCGATCATAGCGATGTCTACTCTACTTCCACATGTCTACTCTACCTCCACATGTCTACTACTACCTCCACATGTCTATTCTACCTCCACATGTCTATTCTACCTCCACATGTCTATTCTACCTCCACATGTCTATTCTACCTCCACATGTATATTCTACCTCCACATGTCTATTCTACCTCCACATGTCTACTCTACCTCTACGTGTCCACTCTACCTCACATGTCTACTATACCTCCATATGTCTATTCTACATGCACATGTCGACCTCATCTCTATATGTCTACCCTAGCTTTACATATCTAATCCAGTTTCCAACACACGTTGAATTCGAGATTGAAAACACTTTTGCACTTGAACCCTAACAGCAGCTGCTCTACGGCTGAGCGTGAGAATTACTTCTGATGAATCGAACTTTTGGTGTTTGGAATTTTTTCTTCTCCATCATTGTGTTACATGAGAATCAGAAAGAGAATGAAGATTCATGAAAATTTATTCACAGTGGGGAAACGTATGAGTCCACATGTCTATTCTACCTCCACATGTCTACTCTACCTCCACATGTCTATTCCATCTCCATATGTCTACCCTATCTCCATATGTCTACCCTATCTCCACATGTCTACCCCATCTCCACATGTCTACTCTACCTCTACATGTCTACTCTACTACCTCTGGGAGTGTTTCAAATGCATTCTGGAAAAGTGGAGACGAACAAAACATGCCCCCGCGGCTTGTTGATGTAGACTGACAGAATTTTGATTGCAAGTTCCACATACATTTCTCAGACGCAAGTCTTTTTGGTTTTGCATCAGCAGGGCTGTTTTGTTTTTCAAATAAAAATATCCAGTTCCAGTTCGTTCGTCTGCTCAGCCCCTCGTACTTTTAAAGCTTGCTGCGTTTTTTCATCTCGGCCTTCACTTTCGTTGCAATCGCTGCCCTCATCGTATCGTCCGCGACGAGGTCGGTGTTGTCCATTGGCAAGTTTGTTAGAGGTTCTGTTGGCAAGCGGTCATTTGCCATGCACTGCGCGAAGACTGATACAATACTGGCATTTCACGAAAATCACACACACACACACACACACACACACAACACAATTATCAGTCGACACGCAGGGGTTTTGCAGACAGACACAATGTGTCTAAAAGGTGGTAGGAATATATAATGTGGTGTAGACACAGGACGCACGCTCCCACGCATTATACTCCATGTGGGTCTAGGCCACTTGTGCGCAGGGCGAGAGGGGATTCCTACTGAGGGTGCTAAGGGGGTATGGATGGGGGTGTGGGCTGTAGGTCTACTTCAGCTTGTATCTTGTTGTAGAATCATAAAGTGCTGGGCAAAAGCACATTACAAAAAGACCCACACCGGCGCACCACTTTCGGCGCTGCTGGGGTTACGGGTTGTCCTGGAGTGTTTCTTAGCGGACGAGAAGTCTCTGTCTACACCACATGTCGACACTACATGTCTATACAACATGTGACATGCAAGTCTAAAATCACCACCCGTACTGGGCGTCCCCAAAAATACCATCTTGAAATTTCATCGTTTTGTATATACAAGACCTTCTGATTTTACGAGACAAAAGTGGGATAGAGCACAGGCGAAGCAATTACCTTTTTTTCTCGTACTTGAAGCCATTGCACGTAACAACAGGGTCGTACATGAGCATGTAGCTCACAGGACAGCAGAAATCCGGATTGTCTTCAGCCACGTTTTCCTCTGCTATCATTGTCTGGACGACCTTGAGCTCAAATTTGATGTACTGTTGGCCACTTTTGTCGATTTCTTCAAGTGCACTCTGGTGACTCCATACGGGTGGGGCATCATTGACTTGCTCCGATGACATGTCAAGAAAGTCTGGTTGCTCGATGGTTGTGATGGCGTGCACATGGGCTAATTTTTTGGCGACGAGGAGCTTTTCAGTGCCGATGAGCTGGGAGACATCGAGGCTATCATATTTTGTACGGATTTCTGCATCGAGGATTGTTTTCAGAAGAAGCTGCTTGCGTTGCATCTGCTGCAGTAAGTTGTTAGTGCGCTTGCTGGCATTCTCAGTCAGAGGCACAGTCTTGTGCTGCTTGAGCACTTTCATCTGACGTCGATTCGCACAGAGCATCTTGTAGAGCTGCAACATGTTTTTGGGGTGTAGTGGAATGAGATGTGCACTCGTGCTCAGCGTGTATGCCCGAGCGCGTTCGACTACCTTGTAGAGTTGAAAGAAAATGCTCGAGGCATCTTCAAACACGTCGTCGCCATCTGGCATCATCAGGAAGGCATTGTGCAGTAAGTTCTCAGAGGCAGAGCGCACGCGAAGCGCCTGCTTGTCATACACCATGGCAGAGAAACGCGCCGTCGGCACGCGAGCCCGACGAGGCCGTGCCATCACCGCAGGCATGAGATTTTTTTCTCCACACCATTTCCTGCTCCTTACATAGATGCACCTATTTTCACTTCACTTGCTTAATTTACTACGCCTGTCACCTGTCAATTACGCCCAATGTCCGCGAAGGATATTCAAGGGCGCGGTAAATAGTATAAGGGTCTGAAAATAGCAGGGCACGGGGTTGCCACGTAAATCCGAAAAGGGGCCCACCCGCGGTTGGCAGGGGATCGATCAAAGCATTCCTTTGTCGTCGGACATGCCAAATATGCTCGGGCCGCTGCCCGAGGGTCTGCGCATGGGGATGTACGAGGCGTACGGCTATTGTAGGGGCTATAGCGAGTTCATGCGTTGTGTTCTCGCGCTGCAGGAAGGCACAATGTCGCTCGAGGTCGCGGACAATGGTGTCTTTGATAGTATGGGATATGATCAAGGTCCCAACTTTGCCATGCCTCGCAGCGCTGCAACCGTGTCACACCGCCCCGACCTCTACCGCATGTTCGTGCAGTGGAGCACTGCAGCCCCGCCCGCGCCGGGGGTTGACATAAATGTGCCCGCCCCGGGGCCCGAGGCCATGCGCCCAGAGGTGTGCCCGGAGCTTGTGTTGCACGAGCTTGCATTCCACCAGAAGGTACTGGAGCAGCTCGCGGACAAGGTGCACCGCATGGAAACAAATTTTGCATCTGGTCATGTAGTACATGGTATGGAAAACTGTTTACACAAGAGGGTAGACACAAAGATGCCACCCATCCCCGACATGGTCCGCACTGCCCCCGGGCGGGTGGTAGGGCAGAAAAGCATTCCTTTGTCTTCAGACATGCCAAGTGTGCCTGGGCCGCTGCCCGAGGGTCTGCGCAAGAGGGTGTATGAGGCTTATTCTCAACAAGAATACGCCCTTTTCATGCGGCGTACGGTTGCGCTACAGGAAGGCACCATGTCTCTGGAGGAAGTGGACGCATATGTGTTTTCTATCCTGGGATTCGAAGGTGGTACGATGGAAAGAGATTGTAGTTATCGGCCTTTTCGGGACGCCTCAAGCAAGTCGCACCGCCCCGACCTCTACCGACTGTTCGTGGAGTGGAGCACTGCCGAGGCATCAGTGGTGAAAAAGGACAGGAAAAGTGATCCATTCAAGTTTGGAGTGATTGGCTTGCCGACCGCGTCGCCGATGAACTTCGGAACAGGTGGCAATACCAGTGGTGGCTTCGGCGTGTCGGGCCCTCCGACCGCGCCGCCGATGAACTTCGGACCAGGTGCGAAGAGAAGCAGTGCGTCGGATGAGTTAGGCTCGGACTCGCTGGAAAAGAACAGCTCGGCTATGACATCAACCTTCTCGATGAAGCGCTCGCAAGGTGTCAGTACACACTCAAACACTCCTGCATATCAGAGACGATGAAGAAGACCCTGCGGAACTCGCTGGAGAAAAAACAGCTCGCCTATGACATCAAGCTTCTCGATGAAGCGCTCGCAAGGTGTCGCTACACCCTCAAACACTCCTGAATATCAGAGATGAGAAAGACCCTGCGCACAGAGGGAGGTGGGCCAAATGCTGGGTTCTCGTTCGACGCCGTGCGTCTGCTGTGGTAGAAGGAGCTCTTGAACAGGGTGTCCACGGACACGGATATGCCAAACAGTAAGTGACAGAAAGTGATGAATTCTTCGAATAAATTATTGAATTGGACTAGTACAAGGTGGCATCGAGACTCCTAACAAATGTGTATTGCAAACAAATAGTGAGACTCATTCCCATCACCCACCCCCTCCCACTGCCATCCGGCCCCATTGTGGATGTACCCATAACGCCGACAGAGGTGCATTGCGGGCTGAAAGCGGAGGGGGGGGTAGGTGGGAGAGAGGGGGGAGGGCTGTGTGATATGATTATACATCTGTTGTTGGGTATGATCCAACAATGAAATGACTCTTGTGGGTAGAATGTATATAAACTACAGGATGAAACTTGAGCACTTTCTCGGAAAGTCTGTTTGTCTTCAAATTTGGTCCCCTCTTTGAATAGGGTCCTACTTACCCTCGCACGTTCGGAAAAATTCGAGCTGTAAAAAAAATTGACCAGAACAGAACAGTTGCGAAAGTTGTGGGATCGGTCGAGGAGGTATCCTTTGATGGCAGTGGCATGCGGGCCATGCTGCACGTCGATGATTTCTGAACACGGCAAAGTGTGGGTGTACGGGGCCAACTTGCATGGCAACATGGGGTCAGGTGACCTGGAAGACCGGATGACTGATCCGGTCTGTATTGATGCGACTGAGGTATTCGGGGACGACTCTGCAGTTGTGATGCTGTCTGTAGCATCGTTGCGGAGTGCTTGTGTGACCGACAAGGGCGTTATTGTCACTTGGGGTGGGGGAGTGGGGAGCCGCTGCTCGCTGGGGCTTGGCGATCGAGAGGTGCAGCTGCGTCCTGTCAAGGTGTGCATGCAGATTTTTAATGGCTGCAAAGTAGTGATGGTAGCTTGCGGAGACTTTCATACGCTGGCCCTGACCATGCACGGAAGTGTCTTTAGCTGCGGACGTGGCAGAAATGCCCAGCTTGGTCTGGGTGACCAGAACGACCGGCTGTTTTTCACGCGCGTGCCGCAGGAGCTGCTGTATGGACTTCACATTGCGATGGTGGCAGCTGGAGGCAAGCACAGCATGGCCGTCGACACAAGGGGACAAGCAATGCAATGGGGAAGCGCACATCCGCCGGGTGTGCCAAATTTGCCAGCCATGGTGAACCCACCGCACATGCTGGTTCCACAGCTCATACTCGGACAAGAGGAGGTGTTGCGCGATTATGCTGTGGTGCTAGTGTCGACAGGCAAGCAGCACCGTGCGTTGGTCACGAAGGACGGGACTCTGTGGACACTAGGCAAGAATGGGCATGGTGAGCTTGGAATGGGCGACCTCGTTGATCGGGCAGTACCCATGCAAGTCAGTAGCGTGGGCTTGTGGGGCAGCTCGCCTGTACACACAGCAGCATGTGGCCCCGCTTATACGCTGATTGTCACCAAAAATGGGCAGCTGTGGGCGTGTGGCCGTGGGAGATACGGCGTACTTGCTCTTGGAAACGAGAATGATCACTTGCTGCCTGTGAAGGTGGGTGAAAGCGAGTTTAATCGTGAAAAAATCATCTCCGTGGCTGCTTCCACATACCATGCTGCTGTGGTAACGCAGTCTGGAACCGTCTTCATCTGGGGCGCCGTCGATGTCCGAACGCAACCGGTACAGCAGACCATGCCTTTTTCAATGCAAATGCCTCTGGAATCGCAGCACCGCGCGGGGCGTTGGCATGCAATCTTACCACAATTCTCCATCGCCTTTGCTATGGGTTTGCACCATCGCCTTGGAAGTTCGGACAACTGTGTGTGCGCATGCATCAACAATGAACTACTCAAGTTGATTGTGACTGCTACACGCCCGGTGTTGCTAATTCGGCCCGCGCAGTATCCGGGGTTGCAGCGTTTGGTAAGCCCGGAATTCGAGACATGGGATGGTATCCTCGACATCATCTACTACATGGACGCAATTTCCTTGTAATACATACGCCTAGTGCATACGTCAACGGCTTTGAAGCTATCACCACCGAGTTTTCACACGTTTTGGGGAATGTGCATCTGCAAACAGCAGATTGCTAGTCTTTTGATCCTTTTTATTAAAAATAGGTGTGGGTACACACGTGGAGGTGGTGTAGACACGTCTCTTTATGAATGCAACTAGCTCCTTATGATTGCAACTAGCTCCTTATGATTGCAACTAGCTCCTCATGATTGCAACTAGCTCCTCATGAGTGTAGACACGTAGAGGTGGTGTAGACACGTAGAGGTGGTGTAGACACGTAGAGGTGGATAGACACATAGATATGCGCTAGATGCCATAGATGTGGTGTCGACACATACAAGTGCTATACCACGGTAGACTCGTACGTTTTTCCACTGTCAATAAATTTTCATGAATCCTCCTTCGCACCTCTGATGTCCTAGTCTTTGTGCTAGTCTTTTGATGATTTTTATTAAAAACTTTCATGTGAGCACCCTGTTGTGTAAATTCAGGTCAGGCAAGCTTGTAATGCAGACATATATCGTGTTTTGCACGGGACATGTGGTGTTGAACTAGGTGAATTGCCACTTCAATGTACAGCGTACACTGGGCCATCATGAAAATGGCTAGGAGCAATGTAGGAGGGCCTGGGAATACGGCGAAGTAAAATCTGTAGCAAGTCGGTTTTTTCCGTTCCCAATAGATTGTCGAGTTTTTCGAACTTACGGTGGGTTTGGTGGATCCACACATATGACATCCAATACTTTCCGAAGCGACCGAACAATTCGTTCCACCTCACTGTGTATTTCAGACCCATAATGTCCAGTGTACGTTTCGCAAGCTCCTCATCAATTTGCAACATTGCCATGAGTTTTTCGAATACAAATGGGTCGGTATGCAGACGCATAGTTTCTTCGTTTCTTCCGTCCGCTGTTGCCAGCAATAATTTTTTTTCGTAGTCGGCTTTCGCCACCTCTCCATGTGATACGAAACAAGTCGGAGCACCTGCGTTCCAATGTCGATGAGTGTCGCACGCAATTACACATCCGCTCAAGTCTCCTCCACACTCTCCTATACACTGCAAATGTTCATTCCATCCGTTGACATTATGGAACTCGTCTATGGTGGCCATGTTTCTCCTGTGTACCTCTTGTTTGTGCGACTCCTGCATTTTATAATCTTGTGAGCCAGAACCCCCTTTGTCAATCACGATACCGTTGCTTATATATGTTTTTTCGCAATATATGTCGCATTAAAAACCCCATTTTCCAACCAGCACAGCGCGGTTAAAGCACACTAATGTACATCCTGTCGAGCATTATAATGCGATGTGCATTTTCGAAGCCTCGCTTTTTCCAGAGATCCTGTTCGCGAATTAGCTCGAATACACGTGCTTGAGTGCGTTCGTTGCGCTGAGGTCCATCCGGCTGCACGAGCATGGTTTGCACAGCTGCACTATTTGGCAATTGGCGCAATGACACTTGTTCTCTTGGACATTTCTTGGACCAACATCAAGCCAACCACGGGCTATTCACAATACAGGTGGCACGGCAGAAGCTTGTATTAACCGAGACTCACGTCAAGCTGGCCGACATACTCCGATCATCAGGTATCGGATTAAACCAGCCAGGTTCGGAAGATGAAAATTTACAAGCCCCCCAAAAGATAACTTGACTTGTTACGCTCACGTTTATTCAAGATAGACCCCCTTTACTTCACTGCGATTCCAATGTAAAGAAGGCATAATATCAAAAGACATAATACGACAGAACTAACACGTGATTCAGAGTAATTGCGCCTGTGTTTTACACATTGTGATTTTCTTGACGTAGAAGTTATTTTATACTAGTCCAGGGACTAAATCACAGATACCTCTATTCGACTTGCTACAATCGCATAGTTGGTGACTTTATTGAAAACAGATCTGTTGCTTGACAGACTCTCGCTGAAAACGTTATGTCCAAGTACATTCTCTTGCAGTGGGGGAAACAGATTCTCCAAGTTTACAAACGCCTGCTCACAGTCGCTTGAAAAAAGTCATACAATCCGAGATTTGTCAAAGATATTCTAGCTCTCGTACGAGTCTACCGTGGTATATCACTTGTATATGTCTACTCCACCTCCATATGTCGATTCCACCTCCATATGTCTACTCCACCTCCATATGTCTACTCCATCTCCATATGTCTACTCCACCTCCATATGTCTACTCCACCTCCATATGTCTATTCCACCTCCGCATGTCTATTCCACCTCCATATGTCTACTCCACCTCCATATGTCTACTCCACCTACATATGTCTACTCCACCTACATATGTCTACTCCACCTCTTTCCTTGTAATACATACGCCTAGTGCTAGCAAAATCCACACTCCCCTGCGGATGTACGCACCAAGTCATTTTCCATACGTCAACGGCTTTGAAGCTATCACCACCGAGTTTTCACACGTTTTGGGGAATGTGCATCTGCAAAAGCAGATTGCTAGTCTTTTGATGCTTTTTATTAAAAACTTTCATGTAAGCACCCTGTTGTGTAAAATTAGGTCAGGCTCGCAAATTCGTGCGTAATACAACCAACACCTAGCGTATCACGGAGCTCCACGTGTGGTCGTCGCGAAACACACACACCTCCACAGCAGTAGTTGCCTGGCACGGAAAGTTAATGACAATGATTTCGGACAGGTGCAGCAATCTCGCATACATTTCGGCTTGTCGCAGGTGGGCACCCGTGATTCTGGTCACGCGCTTCAGTTCAATGACCATTTTCTTTTGCACTACTATGTCCGCTCGCACCGCACCGATGGCCGTCTCTTTATAAATGACGGGGATATTTTGCTCCATTTCGTGTTCGATGTGCAACTCAGATAGGTCTTGCGACAAAGCCTTTTGATACATGATTTCCGAAAAACCCGACCCCAGTGTTTCATACACACGAGTTGCGAGCAGTGCTATGAATTTATAATCCACCACCATCGTCTGCAGTGTCTGCATGCCAACAATACCACTCCCTTTTTTGCAAGTTTCTTCCAGCAATCCAACTTCACAACGAAGCATTTCATCCATGGGTGAAACGGTTCCTGTAGAATCATCGCGAGTCGCAACTACATCCACCTTAATTTTGACGTGTTTCGGGGCCGTTACGATTGCAGACATCGTTGGCACAATAGCCACCGCACTAGAATCGTAAAGTGCGCTTTTTTCCAAGTGCTGTCGAAGGAGCAGCCAGTTAAGAGAGTAGATTTTACCACTTCTTTTATCCCTTTTTGTGACAGTTTCCTGTTGGGAGTCGATGCTTGTGAGTGTGCTGATAAGAGTTGACATGGTAGTGCCAAATACAGTCAAATTGACGTTCCTCGCATCCTTGTAATTCCCCTGCCGAGCCCAAGACTGGAATAATTGGAAAAATTCCATGGCCTTGAACTGAGTGACAGTCACTTTAGCAGATGCCTCTGATACATCAAGCTCTGCTGGCAGATTTGCTGATGCTTCGTCATCTTCAGCCGCGACAGTCACTTTAGCAGACGCTTCTGATACATCAGGTTCTGCTGGCAGATTTGCTGATGCTTCGTCATCTTCAGCCGTAAAAAATCTTATTCGAGCCGACAGGAAACGATAGATAAGTGGGATGTAGTTAGCCCGAAGTGCTTCATATGCCTCTGTTATTGGACGCATCTCTTGGAATGGCAGATATGGGCTGATATCCACGTCGTCTCGGAGATACTGGAAGAATGCACGAGCCACGCCTTTTTTCTTAAGATGCGCGCCGAGGGCACGAAAATAGGATTTATCACCCTTTTTGGAGCTGTTGGTCTGGATCACCACCAAATGGCGTTCCCCCGGTTCTACTACAATGCTATCTGATTGGCTCGTAGTGCAAATGATGTTCAGCATGTTCCTCACTCGAATCATCATCTTACATTTTGGGTCAAGGTTGAGTCCAGCTGCTGTGATGTAGTTTTTGATAAGATGCATGAGTGGCTTCATATTTTCCCCGTTGATTTCGTCGAAAACTGCCAAAGTACAATTCTGTGCGGCCAAGCAGTGTGGACCAAACATGTCGTGCGCAGGGTTCGCTGTCTGAAATGCGGCGGGGCTGCCCAATACGTTTGTTCCCATCCACTCAAATACGATATTCTTGCCACTTCCATGCTCTCCCTGCATAACAAGGCACGTCTGTGTTGGATTTGAAGGATCCTGCACACCCTGTGCTGTCCAAGCCATGACATACTTAAAATATGTGTCTTTTTCGCAAAGCATGCGTAGATGCGCGAGGATGGGAGTGACAAGCCCGATGACCTCATTTGCAGGCACAGGCTCCAGCTTCTCTGCTAGAAACCCCTGCCACGTGTTGTAAACCCCAGGCATTGTCACGGTGAGAGGATCCACTCTATCTAGACGATATGGCACCGAGTCCACCCTAAAATATCGGCGTGACTCTTTATCTTTTCTCCAGTAAGGCCAGAAGTCCTGAAGAACGAAATCATGCGCGTAGAAATCAGCCAGACTATATACACGCACGGGGATATTGCTCGGGTTTCTAGGGCCCCAGAAGTTCTCATTGCAAAATGCTGCCGTCACAGCAGACGTCACTTGCGTAGCGTCACCTTTCGAGGTGATGTGGACGTATGTTCGTGAATCTGCCAGCATAAAATTGTTTTTTTCGTATTTTTTTTTCTCCGCCTCATAACTAAAAATATGGTCAAAACAAGCGCTCCATACAGCGGCCCCCAGCATCATCATGTCTTTCTTTCCACACGACAAGATTCCAGACACCACCAGCTGCCATTGCTCGTCCAACTCCCGCAACGTCACAGGTCTACAATGTCCACTTTTTGAGCAATGAACCCGATTCTGGTAGTTCTCCAAGACCCTGGGCAGTTTGGTGCCACATAATACCACTGTATCCACATCCATATCCACACAGGCATCCTGCATTCTGCTGTTTTCGTCTTCACCCACTGAAACCCTGCTCGTCTGCAGTTGCGTCACTTTTGCAGCCGCACTCTCAGCAGCAGTCACAGCCGCAGTATGCATTGTAATCGTTTCCTGCTGCAGCGTAGTCAGATGCTCGAGCTTTTCCTCGTGCTGCTTAGTTAAAGCCTGTGTGGTGTGAATGGTGCAAGGTGTCTTTGCTTGTACCAACATCTGTGCTGACTTGGCGAGCCTGTTTTGTGCAACCTTCACTCTGTTCTGTATGATTACAAGCGCCACCTTGGCCGCTGCAGCACCCTTATCAGCCTTACGTTGGTCGTGCAGTGCTCCTTGCTCGTCCAAAAGACCCTGTATTTTCTGTTTTTTTGCATG
>Ga0105053_10010393_pt1 | contig 11614 bp, 4 predicted proteins | sample BON01_FD_78093 | JGI IMG/M metagenome (GOLD analysis project Ga0105053, IMG submission 78093) | Freshwater microbial communities from Lake Bonney liftoff mats and glacier meltwater in Antarctica - BON-01 | ecosystem: Environmental > Aquatic > Freshwater > Ice > Glacier meltwater | place: Lake...
ATATATAAATAGATATATATATAAATATATATATATATATATATATATATATATATATATATATATATATATATATATATATATACATGTATCTATATATATATATATATATATATATTATACATGAGTAGGAGGGAATCGTGCCGAGACACCCTGGTTACGTTGCAACCTTTACAAGTGGAAAAAATTTGCAGCTCCCTCTGATTTCGGTCATTCTCAACGTTTCACCTGTTGGGTTCGTCAGGTCGTCCCCTGTTTTTAATTTTGATCCGAAACGTGCGTCGGCCAAAGCGACACTCACCTTCACTTTCACTCTTGCGTTCAAGCTTGTGCAATTCGAGAGCATTCGTTTTGAGCTGCCCTACTTCACCGGTGCCTCATTTAGAGATTTGGCAGTTTTGACGAATGGATCGACTTCTTTTGACATCAGAGCGAGTTGGACAACGGAAGGTGGCAGTGCAAACATGCTCATATTCACCCTAGCTGAAGGACAGCATATTCACGCTTGCCAAAAAGTACTGCTCACTGTTCCGGCCTCTGCTGGCCTACATCTTCCTCGAAACGCTGTTGAAGCTAACAGCACAAGATATCGCATGCATGTGCACGGCGTTAACGGTATACTGGAGGCACAGCCTGTAATCTCACCGGCGATTGGATCATTCGAGGGTCAAGTGTCATTTTCGCCAAAACACCGTAGCCCCTCCGCAAGAACTCTTCTCAATTTTTCGTTTACTCCTCAGATGCGTGTCGAGATTGGTGAAACAGTCTCACTCCATCTTCCGGGGTTCTCTGGAAAGAATTCAGCTTGTTTCCCTGTGATTTCCGACCCTCTTGGAACCTTCGTGCTCGCAAATTGGAGTGAGAGCGATCGCACACTTCTGTTGATGGCCGAGAGAGCCATTGTTGCGATGCAACTGACACGCATACAAATTACGCCGCAGAGTGGCATTTTCCTGCCCTTCGATGGTCTACGAGCCAGTCAATTACAGCTCACTATTTCAAGCAATGCAGCATCAGGGCTCGTGGATCGTTTACCGCTGGAGCAAGCGCCTAAAATTGGATGGTTTTGGCATTCAGATATTTCCTTTTCTCCACATCGTAGAGATCAGGCGATTGAAATCACTCTGAGTTTTGAAATCGCAGATCTTCTAAGCGTCAATGACACTATCACGCTGCATCTTGCAGGGTTTCCCACGCACAAGGCAGAACACACCAACAGCTCTGCCAACACGACTTCTGAAGATTCTAGGGTGTTGAGAGGTTCTTCAGCAACACCTTCTCGTGGCACAAGTATTCCAGTCATACTCTCTTCCTCTGGTGTATATTCACATCCAATCACCAAGAACGGCAGCCCAATTTCTCAATCTTCTCTTCCTTCTAGTAGCAAGTGCGTTCCATGCGTCTCGAGCTTCCTGTACGACGGAGACGACCTCGCGGATGGCTATTATGCATCCGTGTGTGGGCTGGGAGCCTCAGAGCTCTGGCAAGGTTTGCATCAGCTTCTTTTGTCAGGCCATGAAAATGTTGGCGGTGGATCTCGTCTTCGCAAAGCGATCGAAGAGGTTGACAGCCAGTCCGTCAGCTTGACGTCCGAGCCATCTCTACAGCTGTTGTACACGGGCGAGCGTTGGATCAAGAATGCCTCATCTCCAGGTGATGAATTTCAGTGGTCACCGTCATATGCCTGGCCGCAGGCTTTGGGAGTTGGCTATGAGCAAGCGGCATGTGATGGGGCACAATGTGCGAGTGGCAATGCATTGACGGATCTTCATCACCAATTTCCAGCAGACGCGAGAGTAGCAACCATTCGCGCCAGTCCGCTGCACTACACAAGTGGGACAGACCAGGATATCTTCAAAACTAGCATGCTGTACAGCGATTGCGATGACTCCTGCCAGAAAGATTCGCTCGCCCCACTTGTGCGATTTTCGTCAGATTGGAGCCCTTTTGCTGAAGTCTTCGAGCCTCCTATGCGCATGCGTGGCGACCTTGCACGAGCCATGTTCTACATGGCTGTGCGATACGATGGAGATGACGGTCTAACGGATCTTGAGCTGAAAGATTTTGCAATGGACGAGGATCCAGAATGCTGCTACCAGACAGAATTCCTACAGGGCTGCGTGAATCCGGTGTGTCACATGGGGCAACTTTCGACCCTCTTGCGTTGGCACCTTCAAGATCCTCCTAGCAGCGAAGAACGAACGCGTAATGATAGGGTCCATGCCACTCAAGGGAATCGAAATCCGTTTGTCGATTTTCCGCAACTCACATTTTTGCTTTGGGGCAACCAAACGACTGGGTATGCGAAATTTAGTGGTCCTGGCTCACTCGAGACCTTGTCTGACTGTGGCCGTGACAACTCCTCGTTTGTTTATGGAGAATGGTTTCAAGACAAAAATGAATTGATTCTCAATGTGAATCGCCGTATTGCTGAAAATCAACTTGTTACTCTCGTTGTTCCGTCTACTCTGGGCATTCGTCTCCCTGAAAGGGGTTTGTTTGCTCGCAATCGCATGTCCAACGCAACGCCAAGCATGCACGAGGTATCGAGGGCACCATATCTCAGTGTGAATTCATCGAATCCGATCATGAAGACTCCTGTTCTGAGGGTGGAAGCGGTGGGCTTATACCAAATCCAACCACTGTTGAAGTTGGGGTCGGTTTTGGCTGGAGCTATCACATCTCTTGAATTTTCAGCATCATTTTCTGTTGATCTTGTCGACAATGATCGACTTATATTGCAACTGCCTGGATTTTCGGCTTTGTTGGAAGACATGCAGGATGATCCTCTGGCTCTTATTACTGGGTATGCGCAGAATTGTTCACAGCACTGCAATCTCACATGTCGGCAGACAGGTAACGCATCAAATGCAAACGACACACGTTTTGAGCCGCAGCGGCAAAATAACTACGGCAATTTGGACAATCCCAACATGACGTGCTGGACCAATTGTGAGGACAAGTGCGAAAAGGTGCAAGTACTCAGTCGTCAATTTGCGGGGCACCTATTAATCGTGCCCACTGGCATTGCAATCTCTGTCACAATGTCTCCCAACAATGAGGCCAGCAGCGCAGAGTCACAACCATTCACGTGGCCTGCTGGTAGAGAAATCAATTTCATGATTACATCGCAGAGTGGCATAAAATTGCCAGTGAAGGGTGTGCCGCTGCAGAGTCACAATATATCCCTGAAATTGGCACGAAGCAATTGCTCGCATTTGGCCATGCGAAATGTGGGAGCTTGCTTTGCAATTGCATCCTTTGCCCCAACGGCCTCGGTAAATGTGCAGCCAACAGGTGTTGGATCCTTCGATACAGTCTCACTCGACTACCTGCCCTTGATTGCAGGCAAATCTATTCAGCTTACACTGGAGCTCGTTACTTCTGTGGCTTTGACATCTGGAGATTTTCTTTTATTGCATTTGCCGCATTACGGGATGGCACCACAAAACGGTACATATTACAACACGAATGCCGTGATATTTACGCATCCTCTGCTAGCAAATCCAATCTACGCCGTGTGGTCCAGAGTCTGTCCGAAAGATACGCTGATTCTCATGTTATTAGGCTTTGATTTGGGTTCGCAGATTGGAGTTGAGAAGGACTCGATCCTCAAACTGATTGTGCCAGTTCAATTGGGCTTGATGCTCCCGTATGTACATTTACCGTCAAACCTTCCCACTCTTACGATAGGAGCAACCACTGAAGATGGCACTGTAATACAGCGAACAGGGTCCATTTCAAAGTCTCCAGCAATTTCGACACTCAATTGGAGAACGACCCAAGTTAAGTTTACGCCCGAAAGCGCAGGCAAGAAGACAAGCATCTGGTTTGGGTTCACCACTTCAGACCCGTTGAGTCCTGGCGACGAAATCACTTTAAAGTTACCGGGTTTCACTGCCCCAGACGCCGACTGCTTCCCAACAATGCAGATGTTTCCTGCGAATGCCATCACAAGCGCTGCTTGGAACGCGACTGAGGAGCAGTTGCTCTACAGAATCAGCGATTATATTTCGGCTGGTCAGCAAGTCTGGGTGCTAAGTGATAGTTCGTTGATATCACTTCCCGCTGAAGGAGTCAAGTCCAACGACAAGTATGTCTCTTCATCCCTGCTGGTGCCACACGAGAAACAAATCACTGTAAGTGCCACGAGCGCCTTTGGCAAGTTGAGGCTGGCGCCTGTTGCGATGGTGAAGCCTGTGGGACAAATTATCCTGTCCTCATCGGTCAGCTTTCATCCATTTCAACCTGGTGCTCAGGTGGCAATTTCCATATCCATTGTTGCTCTGATGGATTTCTTCCCTGGTGACATTGTGACCATTTATCTTCCATCAGCATTCACCACAGCAAAGTTTGAGCACAGCAAAGATCCTCATATCATTTGTATACATACTGAAGGTGCCGTGTGCAATGCTACTTTTGATTCAAATACTTCCGAACTTGTAATGCAGATGTGCACATTTGTTGCAGCTGGGACAGCGGCTGTCGCTCGAGTCCCACAATCGGCGGGTATTCGTCTTCCACTGCAAAACACTGGGCCATTAGTCGAAGTAGGGGAGAGAGGAGAAAGCGGAAGAGGCCAATTAGATCCTTACGCACAAGCAGCAGCAGAAGGGAAAAAAACTCCATCTGATCTGGGGCTCAGAAATATTCTACTTTCTACAAATGCAGCAGACGGCAGCATCGCCAAATCACCTCCTGTGGTTCTTGCTGTGGTGCCTGTTCTCGCTACATTCAACAATTCGTCGTTGACCTTTGGTCCTGTTGTGATGTGCAACGACCAGTATTCAGCAAAAGGGGCAGAAGATACTCAATTTGACAAACCATGGAATTGTATCAAGACCCTCTTTTTGAATTTTACCGTTCAGATTGACTTGCAGAAGGATGACGAGATTTATTTGAGTTTGCCCGGTTTCACGTCATTTCGCGGTCAATTCATTGTAGAGGCGCCAAATATGACGTTTCTCATATCCGAGGATCCTTTGAAGCTTGGAAATTGGTCATGTTTCGATAGCAACCAAATTGATTGCAAGAGAAATCAAAGTAATACTACGAACAGGGTGCGTGTTTCCGTGTTTTCCGATGCTACATTCCACAACCACAATGCTACTTTGCGGATCAAGGTGCTCACGTTGATCCCCAAGGATACTCCATTTAATCTCAAACTGAAGTCAGATTCTGACAACGCTATGGGTTTCGTGCCTGTGTCTTTGAACTGGCGTGATCCAAAAATCTTCACTCTTGCTTTCAATGCAAAAGACGCAAGAATTGCGCCCACTTCTTTCGAGAATGTTCACATGTCCTTTGGAGGATTTGCTGCCGCTCCGACTGCAGAAGTCTTAAACTCGCCCGACTGGACCCATTTCGGATTAAAATTGAGATTTACTCCTTTACGCCCCTTACAACTATTTGATGTTGTTACTTGGACCTTTCCTAAAGTTCATAGCAAACGATGGGGCATGCTGGGTATAGGTGATGATAGTAGGCGATATACAAAAAAAAACATCACTATCAACAGCGGTTTCATCTGTGCCTTCCAAAATATCACACAAAACACTTCGACGGGTTTCATCAATTGTAGCGACTTCAATTTTTCCGCATGTTTTAGTAATGTTACTGCAGCCGCTACACCAATTTTGGACCTTCAGAGCCATAACATTACTAACTACAACGCGGCTGACACTTCTAGGTACATTACAAGATACACGTGTGCCCGGTGCTTGTTATCAAAAAGTTGCAGTAGAACAGATTTACATATGCATTTTTTTGCGTGCTTCTGACCATGAATTTTGCATTGGCAGTCCCTTCTACGTCAACATTTCCGACTCGTTTACAGCACCTTCCGTCTGTCCTTCAGATATGGAGCTAAGCGAGGTAGAGCATTTGTCTGAGTGCATATCATTCACATTTTGCATGTTCTGCTCTGGGTGCACTGCTACAGTCCCTGATGCTCTAATACTTTTCAGGTGGTTGATTATTATCAAGTGTGGGAGGCTATTTTGCGGCTTCCTGTGGCGATGAATGTTACAAACGGAAGCACGCGAATCAAATTCAAATTCGATGTTTCTGAGAACCTCCGCTGCTCGTGCAACTCGTCCCAGCCCTTTGTTGGATGTGAATTTAATTGTACGCGTACTGGTCTTGTGATATCAGCTACAGTATTAGATGTCGGCGAAGCTGTATCCGGTGATATCGAAATAATGCTACCGTATATGCACAAGGAGCTCGAAGTGCCAAACGATCTTTTCAAAACTCGTGCTCCTGGCGGATCGTCGGTAGCATTGCAATCAGCAGAGCAAAGATTGTTATCCGAGCTGTCAGGAGAAGGATTGCTATCTTTCTCTGTCACAGCCTCAGTTGCCTTAAAAGCCATCACATCCTTTGACTTTGTGCAGATCAGCAAATACGCGCCAAGTCTGACAGACACGGTGGCCGCAATTCATCTGACCTTCTCAGCACTTTTCGATATGCACGGCCAAGAGCCCATCACGCTTGTCTTGCCCGGCTTCCGAGGTGCTGCGACGACATTTTCTGAAATTTTGCATGGACTAGATGGAGAAAATTGGGGGGCAGCATGGTACCCAGCGCAGGAAAATCTTGTGATTTATTTGAGATGTGCTGGCTCGAGCATTCCAGCAGGACGGCAAATCCATCTCATCGTGCCCGTACAAGTTGGTATTTTGCTACCTGCAGCGGGGATTGATGCCAACTCAACAAACGTCGTCATATCCTCGCCAACATCGCCTCCACGGGTAAGCCTATCACCAACGATATTTTACGCGTCTCAACATCTATTCATGCAGCAAGTGTATGCATTCTCACTGACTGTCTTCCTCATGTCTTCCTCAAAGTACAGGCGATAGAGATGTCTCCAGGACTCGGAAAATTCTCCGGAACAGAAATCACTTTTTCCCCTCCTGCGGCTGCAACCATAGCATCAATCACAATAAGATTCACCCCGCACATGGTTTGCTGCCCTAGAACAGTTTCCCCCTCCACGAGTGATGTCTTAGTGTTTCGTACAAGCAAGATGCTAGCTGATCATTCTACTCTTTTATCAACTGCCGCTGACATAATAGACTCTATCATCACAGGATATCCAAGCGGGCTCTGAAATCTTCGTATTCCTCCCTAATTTCAGGGGCCGAAATAGGTAGCTAATGTTTGAGAGAAAGCCCTTGATATCTGTCGATTCGTGTCCATAGCGTTTGCCTGGCTCCGTGCTATGGTTGTTGATTGTGTGACTTTTGATTGCAGGGATTTGGAAACTCTTCCGGGAGGCGACCAGATATCGTGGGAGGGCTACCGTAAAACCATCAATACTGTCTTCTGCCATACACAGCAAGCCTACCCAAAACCATTACGGTGCGCAAATGGCAGCTTCGATGTGGCGGTTGAAAATTCAGCGCAATTTGAGACCATCACTGACATCTCCGTGCTAACTGTGAGGACTGGTCGCATATATCCAGCATTCGTTAGTGCATCAGTCGAGGTGCCCAAAGAATTCAACATTGCTCTTCCAGATTACGGCAATTCTGTGAATAACAAAGCTCTAATGATATCGTGTAATGATCCTAAGCGTCCAGTTCTCGACCCTCTTTCTGTTGAGCTTTCGCCCGGATTCTATCCAAAAGGAATAATATCATATTTTAACATGTCTTTTGAGCATTCACACGTCCCGCCAATGTCTGGACATACCAGCGACATCACTATAGTTTTCATGGCTGAAATGACCCTGACAGCGGGCGATTCGATTTTCTTTTCTTTGCCAAAGTTTGGCGTCGATGGTGCTATCCCTCTGTCTTTCAAGTCAAATCTTGACTCCCTCTCTTCGTCCTTGACGTGGATTCCTGGAATGCACAAACTCAAAGTAGATGTGCGACACACTCTCCGAGGTTCGACACACTGTGCCATGACGGTGTCTGGGATTCGGCTGCCCACTGACGGTGTACAGTTCAGGCAGCCTAGCCTCACTATATCAGTTGAAACGCCCTCCGGGCCAGTGGACTCGCAATCCATCACTGACTGTCCCGCCGTTTTCAAAGTTGGAGCCATGGACAAAGCACATCTCTCTTTCAGCAGCGAAGCAACGCAATGTGTGCAGCGTTTTGGTGGATTCGATTACCCAGGTTTTGAAGTCGACCGGAAACTTGAGCTGCCCCAGTTGCTTTGTGACATTGCAGCTACCGTATCGCAAGATGGTAGCGCGCATGTGTCATGCTCAGGGCCTTGCTGCGACCGCATGCCGGGTCAGTCGGTGTCATCAGGTCCAGTTGATGGAAGATATGGTAATGATGAAATCTGCGAATGGCGCCTTAGCTCAAGTTCCATGTTTATGCTCATCTTTACGCGGTTCAACACAGAAGTTGACTCTGACTTCATAAAGATATACGGGTGTGATGATGAAGAGATGGCTAGCCTCTCTGGAGATTTAACAGGAAGCACTGGCACATATAGCTCACAAGTATGCGGTGTCATGCGAGTGGTGTTTACATCAGATGGCAGTGGAACAAAAAATGGATTTGAAGCTGTCACTATGCTTGGATCGGGACGAGCGGCAGCAGACACGACACTCACTTTTAGCTTTGTGCCACGTATGCAACTGTATGCTACAGACACCATCTCTTTGCACCTCATGAATTTTATGGGAAGCAGCCCAATCATCAATGACTCTGGAACGAACATGACGGCAACCAACGATAATGCGATGAATCTGACTGTTTCAAGCTCTCCCCTTGGACTTATTTCGCATGCTACCTGGGCGAGAGAAACGCACACGCTGACCTTCACCATCTCAAGATTTTTGGAGGCCTTTGCTCCAGCTGTTGTTCGTGTCGACCGCAGCTATGGCATCAAATTACCCATCCATGGGCTCATGTCTAACGATCCATCGCTTTCTATCTCCAGTTCGGCAGGAGCTGGCCCTTTTCCACAATCAAAAGACATCACCTGCGACCCCGTAGGCTCATTTCGGACGTCTCCCCGTCTCTCTTTCCCAGGAGGCGAACCCGGAAAGCCTTCTCAAATTGATCTGACATTTGTTACGTATCACCCGATGGGCTTGCAAGAGGTCCTTGAGCTGCATCTCCCAGACTTTTCTGGTCCCACAAACAGAAATTTTTTCGTGACGTCTAGCCCCATCAGCTGTGGATCTCAGTCTGACGTGTTTGGATGCTCTTCAAAATACACACGTGCATCCTGGTCCAGTACAGACAGCAAATTGCGTTTGACAATGAAGTATCAAGAGACGATGGAAGTGGGAGAGATGATTACGATACACGTGCCATCAGATGCCAACGTTGCTATTCCCTTTTTTGGAATTCTTCAAAATCAGCTCACATTCTCCATCAGTAGCAATTCAGCGTGGGGCCCATTTCCACGGACCTCAATCTCCAACGTTGACGCTGTCACACTTTTCCAACAGAGGTTACAATCAGTGCCCTGCAACTTGGAATCCAAGTGCCCGTTCCCACTGAGTGCAACAACATACGAATTCGTGCGTCCCATACTGTCATTTGACCCCCCCAAAGCAGCTGAAGCAACGTCAATAACAGTCAAACTTGTGACACGTTACGCACTCTCTCCCGGAGATATTGTAGAAATAGATCTTGAAGGATTCACTCCCAAATACGACATTGCAAGTGTCTTGATCGACACTGCGCAAATGCGAGGAAACCTTTCTGGAAGCTGGCTCGGAACACCAAGTGGCATCATGAAGCTCCGCCTCACAGTCTTGGGTGATTCTCTCCCCATGCAAATTGAGTTCACCATCCCAAAATCCAGCACGATTGGCTTGCCGACATTGGGAAATGTCATGAACAGTCAGGGAAATGTCGTGACCATTCGACAAGGGTCACGGGATGCGTATAGCTCATTAGAGTGCATCTCACCGGCGGTTGGAGTGTTTGATGAGAGCAGGCTGGATTATGACACATGTGCAGGCCAGGATGAGATTGACGGATGCAACTGCAATTCGTTGAATCCATTTTCGCCATCGCAGATCTCTTTTTCCTTCCAGGCGGTAATGACACTGTACGAGGGGGACACGATCACGTTGCATCTCCCAGGATTTAGTTCCATAGACTTGGAGGACTTCACGAGATATCCCATCACCTCAAGTCCTTCACAGGCTATGCTGCTTGCTTCGTGGAATCAAAACGCCTCACTCCTTATCGTCGCAGTTGCCAAGACAATCACCAAAGACATGACTTCGCAGTTTGTGCTGCCCATTTCTGCAGGGTTAAGGCTGCCTCCTAATGGAACAGCATCGGGTTCTTCCTCGCTGACATCATCTACATTTCAAGTGGATGCACTGCACGGCATGATTCCCCCTACCAATATCGCAACTTCGCCAGCTGTGCCATCTATCCCATCAGAATCGTTGATTAGGTTCGATCCGAGCATTCCCAACGAATATATGGACATAGAATTTTCGTTTATTCCGCTCTTTCCTAAGCAAATTAATTCAGCATCCTGCACACGTGAAAAGGTCGTCTTCCGCTCTGGCGACAGTATCATTTTGTCCTTGCCCACATTCCGAGTTGACATACAAAACGAATACCACTCCCGCCGTGAACCGAGAATAGATCCACTGGGCCAAAATAGTAGCGCCATTGTGATTGAGGTCACCAGCGTTCCACCCGAGGTCATCGGCGAAGCGCAGTGGTTTGATGATTTGAAAATGCTTGTGTTCAAGGTGTCGAAAAGCCTGTTGGCTGGGAACTTGGTCTTCATCAATGTTCCGCATGAAGCTGGTGTCACTTCTGGGTCTGAAGTTGGCAGCAATTCCCCTACCCACACTATATCGGCAATCATGGACCAATTTCACGTGCCTGCCATTTCAATTCCTCATTCTGATCTCATTCGCGCCTATGGTGCTGTGATCCGATCTAGCATTACGTTTGACCCGCCCTCAAACCTGCGTGTGCCCAATCCTGCGATGATTGCAATAGAAATTCAATTTGCGGTTGATTTAGACCTCTTGACGTCTGATTTTGTAGATATCCTTTTGCCTGGATTCAGAATTAATCGCGACTTCGCAGAGGGCGGGTTGATTCTAGTCACGAGCGAACCCATCATATGCTTTGATGATCCTCTGCGATGCGAAGGAAGTATTGTGGAGACGTTCTGGTTCAAATCCGAGTCACGTCTATCCATGCGCCTCCAGCGCAGTATGCCAGCGTATCAGAATATTACAGTTCAGATCCCGTTTGATGCTGGTTTGCAGGTGCCAGGTTCGTGTTTTTGATTTGTTTTTGTCAGGGACCTAGTTTGTGTGTATACCCGAAAAATACACGCAAATACACACGTACACACGCACGCAAACAAACAAACACACGCACACTCTTCCACACGCACACATATTCACACGCACACACACGCATGTGACCATGTATGTATATACATACCAAAATATGTAGAATATATACATGTACGTATATGTATATGTATATGTGTATATATACATATCTATATATGTATATACACATATACATACAAATATACATATATACATATATATATATATATATATATATATATATATATATATATATATATATATATATATATATATATAAATATATATATATATATGTATATATATATATATATA
>Ga0105053_10010396_pt1 | contig 11611 bp, 3 predicted proteins | sample BON01_FD_78093 | JGI IMG/M metagenome (GOLD analysis project Ga0105053, IMG submission 78093) | Freshwater microbial communities from Lake Bonney liftoff mats and glacier meltwater in Antarctica - BON-01 | ecosystem: Environmental > Aquatic > Freshwater > Ice > Glacier meltwater | place: Lake...
GCAAAAGTGTGAGGCGGGGCAAAAGTGTGAGACGGGGCACAAGTGTAAGGTGGGATAAAGTGTGGGGCGGGGGAAAAAGTGTGAGGCGGGGCAAAAGTGTGAGGTGGGATAAAGTATGGGGCGGGGTAAAAAGTGTGAGTTGGGGCAAAAGTATGAGGCAAAAGTGTGACCAACTTTGGACGGAAAGTTGGTGCGGTCTTCAGGCGTGCGCGAACCAATCCAGTCAGTCCACATGGCCTCATCATCGAGCTTGAGCTGCTGCACCAACTTCGGCATGGTAGCCATCAACCGTTGCAGTGCCGCAACACGGTCTGGTGGAACCCATTCTGGCACGCGATCAGCAGCTCTTGTTGAATCCGCAATCACCAGACCAACAAAAAACTTCCACTCTTCTTCGCCGACAGTCTCGGGCCGAATACCACGTACGAGATGTGTGCCAAAGGTAAGACGGTCTGCCTTGAAGAGCGATCGAGCAACAACTTGAAAGACGTAGCGTTTCAGGTCAAGTTCCAGAATGCGCATGCGGTCTTCCACATCCCCCGAGGATATGCTGGTGTGCAGCGTGTTTTTGAAGAGGCCAAGATATGTGGGCAGGTCAAACTGATACATGTAGTTGAGACTTTTGAGACTCTGGATGAGGAAGAAGACGTTGGAGGCAGTCCGCGCAAAATCTCGATACACCTCACGTTCCTCGTTGAGCTTCTGTTGCAATTTCGACGATGCCGCCAGCGCATCCTTGATCTCAACCGACGACGACTTGATCTCTGACAACTTCTGGATGAGCTTACTGTCTGCGAGGATATTGCCCTGCGAGCTCGCAAGCTGCTCCAGCAGATCTTTCTCTAGCTTCGAAAGACTCACCTTCATGCTCTCTTCCTTTTCAAGAAGCGCACTCTTCTCCTGCTCGAGCTTGGGCTTCTCATGTTGGATCGTAACACCTAGCAACTGGCCCTCCAGGCCTGAGCGCGTAACACTGAAGTTGACGGCTGCAACCAGGGGTTTTGCGTCGGGCGGAATATCAAGATTGGGATTACGGGTGACCAGGAACAACTTGAACTGCTCACTAAAGTCGATAAGCTTTTCGCCAATATGGACAACGTTTCTGGCGCCCTGTTTGATGAGATCCCTGCGCAGCAACGGTATAATGAGCGGCTCCAAGTCGCCCACCTCTTGAATCACAAGCGTCTTTCCGAAGCGGACCGACAGCTCCAGCTTCTGGATGAACTTTGCATCTTGTTGCGTTGTTACTTCCACCGGACACTGGAGTGCTGTGAGATAGTTGGTCAGCCACTTGCTTGCCTGTGTCGAGGGGTCGATAATGAGGGGGTACAGCGTCGACTTTGTGATAATGATTGAATTTTCGGCCGAGAGATCGTCTCCGGGCAGCCCCTGCGCCTTCCATTCCAAGCGCTCTGTTTCCGTACTCATCATGTGCATGAAGCGGAAGTCGGGCAGCTCAAGACGGCTGCACCATAAATTAGTCATTTTCAGACGCGTGTCCTCTGGCATGATACCAAGATACGTGATGAAGCTCGAGGCCATGAGGAGAGTCATAGGGAGTCGGTCCATTTGGGAGTCGAGGTCTTTCATCTGGTAGCCCCAGCGTTCCTTCTCGTCCTTGAGCTTGCCCAATAGCGACTCGGCAGAAGTCAACGTATCCTTTGTCTTTTTGAGCTGGGATCTGAGGTCAGCAGCTTCGTCGGTTAAATTCTGGTGCTCGGATTTGAGCCTGTCGACAGTCTCGTCAGATTCACGAATATCAATCAGGCACTGGTCCTTTCGTTTCGTTCCCACTTCCAAGTTCTTGGTGAGCTTGTCCAGCTCGTTGGTGAGGGGCCTGATCTGCTGGAGCACCAGGGAATACTGAATTTGTGCCTTGACCCAGGATGCCATAGGCGCAGCAGCCTGGCTGACACGTGCGATCGTCGCATCCTCAAACGACGTTTTTTTTGATCGGATCAGGTTCTTCACACCCTCCATAATATCAGGTGTGATGCTCTTTGCGTCGAAATCCATAATTTCTGTGATGACGGAGGGCTGCGACAGGAAACGTTTCATGCTGATCCACGATGTGTCCTGATTGCCCATAAGACGAAGTACTCCCTCCAAGACATCACGGATTGGCTCGGGCGGAAGCTTCAGGGAACGGATCTCGTTGAGGTTGTCCTTTTTGATTCCTGCCACCGCTTTTTTGGCAGATTCGAGAACCGGCACACACTCAGATAGCTGTGCATCTACAACCTGCTTACGCTCTTGCATTTGGCCTTCGTCAATTTTGAGCTTTTTACTCAGCTCTTCAGCCTCGTTTTTCTTCCTTCCCGCATCCTCGACTTGGATGGTAATCTCCCCCATCTTTTCCTTGGCCTGGTGCTGTTTGTCTTGCAGCACCTTCTCTTGATCCATAGCCTCCCTCGAAAGCGTTTCAACAGTGGCCCACGTTTCATCCAGCTTCGTCAGACCTCCACGCAAAAAATTGCGCTGCTTGTCAAGCTCAGTCTTTTTGTCTTGGTACATGGCACCAATGGTATCGAGCAGCGTGCAGTACTGACGCGGCGCCACGTTGTGCTGGACCATGCTGTCGTGCAACATGTACATATTTTGCACCATTATTTCGGGATTCGGGACGCTCTTGAGGGTCTCCTGCAACTTCATTTTCGGCACCTCCATCATGCCAACTTTCGACCAAGCCTCCAGCCACAGGATAGTGCAGCGAGAATAAAGCGCCGGGTTGCTCTCGCAACGCAAGGCAAAGTCAGGGTGAGTCGGATCAAGACTCAAGATTACATGCAAGTTCTTCTGCACACGACTCACGAAGAAGGCATACAAATCTCTGTACTTGAAACCAAGACTGCTGAACTCCTCCTTGAGAGATCCTTGCTGTAGCAAGGCATCACGCTCCTGCGGGGTGAACATACCTGGCACCTCTCCTGAACTCAACAGGCTGTTGACAATCTCAAGAAAGGCAGGCTCCGCCAATTGGTAATCTTCAAGATACAGTGCACATTGCCGCCCCTCTACACCCGACGCCTGAACAGCCAGCTTTAGATCATTCATGAATTGCTTTGATGCATACCCTCGCCCGACATTCGGGGTGAAAATTTCCATGGGAGCGCCCTCGCGACTTTTCTTCATAAAACACGAAATGGCAGAGCAAGTCCGTCGGCCGACTCCTGGACGCCCGATCATTAGTACAGAACCTCCTGGTTCAGAGAGAATGCGGTCGAGGCGGGCGATGCGCTCGACAATCTCTGGGAAAAGTAGCATATTGAGTTCCTTGTTTTCACGAGCATAAATCTCCATCTCTTTTTGGATATATTGCTTCAAGTCAGCAGAGTTATTTTTCCCCAGCATTTTGATCTCTGAGTCCCCGGAATCCGTCAGCCACGTGGTGAAGAAGGCATCCTTGAGATCCACTTTGTGGTTCCAAGTAGATCGCAGCAGATTTCCCCACACAGACCCATCGAATAGACGCGCCGCATCGTCTCCAACCAGCCGGTCACGGAAAACGCGCTCGGCCTCGTAGGTCAAAATATCCAGCACGTGGTACGCCTCGAGGTCATATCGCAAGCATCCTATCACAACCGCCGTAATGTCGCGAGGGGTAAAGAGATAATGCCGGTAGTTGTCAACGGTGAAATTCTCTTGCATATTCGCGTACAGGTCGAGCATCGTTCCAGCAAGTCGATCCATATTCTTTTTGTCAGACCACTGGGGGTGGCCTGCTGGAAGACGCGACGACACCACTGCCTTAAGATAGGCCGAGTAAACACTTTGCAATTGGTCGCGGTCGGGATAGCTGATCGACGCAATCCGCAAGATGGCGGTGAATCGTGTTGTCAGTCGGTGGCGGCCTACAGTAGTTGATGGATTCATCGAGCAAACAATCTGGATGCGCTCGATGCCCATCCACTCTGGCTTATCATAAAAGCCTTGATAGAGAATGAGCTGCTGCAGAAACGCAATCAGCTGCATCGTGTCGTACTTGTCCGGTTTTGGCAAATTGATATCTTTGAGATACAGGATAAGCTTGTCGGCTTTGGGGCGGTAAACACGGCCGGACTGTGCTGTAGCAACGGTGCAGCATTGCTGCAGCTTCTGGATCACGTGGATAGCTGTCGTCTGCGCGTTGCAATTAATGACGGCCACGTCGGCATTCTTGAGACGTTTGAAGGCATAGCGCAGGAGCATACTCTTACCGCATCCTTCAGGCCCAACAAGCAGAAAGGGCTCGTTCTCCTGCAGCCACACGTCGAAAAGGTCCGAGTTCTTCAGCACGTCCTTGGTGATTACAACAGGGAGGTCGCGCTCTGTTGGCGATGTCATCTGCATGTCCTCAACAGTCAGCGCCTGATCCGTCATTGCAGTGTACTGTTTGAGGGTCTGGGATTCGAGGTCAAAGAATGTGTCCAGCGGCGCGTCCATGCTCACTGGTCGTTCATTAGCCCATTGAAATATTTCTGCGGCAAGCTTCATACGTTGCTCGTACGGCATATTACTACCGAGCCCCCGGATTAGTGAAACTACAAATTGCTCCTTGCATGTGGTCCCCACCAAGTGCGAGAGCGCGTTGAGGACCACACCAACCTTGGTGGTCTCAACGACTGAGCTTTTGGACCGCTGGCCAACAACCCAATTGAGACCCTTATCAAAGATTTCTGCAAGCCATTGAGTCAAATTGTCACGCATTTCCTCGGGTTGCTTGTTGACCCAGGCCTTGAGCAAGCAGCTCGTTTGCATGTCCTCGTCTGAAAGGAAGATCATGCCCATGCGACTAACCGTGGCAGGAGAGGCGAAGCGCAGGTCATTAGTCTCAAAAATAAAGTTGACATTAGGGCCGAAACGGATTCTTTCTCCGCTTGGCATGGTGAGCAGACGGTTGTCATCAAGCACCGAATTGAGTGACTCGACCCATTCCGGGTCAATGTCCCCATCACAAATAATCCAACTTCGCACCTCAGGAGGCTCCTTGACTACTTGTCGTGCGCTAGCAGTGAGCACGCCGTCAAACCATTCTCGCGTGTCAAGATCCATGCGCCCTAAAAGCTGCTCGCGAGGCATGGCTTTGGGGTTCATGGTGTGGATTACAACACTTTGCCCCATCTTGTCGAGTGATGCGCGCAGTATCTTGAGCAACGTCGACTTGCCACAACCACTGGGCCCCACAACGACGCAGCCCATGCGCTGGTTCAAGTTTTCATTTAACTGCACCACCTTTTTGACTTGTGACGGTAAAAGATCCAGTTTCAGCGCTGCAAGACTATCGTTAATAGCAGCTTCGAGGTCAGCATACACTGCATCTTCCACGGAAGAGCCTGGGAAAATATCTTTGATCAGTGCTTCAAAGCGAACGGTATCTGCATATGTAAGCTTCGCCAGCGTGTTCACGCGCACAGCCTTGATGACTAGTTCCATTTCAGTCTTCAGGTCAATGTCTTTGTTTGTCTTCTTCTCCATCTGGATAAGTTTGCCACTGATTAGTAGAATGGTCTTGAGAGCACGCAGACCCCAATCGTAATGCTGCTGCTTCGTCAAGAGCTGTCGTGACAGGGTGAACAGTTCCACAACTTTCGTGCCCACGATTTTGGCGTGTTTATAACCCTCAGCGTACAAAGTGACTTCGCCGATGAGTGCATTGTCTGGAGCGGCCATTGCAACTGAACGGAAAAGCTGTTTCAAGTTGTCTGGCAGCTCGGATCGACCACCGTAGCCCTTGCCAGCTGGGTTGAGTGTCACGAAAATTCCAGAGTTGGGATTCACTTCGATCTTCATGCCAAGCAGATTTAATTCAGGGCGCCGCTCCTTAAGGGCAGCCTGGATCGTTTGGATCTGTTGAGAAACAGCAGATAGCACCTCTGGCTCTAGACGATTAAACTCGTCAAAGCAACCCCACGCGCCACACTTGACTAACCCGGTAAAAATTCTTCCCATCGACTTGAAATCGATCCCCTCGTCACAATTGAAGACCAGAACCTGCCGTGCTAAAGCTTGGCCTAGAGCCTTGACTGACTCTGTTTTTCCCGTACCAGCCGGCCCATAAGGATTGCCTCCATACCCCAGATGCAGCGCCTGCGTTAGTGTCAGGAAGCACTTGTCCGTCAGCGGAGTGTGCACCAATTTGGGATCGTTGCCCTGGTACTCATAGGTGTAGGCATTCTCGGCATCGCTCATTCTTACGAAGCATGTCCCAGTGTCTGGCTTGACATAAAAGCGCAGCTGCTTATGCCAGTACCAGTCGCTGCGATTATTGACCTGGTTGTCCTTGAGCTGTTGACATACATCCACGTTGTGGATGACGTCCATGATGATGGCTTTGAGTTTCAACTTCTCAACTGGCTTATCATCCAGCTCAAACGAAGTGAAGTTGGCAAGCTTCGAGCGCACACTCTCCTCGAGATTGTCCAGTCCCCTCTGGCCCGAGCCAATGGAAGCATCTGCATCCTGTGAAAAACGGATCTGCTCTGCCGCACACAAGATCATGGAAGGATAGCGCACCAATTCCATCTTGCCCTCATCCATGGATTGCAAGCACAGGGTCAACTCTTTTTCTAACGTCTTGACCATTTGCACCGCAAGATTTGCAAGCCACTCTTCTACAGTTTGGGTGATCTCAACAGGTGACAGCAGGTCGACCTTTTCGCCCTCAAGACTCCGAAAAGCGGTTATGTGTTTCATATCTTCCGAAAAGTCCACCTTGAAGATTGCTTGAAACAACTTTTTCAAATGCGCCTGCACAAGGTCAAGAAAAGCCCACACCACAAATCAAGAAAGAGGACGCAAAGACGAAAATGCACGATATGCATACAAAGTCTCAACGGGACAAAAAAAGAAAACATTCACGACACGCACACAAAGTCTTGCTAGCAAGTTACCTGAATAACAGCTGGATTCTGCGCCTGCCCAAGAATCTCGAGAAGATCATCATCACCTACGAAATAAAAGCGTGGGAATTTGGAGCGCTTCTGTTCCAAAAAGTCGCTCAATGCCTTCTGGCACTTATCCAGCTGGTCAATCATTTTCGTGAGCTTCTCACACACATTTGGAATGCTGGCAAATGAAACCACACGGCTGTCGCTTCGGATCTCAAACTGCACTGCTCGAAAGTCGTCGTCTACACGCTTGAACCGTGCTTGCTCATGCGGCAGCGCACCTCTCCCAAAAATAGGCTCGAGGTAGAGCCACTTGCGCTGTACCGAATTGAGATCATTTAGCCCCATACCGAGCGTGGACAGCTTCCGGTCCCACTCCTCTGCCTCGGTGAGGAACTTCTGGAAGTATGGCGAATCTTTCATAGCCTGAAGTACAGACTGGTGATCACCGACTTGCGTCAAAACTTCTTTCCACTCTTTGATGAGCGGCACAGTCTTTCCGTTGCAATCGTTGTGCTCCAAGAGAGAGAAGGAGGCGTCAATACCCCATTTGACGAGCTCATCAAACGCTTCGCGGATGGTCATCTCTGCCACTGCACGCGCCTGCAAATCCTTCACCTTGGCCAACTCAGTCACCACAATGTCGCTGGCGTCAAGGAACATGTCAAGTGTGGCTGTTTTCAAATCAGTGCCCTTCGGAAATTTGAGGAGCACAAACAGTGACGCCCAATGCTCCTGGGTGAAACCCTCACCCTTGACAAACTTGAGGAAGGGCACATTCTTCTTGAGCCGTTCAATTTCAGTGTGCAAATACCGCACAACAGCATCTACATCACGCCCCTTCAGCGACTCGCCCCACTTGGCGAGGCAATCTTCAACTTCGTACAAACTGTCACGAACTTCGAGCCATGTTTGGGTGCAACGCTCCGACATTTCCTTGCGGTAGTCTTGATAGAGCCTCCAGGATGCCACTGTCTTTTCAACGTCGTCCTGAATATCACTGAACTCGGGGAACGATGGCTCTGCCATGTCGAAATGTGCACAGTCACGTTTTCGTTTTTCAAACATCACCTTGATGTCGTTCCACTCTGTTTCAAGGCCAGACAGACTGTCAACTGCAGCTTGTGCGGAATCACGATCTTTGAGACTGTTGGCATCGGGTTTGGAGCCCCTCCAGTTCGAGGCAAATTTGGTGATCTCGGCCTTCAAAGTCTTGATCTGACCGTCAATCATAGCTCGGAGCTTTTCTTTCTGCTCGTTGACGTTATTTTCATGTGCGCTCAGGCGGAGCTCCAGGTCGTCCCACGAGCTTGACAGCACACTGACATCCGGCGCCTCGCGGGGCTGATCCTTAAAAAAAAGACACTTTTGCTCCATTGCCATCTTCAGATCCTTTTTCCCAACCATCTGCTCTGTAATTTCACCCCACTTTTGCGTTGCAGCCGCAATCTCGTCAACGCTCGTTGCATTCGACGACAACGCCTCTCGCGACTCATCCACAAACGCCTGCAGTGTATCAATGTCGTTTTGCGCCGACTTGCGCAGCGCAGTCCGCAGCGACTCATGGAATTTGCGCAGCAGATCGCTGATAGTCTCCTTGACACCTGTCGCGTCAACGGTCACACACTTGAGTTCTCTGTAATAGTCGGGCAACTTCCTGGCATCCCCTTCGCGTGTTTTCAGCATCCGGAAGTTCAACTCGTAATCTTCTACCTCGGTGATATTGTTCTCGACAAACTGGTCTAGATCGTCAATCGTGCCGATAGCCACCCAGTGTGCCTGGCTGTCAGCATAGTCAGAAAGCTTCTTGAACAGCTTCTCAGCCTGCTGAAAGACGATGGCAAGCCCGCTGGAATTACGGTCGGGAATGGTCCGGAAAATGTCGGTCTCGCCAACCCCCTTGAAAATTAGGGGGATGCCGATAAACCTTTTCAGCTCCTTGTAATAGTTGGCACGCAAGTCTTCAAATGGTGGCTCAAACACCAGTTTCTTGCCTTTGAAGACCAGCTTGGCCTCCATTGGCGGCAGATTTTCGTGGCAGCACTCGAGCCCGAGCTTATACTGAAAATCGAGCGCCTTGAAAAGCTGGTGATCCCAATGCTTGCGCCATGTCTTGACTTTTTCAAAACCCTCGTCCTCAACCTGTTTGAAGATGCCGCGCATCTCGCCAATGAGATCCTTCCACTTATCGCGCTGCCGCACTAGATCTGTGTCTCGCATCAGCCGCACCACAATGTCCGACACTTCCTCATGCGCGCGCCGCAATCGCCTGTTCTTATCTGTCAGCCGATCCATGGCCATTTTGAGGTCGCGCTGATAGTTGTCGAGCTTGGCACCATCGCCCCACGTGATCGACTTGCCGCCGCCCTGCACAACCTTTTCAAACTCATCTGCGTCCTTAAGAAGCATGGGCATTTGGCTCACAATGATTTCGCTCTCGATGCGGTTGTAGAAAGCAGCAACCTGCTTGAGCACTGTTCCGCTGTGGTAAAGTTTTTGAGCTTTGTCCACTTGATCTTGAATGTCGGGTGGAATCTGGCACCCTATAGCACATAGCTGGCGCGCTTCGCGCAGCAAATTGACGAGCCGCTCACTATAATGCACTACGAGCTTTCCATTTTTATCAAAACCCATTGATTTGCCGCTCATTTTGAGCGCCACGGGCTCGTCACCGTCATCTTCAAACGCGTCCTTGACCTCTTGCTTCCAGTCATTCAAGTCTTTGCGCTTTTTATTGCCGAGCGACGAGACCAATTTTTCGGCCTCTTCATCAAAGGCACGCCCTTCATCAAGATCAGACACCAACGGCTGTGCAGCTTCCCTTAACTGCTGCACTTTGTGCAGCAGCTGCGACGTGAAGACGAGGCTATTGGCAATTAGACTCAGATTCTTTCCAGAGATATTTTTCGGCGCCTGTGGTGTGTCCATGACAGAGTCTAGACGGGTGGAAATATCCCCTATAATTTGCACGTACTGCTGCAGCATTTTGGCCAACTTACCGCGCTCGCTCTTGAGCTTCGCCGCAATTGCCGGGCGCTGCAACAAGTCTTTGTACTTCGAAAACTCTTTGAGCAGCTGGTACGGGTGCGCCACAGCGCCCGAGACTTTGCTCACATCGCTCTGCTTATCCTTGAGCTCCTGCACTGCTGCCTGCACACCTGGCAGCAGCTTGGAGGCGAAACGCTCGCGCAACTTTTCGAAGACTTTTGCCATGGCTGGCTCCATCGCCAAGTCGTATTCCGATATAGCGCCTTCCCACGAAGCCGTGGAATAGGCATTGACTTGCAGCGCCTTCGGGTCGCCAAAACGCTGGAACGACTGGTCTATCCGCAGAGCTGTCTGCTCCTCAGGGCTGTGATGAGTGAAGTGGCATGTGCATGAGAAGACAGCGTCTATACACGTGTTGTATATCGCATATGGGTTCAAGGGACGTGATACACCACGTGCCACAATGCCCTCAGTAGAGCAATGGGAAAGGCCCGTGTGCGAGATTATTTAAGTATGAAGAGCATGCCTGGTTCGTCGGAGCAGGGAGTGTATACGAACATACAGCACCTGAGTAGAGTGGTGATGCAGTGTGTTGCAGTGTGTTGCATTGTGTTTGCAGTCTGTTGCAGTTTGTTGCAGTCTGTTGCAGTGTTGCTGTATGTGCAGATTCAAAACCTGAGCAGAGTGGTGAGAGCGTCCTGCGTTTTACGTAAGTCGAGCAGTGTTTTGAGCCGTTCTACCAGCCCCACCAAACGTTTGTCTTTGAAGTCTTCGCGCCATTTTTTGACATCGCGCCAGCCGCCCACAAGGGTCTCTGACGTGTTGGCCCAAAAGTCGCACAGCGCAATCGAGTTCGTGAGCTCCCTGCGTGGTATACAGTTTCAGATTGGTGTGTGTATGCAGTTGATTGCAGAGGACTACGCCTGTAGGAAGTACTAATCCTTGCTGCCCCCTAGCAGTCGTTTTTCCTCAATGTGTTGCTGCGTGAAATGAAGGTCGCGAATTACGTTGGTACATTCAATTATCAGTCGCAAGCGTTGGACGATGCAATCTTTATGTGCATTCGCACAAGCACATGACGTACGTGCACACTGACGTAGCCACACGCCGAGCTATCCACCTAGACTAGCTGAGACAGACAGAGACAAACAGACAGGTAAACACACAAATACACCCCTCACACCAGAAACGTATACGAGCTTACTCCGAAGAGACGCACACAGCGACAGAGACAGCGATAGAGACAACGATAGAGGCAGAGGTAGAAACAGAGATAGAGACAGAGACACACAGACAGCACCCAGGATCTGTTCCCTCAAAAATCGGATCCACAGCCCTCCCCCCACTCTCCTCTCTCGCGTACACCCACATGCAGACACGAATACAAAAGTGCACAGACACTCTCACTGTCTTGCTCCTATTCCCTCTCTCTCGCGCGCACCTTCTCTCGCTCGTGCGCGTGCTCACACTCATCTCTGTCTCGTTTCTCTCTCCATCTCTGTCTGTCTGTCTGTCTGTCTGTCTTATCTGCCTGTCTGTCTGCCTGCCTGCCAGTCTACCTGCCTGCCAGTGTATCTAAGTGTTTGGCTCTCTGCCCGTCATTCTGCTTTTCCCTCTGTCTGTCTCTCTGTCTGCCCCATCCCCCTCCACCCAAAGCCCCCCCCCCCCCCCTCTCTCCCCCCCCCCCCTTTCTTTTTCTCCTTTCTTTTCTTTTTTCCCTTTTTCTCCCCCCCTCCACCTTTTCCCCACCCCCCCCC
>Ga0105053_10010397_pt1 | contig 11610 bp, 8 predicted proteins | sample BON01_FD_78093 | JGI IMG/M metagenome (GOLD analysis project Ga0105053, IMG submission 78093) | Freshwater microbial communities from Lake Bonney liftoff mats and glacier meltwater in Antarctica - BON-01 | ecosystem: Environmental > Aquatic > Freshwater > Ice > Glacier meltwater | place: Lake...
TGGTGCAGTGTGGTGCAGTGTGGTGCAGTGTGGTGCAGTGTGGTGCAGTGTGGTGCAGTGTGGTGCAGTGTGGTGCAGTGTGGTGCAGTGTGTTGCAGTGTGTTGCAGTGTGTTGCAGCATGCATGTCAACACTCAATTACCCCAATTGCACTGCCTCATCTTAGTGTTCCGTATTACACTACTGTGAACACACTTCTATGTGTGTACGTACTTGACGAGATGTGCATGTGTGTATGTGTGCGTATGCGTATGCACATAGCTAGTACCCCATTTCTGTACAACGTGTTAATACTCCAGTAGATACCTTTCTGTTTATCTACCTACACTAGCAGCCTCCTTAATTTTATAGGTCTCTTCTGCAAAAGAGACCTGTAAAAGAGGCGCTATTCTGCGAAACAGACCTATAATTTTAAGGAGCCTTCTATTCGTAGGCACGCCATAACACTACAGTAGACACATTTCTGTTTATCTACCTACATGTACACCCCGCACACGCACACGCACCTCACCGCAATCAACGGGTTCTCTCCGCACTGCGCAATTCGTGATACATCATATGTCAATACTTCACACATAGTAAGGCTGGGGTGAGATGGCGGGTGGATGGGGTGCTCCTTCCGGGGATGTCTCGGGACTTGGGGAAGGGACACCAGCAGTGGGTTAAATCAATATAACAAAGAGAGTCGCTTAGAGAAAGCAGCATCCGCAAGATGGAGAGCAGGAAAGGAAGAAAGGGAGACATTGCCGCATGAGAAGCTTCTTGGAGACTGGTTTTCGACCCCTATGCCCCTCTTTTGATTAATTTGTACCATTATCTCGAACAAAACCTCCATTTTGGATTTGTACCAGAAAACCAATTTTGAGTGAGCCGGGGTCGATACTAGTGGGCGGGTTCGACACCCGCCTTATTCCAAGAAGCTTTCCGTGCGGTTAGAGACCATCGTAGGGAGGGTTCACGAGAATGAGACTGCCAGTATTGTTTTGTTTTCAAAACGAGGGCTGTGAGACAGTGGGCCCGGGGCCTGAGGTTGCGTGCCTAGAACATTGGCGTTATACCATCCACAAAAGATTGGCGTAATGGCATCTACTAAGCACTACTACATCAGCGACTATTCGCGTGGCTCCGCCGGCGCGTCGAGCATACTCGCAGGGATGCGTTCATGTAAGATACAATAAAAAAAGACGCACACGCACGCATCATGCACACACACACATGCTCGCAAAAACACTCACACGTACACGCGCGTGCTGACACACATCCATACGCACAAACGAGTCCTTGCTTTTCGCTGACACGCAGCTAAGTTTTGCTCATAACTTTCCTCGAGAAGGCGTGACCAATTTCTTTGAATGTGATGATTCTTTTTGTCGCATCTTTGTTTTGTGTCTATGCATTTTTGCCGTGTATGCATGCCCCGCCACACACAAATGCAAACACTCGCGAATACCGTCAAAACTCAGGATACAAGGCGCTGAAACTCAGTACGAAATTTCTGCCATTATACGACTTGGTGTGTGCTTGGGAGCGTATTTCTGTTTTGGAAGGGGCTGAATTGTTCTTGTGCATTTGTAATACATAGCAACGAATGCAAATCTGGCTCGTGTTAATGGACACCAGGCGCCGGACATCTAGGCACCGTCATGGATGCGTACAAACACAAATGTATCCATGAATGATATATATACATATATAGATATATATGAATATATACATGTATATATATACGTATATATATGTACATACATGTATATATATATATATATTTATATATACACAAATGTACGTTTAAATATAAATATATATATTGTATTTTCTGTATATATATATAACTATCTTGGACATGATAGATCATGGGATGACAAAGAAATAATGCGTCTGTCGCAGCCTAGTCGCTAAAACCAGTATTAAAGTGCAACGAGTGTGTCGACGTGCGCACGAACCAGTCTAAAAGGGGCTACACTACATATAGAGACATGATCTTCACAAAGCGAAGTCTCATTCACGTATTGTTGAAGCTCGTCACACCACACATCCAACGCATACCGACACTCAATATCAACTGTGTGAGTCTGTGAATGAGTGCTTAAATGCCCTTCTTACTCATATCGCTCCACTTTTTCATCTCAAGCCCCGCCGGCGGTGTACCCTCCACTGGCTTCGAACCCACCTGCAGTCCACCATTTGTTTGCATGCGTCAGATGTCTGCAACAACAGAAAACGGCAAGGAAGCACACAGTCTTTCTTTCGTCTTTCAACGCAAGATGAGCAACGCCTCAACGATAGTGTGTTCCATAGAAACACAAACTCTCTCAGGCATACGCAAAAAACAATACATGCCTCAACAAATAAAATCACACGCAGACATACGGAAACAACACGACACGCACGTGGCTGCAATCACTCACATGCCCGCGTTCCAGAAACCACACACTCCGCACAAACCAGGCATCAAGAAGGTGCCACACCTCTCAACAGATGTCATGTTACGATACGATAATACCTCACTTGACCACATCACACACACACACACACAACCTGACACACACATACAAAAATAAAACAAAAACCACTCACAACATCCGAAAGAAACAAAACCCCAATGATTTGCTTGCGAAAAGCTACCGCTCTTGACAAGGAGCTTATACTCATATCTCCCCAGAACATCACACATCTATGACTCTCGAGATCTCATTACACACACACGCACACACGCAGGACAACGGAACACACGAAAAATATGACACCTCGCCCCAGTTAGTACTCAAAACGGTGCCACCACTCTCGACGAAGGACTTATTCATAGCTCTCCGGATCTCGGGATCGCCGCGCCCATAGATTTGCTGGAAGAAACTATTGAGCGCCTCCTCTCCCTCCGGTTTATCCTCGGGCAGTTCATTGACTGTTGTGTATGTGGGAGAGGGGGTGGGGGAGCGAAAGGACGGGGCGGGCGGGCAGTGAATCTCAAAATACCCCCCCCACCCCTTAATATTTGAAGTCGAAATTTTGTCTCGTTCAGGGTCCTCAAATCTCCAGCACGACTTGGAAGTGAGAAACATTTGCCCACACACACAAATGGACTGGGGACTCAAAAAATCGACAAGGCACGATGTTGTCCTCCGCGCACACGTCTAACATCACTTTTTTAACTTGAGCGCCTCCTCTCCCTCCGATTTATCCTCAGGCCAAGTCCCAATAGCCGTTGTGAGTGTGTAGGTGCGTGTGGCATATACACTGGCACAGATGATACACGAAGACGTCTGGATGGATACGCACCGATCTTATCCCAGTTCTTGGCCTCGCCACCCTGCGCCTTCGAAGATGGGTAGTAGTCCCGCCGTAACTTGATCTCCGCATCTGTCAGTTCGTCCAGGGCCTAACAGCAGACACAAACAATCACATGAGACAGTGTTCTCGCGAAAGAGGCAGGTGGGATAGGGAAGGGAGCGTGGGGCGCGGGAAGATCTACATACTTGTACTAAACCATGCAGCAATCTAGTTTTCACTTTGTTTACACACAAACGCGACAGTCCAACCAATCCGCAACGCACACTCGGACGAGTCTGCACATACATGTCGCTTGCGAAGCTCGAAGTCGATAAGCATACGGATAGTTAGTCTATAGTCGGATAGTATGTAGTATGCATACTATTGGTATGCCTACCGACTTCGAGCTTCAGAAGCTCGTCTCCCTCTCCGTAACCTCATACACATGTCATGCATGTAACTTGCAACACACATGTCAATCTGTATGCCTATTGACTTCGAGCTTCTGGCAGGTTGCGGTGAGGTGTGATGTCAAGCGTAAGAATATCACATCATCCAAAGTCATACTCGTGTGATATCCGTATGGCTATCGACTTGGAGCTTCCGACTTTGAGCTTCCACTCTCGGTAACCTGCCCCCACTAGCACCTCGCTAGGTCTGTCCCTTCGTGCCCACGCTACCTTTCTGTCAGGATTCTTCTTTTCCTATTGCTTTCAACACCCACCCACCACTACAGAGACACGCACCTTCTCGTTTTTGCTTTCGAGCGAGTCCCACTTGCCGTGATTTTTCTTTTTCATCTTGAGTTCCACCTTGGTAGAATAGTACGACGCTGTGCTCTCGGCAGCAACAATTTCATCAAAGAGAGGATCAAATGTGACTTGCCACGCGTCAGAGGAGGAGATGGTCCAATCAAGAGTAAGCGCACAGTCCTCGAAAGTGATTTCGCAGTTTTCCTTTGTTGCGCCCTTCATGTAAAACGTCACAGTCACATGTGTGGGATTCTGGATGAAGTCGTGACGGAAACGTTGCACGGGCTTGGGTGCAGGCGGCTCTACTGCTGCAGCAGCGACAGGTGCAAACGCTGCAGCTGCGGGCGCAGCCACCTCGGACGCCATTTCCTCGTCAATTTCGGCGTTGCACTTGCGGATCCAAGTCTTGAATTGGGCGTTTTTCTCGTCCAGTTCGCGGCCCTTCTCGAAGGCTGTCTTGGCCGTGGTGTACTCTTCCATGCTGAAGCACGCCACGCCCTTGCGGAAGTAGGCTTTGGAGTTGCTCGGTTCAAGATCGATCGCCTTGTTGGCGTCGCTGATCGCCTGCCCCACGCACTTGTCAGCGTGTTATGTGTGGTGTCTGGAGGGATCTATCCCTCATGAATGACAAACTTTCAGATATTAGAGGGGCGATTCGTCTCTGCTGGGTCAGCACACTGTAATAGACGTACAGTGTGGCATTGAGGGGCAGGTCGCAAAATATTAGAGAGCACATTACCGATGTAAAGTCGTCCTTTTTGAGATGCACCTGCGCACGCGCCACATACAAGTCTGCGCATGCCGGTGCGGCTGCTACTGCCTGCACATTGGCGCGCGTCGTGTTACTCAAAACAATGGTCAAGACTATGGCCACGACAGCATCACACTGCACCAGTCACGTAGTAGTCGTGACGAAAAACACAAACGTGTCTGTTTGAACAGCCACCCACGCGAGTGAAAACACCGTGGGCGTAACGGCACGGTGCAGGCGAACACAGAAGAATGGCGCAGGAGGGCGCGGCAGTCGCCCTGTTTCACTACAAGGGAAAAGAAGGGGAGCACGGGGTGGCAAGATGCAGGGGAGCAGCAGAAGCCGAGGACTGGGCGGAGATATCGCACGCAGCGCACCTCTGAGTAGAGCTCGAGCGCAGTGTCATAGTCTTCGTCGACAAAGACGGAGTTGGCCTCGTTGGCCAGCTCGGCAGCCTCGGGGGGGATAGGCATGGCCTGAACGCAGTCTGCGCAACCAGCCACCGTAAGACGACGCCACATTCCCATTGATCTGGTGCCAAGGCGCCTTGCGTGTGCTGGGGTGGGCTGGCAGGGGGCCTCCGTCGCGGGTTGCCCTCACCACACCCTGCGCGCGAGCGTTCGGCAAAAAGGCGCAAAACTGGGAGAACATGGGGACAAGACGTACACAGATGGGAGAAAAGAGAGACAGAGCACAGCTGGCAAAACTGGCAGCAAGGCGCTCAAATCAAGAGGCGAGACACGACCAAGTGGAAGTTCTTAATAAGACTCTACCTCCCTCTCTTGTTGATGGAACTTCGCGGTTACCCCTTATTCCCCGCCAAAATCGCACTAAATTCGAAGCCAAAAACCACGAACAACTTCGAGGGATAATAGTATACATCATCCGGAGAAGATGACTAATAAAATATATTTTTGACCTCGCATGAAAATCGATCTGAGGTTCGCATGGTCTCAAAGAAAATCTTTGCAGAAAGCGAGGGAAAACCAGTGCAGTTGCCCGTCGCGATTCCACGGAGCGAGCAAAGGTATGGAGCGATCGCGCCGCGAGAAGAAGTCCCGCGTGGACGTGAATGCGCTCAACGCGCTTGGCAATGCCAAGCGTGGCGTTATCAGCCGTCAGGACCAGCACCAGGTAGTGCATTCAACCCTTCTCGGCCTTCCATGAACTGTCCCGTCGCGTAGGGTTCCGACCGCCGGTCGCAGCCGGTGCATGACACAAACATGCACGAGTACTGGGATTGGTGTGTCCACCGTACATCTGTGCGTAAATGCCGGTGCTGGCAGTGCCACCGTCGTCCAGTTGTGAACATTTATGCGTCGTCGCGCTGAGCCCGTCGCCCGCGACTAGCGCTGTACTTGTGTGACGTGCAAGCAATGACGTGGTGTGTGCTGGTGCGCGTGCTACGCTGCAGGTTAAGGAGGTTGAGTCAATCTTTTTAGAAGTGGAAGAGGAGGATTATGCGAAGCTTGTGGCCAAGCGCCGTCAAGACGAGTTTGTCGAGGAGGATGGCGACGATCTCGGCTATAAAGACGATGGCGAGGAGGCCTGGAATAGGTGTGTCTGCCGTCTCTGTCCGCCTTGTGCGCCGCATATCTTGCGTGCTCTGTAGCTCGTTACGTGTGCGTCATGTGTACTCGTGCAATACCAGACTGATCGCCCTGCTGCTTGTCTTGCGCTGGCGTGTGGCAGGGAGGGGGACTCTGAGGATGAAATGGAAGAGACCTCGGCGGCAGCAAGGAAGTATGGTATGACGGCGGCAAGCGACAAAGGGCCAGAGAAGAAACGCACTGACCACACGCTGTCCATGATGCTTCAGCGCCAAGCGCAGGTCGCTAAGGCCAAGGCGTCGGGCTCGATGGGTTCTTCCTCAAGCGCCGGCGTCAAGCGCAAACAGGACAAGGTTGTCGATGTGGGTTTCGACGACTTGCTCGCCGACTTCGATGCGCCGGCTGCCGTACCCAAGAAGAAACAATCCACCCTTCCGCGCTCCGCGCCCAAGGTACGCGCCGCTCGATTGTGAGCATGCTGGTCTGCAGCAGCAGCGCATAGTGCAGGCCATGTAATAACAATAATTACACACCACACCACACCACACCAGCTTGCAGCGCGGCCCGTGGGTGCGGGGGCGACGCGTGCGAACGGCGCAATGTTTTCTCCGATGGACAGCAAGAAGCGCCCGTCGGTGCCGCTGCGCAAGCAGATACTAGCAGGCGGAGCTTTTAATACTGTCAAGCGTGAGGCTGATGCCGAGGTGTGATTGGTTCTGATCGTGTGCCATGCGTACGCGTGCGTGTGCGTTTGTTTGTTTGTTTGTTTGTGCATGTGTGAGTGTTTGTACATCTTGCGTTGTCAGCATGGCATGAAATGAACTGGCAGAGAGTATGTGTGTGTGTGTGTATGCTTGTGCGAGCATGGCATGCAATGAATTTGAAGAAAGGGTGAGCATTCGCTGGCTCATGCTCACATGGTGCATGCGAAATGGCCACAGATATCTTGACACATCGTGTGCTAACACATCGTGTGCTAACACATCGGCACATGCTGATGCACCAGCTGTTTTCAAAAACGCTGACTATGTGCCCACGGTTCGCAGGATGACAACTTGGAAATGCCAGACATGGATGCGGGAGATGACGACTTCGACGCGGCTGCCGACGAGGCTGGCGCCGACGTGAAAGCCGAGGAGGAGGGTGAAGAGGCCAACGCCGAGCAAAGTGGCGGTTTTGCCCCCGTAGCCGCCAGGGAGAAGAACAAATCGGGTGTGAACAAATTGTCTGAAGTAGACGACTGGCGTGCCATGCGTGACGCCGCAGCGCTAGAGGCTGCCGAGCAGCACGAAGTAGAGGAGGAGGGTGAGGCCGTGGCCAAGTCTAAGTTGGCCGAGGGCACTGCTAATGCCACAAGCGAAGCCGTGGGATTGCCTCTCGAGGAGGATGGTTCGCTTAACATGTTTTGGATTGATGCGTATGAAGATTCGTCCAAGGCGGGACGCATCTACATGTTTGGTAAAGTGCGAACAGGAGACGGCAAGGGCGGCTCGGCGTTTTCGTCGTGCTGTTTGCAGGTTGATAACGTGCAACGTCAAGTCTTTATTTTACCGCGTGAGAAGATCCTAGATGGCGAGGGTGATGCAACAGAGCATGACGTCGATATTATGGATCACGTCTTTCCCGAATTCAGTCAGATTGCTCGCCAGAAGGGCATCAAAAACCACAAATGCAAAAAAACGAAACGCGCCTACATGTACAATTTCCAAGACACGAGCATCCCCGCCGATGCTGAGTACCTCAAAGTGGTCTATTCCGCAGACTACCCCGTTTTCCCTGCCGATCTGGCCGGCCGTTCTTTCTCGCGCGTTCTGGGCACATCGCAGTCGTGCTTGGAGCTATTTTTGCTCAAACGTGATCTCATGGGTCCTGGATGGGTCAACATCAAGGGCGCTCAAGCAGTTTCGTCGCAGCTGAGTTGGTGCAAGCACGAGCTGCGCATTGCCGACCAGAAGAATCTCAAGGCCATCAAGATCAATGCGCCAGAGTCTCCGCCGCTTGTCGTCATGAGTCTGCACATGCAGACCATCAAGAACGAGCGGGAGCACTCAAACGAGATTGTGATGCTCTCAGCCTTGTGCCACGACTCGGTCAACGTCGATGGGCCCACTGATAAACCTGAAAATAATTACAACGGCTTCTCGGCAGTGCGCAAGCTCGACGGCGCTGCCTGGCCGCTCGACCTGCAGGCCAAGGTGGAGGCCTACAACAAGACGCGCAAGGATACGCCGCGCTTCATTCATTCCAACGAGCGTGCGCTCCTCTCCTGGTTTCTCGCCAAAATGCACTCTGTCGACCCCGACGTGATCGTGGGACACAACTGGATGGGATTTGACTTAGATGTTTTGCTGCACCGCATGCAGCGACTAAAGATCCCGGCGTGGTCTAAGTTGGGCCGTCTGCGCCGCTCCGTCATGCCGAAGTTGCAGAGCAATGCCGGCGGTATGGGCCAGACTACATGGGCCGAAAAGATGATTATGTCGGGACGTTTGATCTGCGATACTTACATCGCTGCAAAGGAGAATTTGCGCGAGACTACTTACACGTTAACGGAGCTGACAAAGACGCAGCTGGGCAAGCAGCGCCAGGAAATTGACTTCCAGCAAGTGGGGCAGTACTTTTCAAAGACGCAGGATCTGATGCAGCTCTTGTCGCACAATGAGCATGACACCTACCTTGCGGCCTCGCTCATGTTCAAAATGATGGTGCTGCCCCTCACGAAGCAGCTCACCAACCTTGCAGGCAATCTCTGGAACCGCTCGCTCCTGAGTGCGCGCGCCGAACGCGTCGAATACCTTCTCCTCCACGAGTTCCACCGCCTCAAATATGTCCTCCCCGACAAAGCTGTTTTCAACGGCAAGAAGGGCGGCGCCAATCAGGCCGAGGAGAATGGCAACGATGACGGCGGCGGAGAGGACGGTGAGGAGGGAGGCGCGTCGAAGAAGTGGAGCAAGCGCAAGAAGGCGGCTTTCTCCGGTGGTCTTGTTTTGGATCCCAAGAGGGGTCTGTACGACAAGCATATTCTGCTGCTGGATTTCAACTCGCTGTATCCGACTATCATTCAGGAGTACAACATTTGCTTCACCACTGTCACCGCACCGCCACCAGCGGCTGAGGGCGAGGAGCGTGCACGCTATGAAATGCCCGACAAGGATGGCAAGACGGGCGTTTTGCCCAAGGTGATCAAGACCCTCGTCGACCGCCGACGACAGGTGAAAGAGCTGCTGAAAAAGGAAAAGGACGAGGTGCGCAAACAGCAGCTCGACATTCGGCAGTCGGCACTTAAGATCATGGCCAACTCTATGTATGGATGCCTTGGCTTCACATACTCGCGTTTCTATGCCAAGCCGCTGGCAGAGATGGTCACGTCGCAGGGCCGTGAGCTGCTTCAGCGCACTGTGGATGTGACTCAAAACAAGCTGCAGCTGGAAGTGGTTTATGGAGACACAGACTCCATCTTCGTCAACTCCGGCTGTGACAATATCCAGGACGCAAACAGGGTGGCACGTGAAACCATGAAGGAGCTCAACCGCATGTGGAAGCTTCTCGAGGTCGGCCTCGACGGTATCTATTGCCCACTATTGCTCCTCAACAAGAAAAAGTACGCGGCTCTCGAAGTGACAGAGCGCGACAATGTCGTCACGAAAGTCAAAGTGCGCAAGGGACTTGATATCGTGCGTCGTGACTGGTGTGTCTTGGCCAAGCGTGTCGGAGACAAGATCCTCGACTTCATTCTGTCGGGCGAAGCTGTGGATGATGTTGTCAATAACATCCACTCGTACCTGCGCCAGACCGCCGACGACATCGACCACAACCGCCTTCCTCTTGCCGAATTTGTCATCACCAAGGGTCTCACGAAAGGGCCCGAGGAGTACTCCGACGCCAAGTCGCAGCCGCACGTGCAAGTGGCACTCAAAATGAAGTTGCAAGGCAAACCCATGCGCGCTGGCGACCACGTGCCCTACGTCATCTGCGCCGACACCAACGAGCCTAGCTTTGCCAAGCGCGCCCACGACCCGGAGACGGTTGAGCTGGCTGCGGGCAAGCTGATTCTCGACAAAAAGTGGTACATGGAGTCTCAGGTGCACCCTGTTGTCAGCCGCATTTGCGCTGTTGTGCAGGGCACCGACTCGGGTCAACTCGCCGACTGCCTGGGCCTTGATTCGTCAAAATTTCATAAGGCAGATGCGGGAGACAACGAGCGTAAGTCTGCCTTTGCGCAGCAGCAGGAGGCGGCCGATAGATTCGAGAATGTCGAGAAATTCACCGGCATGTGCTCGGATGGGCTTAGCCGCGAGTTTGCTGGGGTCTATGTCATGGACAAGATGGGGCTGCTGCGCTGTGGCCTCAAAGAGACGGACGGTGGCGTTGGTGTTGCCTTCAACCCCTCGGCGCTGCGGCTACAATTGCAACATCTCTTCCGGAAATGTCTCGCCAAGTACCATGACGGTTGGATGGTGTGCGGCGAAGACACGTGCGCGCACCGCACGCGCAACGTGCTGTGCGACGTGCACCGTGATGGCGAACAGGCTGCGTGGGGCGTTAAGTGCCCTGTACAAGGCTGTGCTGGAAAAATGCGGGTGGAATACTCCTCAGAGCAGCTCTATCTGCAGACGCTCTACATGAAACAGCTGTTTGATGTAAGTCATGCGGAGCGCAAGCTCTCTGACGAAAACGCAAGTCGCACACAGCGGAGTCTTGCGGTGCTCAAGGCTCCAATCCTCGAGGACTCTGATAAGGTGCCTTTCCTCCCTTCTTTCTTCTCTTTCTCTCTCTCTCTCTCTCTCTCTCTCCCTCTCTCTCTCTCTCTTTCTCTAGCTCTCTCTCGCCGTCCCTCGAGGACTCTGACAATGTCCCTTTCCTTCCATCTTTCTTCTCTCCCTCTCTCTCTCTCTCTTGCTCTTTCTCTCTCCCTCGCTCTCTCTCCCTCTCTCTCGCTGTCTCTCGCTGTCTCTTGCTGTCTCTCGCTCTCTTGCCTGCCCGCTCTCTTGCTGTCTCTCTCCAACTGTCTCTCCCTCTCTTTGGTTCCTCTTGTACTACCTGCTCCGCGAGTCCCTGCGGCAAGCAGTCTGTCTGACCTCTTTCCTCTCCTTCCCTCAGACGGCAATTCAGGTGCTGCACTCAGATTGCCAAACATTGCTGCAACAAAGCGCCTACAACCACATCGGTGACACCTAGTCCCCCCCCCCCCCCCCACCCCCCCCCCCTCCCTCATTCCTTCTTGTTCCCCCCTCCCCCCCCCCCCCCGCCCCTCTTTTTGTTTTTTCACCCCCCCACGCCCGCCCGTCACA